>Ga0307986_10002183_pt1 | contig 14059 bp, 11 predicted proteins | sample EllFjometageno82_FD_203170 | JGI IMG/M metagenome (GOLD analysis project Ga0307986, IMG submission 203170) | Marine microbial communities from Ellis Fjord, Antarctic Ocean - #82 | ecosystem: Environmental > Aquatic > Marine > Unclassified | place: Southern Ocean | collected 2014-10-09
AGAAAAATAATGGTCTAACTCATCTTCAATAGAATTAATATTTTTTTTTATTAACTGAGAAATAATTTCAACATCAACTATCTTACTATTATGAATACCTTTAGATTCGATGCTAACATTTTTAATTAATTTATAGTCCTTGTTTTCATTATAAGAGATCACAAAAAAAATAATTTTATTAGCATTAAGATTGATGATTAAATAGGGTTCATTTAATTTCATATTATTTTAAAATTAGCTGATCCTTAATTCTAAAATCAAATATTTTATATTGAGAAAAGCTTGTGTCATTTAGCATAAAATTTATTTCTTTTAAAATATCGTCATACTTAGTTTGAGGCAGTTTAATAGTTTTTTCATCTTTAAGTATAATGTCCCACCTACCTATATCAAAATAATAAAAAGATTTTATTTTATTGATATTAAAATTATTTAATTCTAATTTATTAAAAAAAGAACTAAAATTTTTATGTTTTCCAAAAATTGTAGGCAAACTTTCAAAGGCATCTAGCTTAGTATAATTAATTTTTTTGCCTTCTTTCGTTAAATAATATCTTTTTTTACCACCAATTTCTGTGGCTACAGGTATGTTTTCTAATATTAAAATTTTTAAAGTATTTGGGTATTTCTTTTTTAATTGAAAACTTGATACAAAATCATAATTTTTAATAACTTTAATAATTTCTTTTTCTTTCAAAAAAAACAGGCTTGTATTTTTTAAAAATTCCATTTCAAGATTTAATTTGGTTAAATCAAAAACAGATGTCTCTTCAATTACAATTTTTTTTATTGGAAAGATAATACTAAAGTTTTGTTTCTGTTCATTGAAACTATAGGTAGTTAAGAAAATAAAAAAAAATATTAGTATAAAAAATTTATTTTTTGGTATCATCTGTTAATACTTGCGTCATCGATTATATTTTTAACAAGTTTTGTAAATGATATATTTATATATTTGGCTATTTCAGGCACTAAGGATAAGTCCGTCATTCCTGGCTGAGTATTAATTTCTAATAAATAAAATTTATTACTTTCAAATTTAAAATCAGACCTGGTTACTCCTCGACATTTTAATGCATTGTGAGCTTTTTTTGCTAAATCTAAAACTTCCTTATATTTTTTATTTGATAAATTTGCTGGCATTAAATGTTCTGTTTGAGCAGATTTAGAATATTTAGCCTTGTAATCATAAAACTTTCTTTTTGGTTTTAACTCTATTGCACCTAAAGGCTTTCCGTTAATAACCGCGACTTGAATTTCTTGTCCACCTATAAAATTTTCTACTACAAGCGTTTTATAAACTCTTATCAATTTATTTACATTTTTTTTTAATTCTATAAAGTTTTTACACATTTTTACACCGATACTTGATCCTTCATTTGAAGGCTTTATAACCAATGGAAAAGAAAGATTTGATTCGGATAAATATTTTTTTTTTAAATTTTTAATATAGTTAATTGGAGTAAATTCAATGTAGGCAGGTGTTCTAATTTGGTTTTTGTTAAAAGCCTTCTTAGAAATTATTTTATCCATAGAGTTCATTGAAGATAATATACCTGAGTGAGTATATGGAATTTTAAAGTATTCAAAATAACTTTGCGCTATTCCATCTTCACCGTCTCTTCCGTGCAAAGCGTTAAAGATTAGGTCTACTTTATAATTTTTTATTTTTTTAAAATCTTCTTTTGCTGGATCAAAGTTTAGGACCTTATAGTTTAACCTTTTTATAGCATGCGAACATGCTTTGCCTGATTTTAAGCTAATTTCTCTCTCGCTCGATGTTCCGCCACAAACCACTAAAACTGTTTTTTTTTTCATTACAAGACTATTTGTTGTAGCCAATTATCTTTATTTCTAACTCTAAATTAATTTTAGTTTTTTGATATACTGCTTTTTTTACCTTGTTTATTAGTTTTTCTAAATCTTTTGATGACGTGTTTCCATTATTAACAAAAAAATTACAATGTTTTTCTGATATTTTTGCGTTTCCTACTTTAAAATTCTCACAATTCGATTCTTTAATTAATTCCCAAGCTTTTTTTGCGCCAAAATTTTTAAAAGTACTACCACATGTTTTAATTTGACTAGGCTGTGATTTTTTTTTTCTTTCTACCATTGCTTTTTGTTTTTCCTCAATTTTCAGCTTCGTGGAATATTTTCCTATTAATTTAACACTTGTGACTAGTAGATTTTCTTCAAGGTTAGAGCTTCTGTAGGAAAATTTAATATCCTTTGCTAAAATCTCTTTTTTATTACCCTTTATGTCGATTACTTTAACTGAGTGAAATATTTGTGAAATGTCGTCACCATAACAACCTGTGTTCATTCTTACGGCACCTCCAATTGAGCCCGGTATACAGGCTAGAAATTCTAACCCTGCTAATGAATTGCTCATTGCAAAATCAGCAACTTTTTTATCTAATGTTGCGGAGCCAACTTCTATTATATTTTTTGAATCTAATTTAATATAAGAAAATGCTGAACTTAGTTTTATTGTAATTCCTTTGATTCCACCATCGCGTATAAGTATATTTGATCCAGCTCCTATGATTGTAAATTGTTTTGGTTTAATTGTTTCTAAAAAAAAAACAATATCTTTTATGCTATTAGGTTTAAAAAATATGTCTGCTGTGCCCCCTAAATTAAACCAGCTATAATTAGATAGCTTTTCATCCATTAAAACTTGTTTTCCAAATTTTGTCTTTAAGTCTTCTATGTTTATCATTTTAGATTATCTTTGAGGTTATACATCCACTTTGAAATAGATCCAGCTCCCATTCCAATGACTATTTCATCATTTGTTAAATTCTTTTTAAAATATTTTATAATATCTATTTCATTTTTAACCAGAATAACTTGAGCTTTAGAAAACTTTGAGATTAATTTAGCAAATATAACTTTGTTGTACTTTTTGTCTACAGGTTCTCCAGCAGAATAAACAGGGCATAAAATTATTTGATCGGTATCTTTAAAGCATGATACAAATTCTGAATTTAAAGTTCTCACTCTTGAGTATCTATGAGGTTGAAATATTGTAATAATTTTTCTCTGCGGTGCAATTTTTCTAACTGCTTCTAATACAGATTTTATTTCTGTTGGGTGGTGAGCATAGTCATCATAAAATTCTACTTTATTCTTTATAAATACTTTCGTTAATCTTCTTTGAACTCCAGAAAAATTTTCTAAAGCCTTTTTTATAATCTTTACTTTTAAACCTAAATTTAAACATAATGCTATTGCTGCTGTTGCATTGAGTACGTTGTATTTTCCAATTAGTTTTAGAGAGATATTCTTTATGTGTAGATTTTTTGAATTGATATTTTTAATCTTTAAATCAAATTTTGTATGATCAATGGCGTATTTTACATTGCAAATTTGATAATTAGCTTTCCCATCAAACCCATAAGTAAAATAATTTTTTGTCTTTAATTTTCTTAATATTTTTTTTATACATGGATCGTCTAAGCATAAAAAAGCTTTGCCAATAGGAGGGGTTTTCTCAATAAATATTATAAATGCTTCTATCAGATTATTAAAACTTTTATAAAAATCTAAGTGTTCTTTGTCTACATTTGTTACAATGGAATAATTAATTGGCACTTTCAAAAAACTACCGTCAGATTCATCTGCTTCTACAATAGCCCACTCGCCCTTACCTAATTTGGCATTATTCTTTAATGAATTAATAACTCCACCATTTATAATTGTTGGATCTAATCTTGCTTTTGAAATAATTTTAGCCACAAGTGATGTTGTTGTCGTTTTACCATGAGAACCTGTAATAATAATTTTTTTTTTTAAATCAATTATGTTTGCTAACATTTCTATTCGATCATAAGAAGGTATTTTTCTTTTTTTAGAATATAATAATTCAATATTATTTTTTTTAATTGCCGATGACTTCACTACGATTGTTGCATTTGAAATATTTTTTTTAGAATGTCCTTTTAAAATTTTAATACCTAATTTTTTACAATTATCTGAATTTTTATTTTGATTTAAATCGCTTCCTTGAACATTGAAACCCATTGTCTTCATTATTTGAGCTAAACCACTCATTCCAATACCGCCTATGCCTATAAAGTGAACTACTTCCTGTTTACCTATTTGAATTTTATTCATTTATTAAGTTTTCGATTTCTTTATTAATTTTTAAAAAAACATCTTTATCAGAGTGTTTTTTTTGTCTTTTAGCCATTTTATTTAATAATTTTTTATCTTTATAAAATGATTTTATCAAAAGAAATAATTTTTTATTAATGTCTGTCTCTTTAACTAAAAGACTATAACCTTTTTTTTCAAAATAAGTTGCGTTTTTTTCTTGATGTGAATCAGCAGAATGCGGATAAGGAATAGAAATGAAAGGTATGTTGCAATTAATTAGTTCCGCTGTAACAGATGAACCTGATCTAGTAACAGCTAATTCAGTTTTTAAAAAATATTCTAAAATATTTTTAGTAAAATTAAATAATTTAAAACTAAAGTTTAATTTTTTATACATTTCACTAAGGTTTTTTGTCTGTGATTTAGTACATTGCTGAAATATTTTTATATTAATGTTTTCTTTTTTACATTTTTTGAACACCTCAGGTAAAAGCTCACCAAATGATTTTGCAGCCTGGCTACCACCCAAAACTAAGATGTTTAATGACTCTGAGTTAAATTTATTATTTTTTTTAAAATTTAAAATTTCTTCTCTTATTATATTCCCAACGACCACTACCTTATGATTATATTTATTTTTTATTCCAATTAAGTCATGATAAGAAACAAAAATTTTAAAAGCAAATGGAAGTAGGTACCTATTACTCTTGCCTATTTGAATATTATTTTCGTAAACAATAAATGGTATATTCAATGTTTTAGCTGCTGCACAAACCGGAAAGGAAGCGTGACCACCCATACCAAATACAACAAAAGGTTTTTTTTTATATAGAATTATCAAAGATTTTATGTATGAAAAAAAAATTACAAATAATGAAATGAATGAATTTATGATATTTTTTTTATATATGGTTGCTGAATTATTTAAAATTAATTTTATTTTTTTATTTTTGTTTAAATATTTTAATCCTCTCTTATCCGTTATAACCTCAACACTAAAATTATTCTTAATAAAATTTTTTGCTAAACTGTAAGCAGGAAATATATGACCTCCAGTTCCACCTGTTGCAATTATAATTTTTTTCTTGTTAATAGGATTCATTTAAAAATCTTCTCCTTGTAAAATTTAATATAATACCTGCAAGTATTGCGCTCCCAATCATAGAAGAGCCCCCGTAACTTAAAAATGGCAGCGTCATACCAGTTGTTGGAATTAAACTAGTATTTACACCAATGTGTATAAATGTTTGAAAAATTAAAAGAGCAGCGAGACCTGAAAGTGAAATTTTAATAAATTTTTGATTTTCTAATAGCGCGAACTTAATAACTCTAAATGATATGTATAAAAATATACAAATTAAAAATATTGAAATAATTGAACCAAACTCTTCAGCTATCACAGAAATAATATAATCGGTATGGGCTTCTGGTACGCGATCTTTTAATGTTCCTTCTCCCATGCCCTGACCTGTTAGTCCTCCCTCTCTAATAGCATCTAGTGCGTTGCTGGACTGAAGACTATCACCTTTTGTTGGGTCAAAAAAAGTTTCAATTCGTTTAAAAATATATGAAAATTTATCAGGAAAAGTAATTAACAATCCTGATACCAAAAGAATTGTTGTGCTAAAAAGACTAAAAATATAGATTAATTTTATTCCTGAAATAAAAACAATAGCTGACCAAGATAAAATTAGTAATATGGTTTGACCAACATCTGGTTGATTTAATAAAATGAGACACGGAATAGTTAGTACTATAAAACTTAAAAAATATGAGGTATTAGAACTACTCAAACTATCCTTAGATAAAATCTTTGCAATAATGACGACAAAGAATGGTTTTACCAATTCTATTGGTTGAAATCGAAAAAATAATAAATTTAACCATCGTTTTGAACCTTTTACCTCTACGCCAAAAAATAAAACTAAAACTAGAGAAATTAACGCCACAATAAAAATAGGTATTAAAATTTTTTTAAAAAATTCTAATTGAATAGCCGAAATTAAAATCATTAAAAAAATCGCTGATATTGCAAAAAATAGATGCTTTGAAAAAAAAAAATAATAGTCTTTATTTAATCTCTCTCCAGCTAAAGTTGAGGTAGATGCAAATGAAAAAAAAACGCCTAAAATAAATAGCAGCAAAAAACTTATAAATATAGTTTTATCTATATTTCTCCAATAGATTCTAAAATTTTCTTTAAAAAAATTTTTTAACATAATTTTTAGTTATTTTTTTAAACAGATTTCCTCTTTCAACAAAATTATTAAACTGATCATAAGAAGCGCTTGCGGGGCTAAACAAAACAGTAGCTTCGATATTTTTGGTTAGGACCAGTTCACTAAAAACATCTTTAATCGCATCTTTTAAATTAAAAGATATTTTGTATTTTATTTTTTTAGCTATTTTATTTTTAAAATGATTTGTTTTTTTCCCAATGATAAAAGATTTAATTATATTTGAACTTAAGCCTAAAAGATTAAAATCATCTTTAATTTTTGGAAGGCCACCAAAGATCCAAAAAATATTTTTGTTATTTTTTAATGCATGTTTAGTTGATTCAAAACTTGTTGCTTTTGAATCGTTAATAAAAGTTATTTTATTTTTTTTTAAAAATATTTCATGCCTGTGTGGTAATCCTTTAAAATTATTAACGGCCTTAATAAAAATTCTTTCCTTAATCTTAAATAATTTAGATATTTGATATGCAAATGTCAAATTTTCTAAATTAGGTTCAGAAATTAAATAATTATTAGTAATTTTTTTCTTAATTAATTTATTTAAAGAATTTTTCTTTACTATCTCTAATTTACTTAAGTAGTTTTTTTTTTCAAATAAATTTATAAATTTTTTATTATTTAATAAGGCGGTATCATCATCATCTTGTTTAGAAAATATCTTAAATTTAGAATTTTTGTAGTTAGTAATTGTGTTGTGCCAATCTAAGTGATCACTACCAATGTTCAATATTGCTGCAAAATTTGGTTTTAGGAATTTAGTATACGATAATTGAAATGATGAAGCCTCTATAATAACTATTGAATTTTTTTTAATTTTTAAATCTAATACTGGCTTGCCAATATTGCCGCCAAGCTGGGCGTCTAACTTATTTGTTTTAAATATATGTTGAGTTAGTTTACATGTTGTTGATTTCCCATTAGTTCCAGTTATTACTATAGATTTTATAGGGATTTTCTGCATATAAAATAAATCTAGGTCTGTAATTAATTTTTTTTTATTTCTAAATAATTTTAATTTAAATTTTGTTTTTTGGATATTAATTCCAGGGCTAATTACAATATAGTCTACTTCGTCTAATCTTTTTTTAAATAAACTAATTTTCTTTGTATTATTTTTATTTTTTTTATCATCCCATGTATAAATTTTTTTAATATTTTTTTTTTTTAAAAATTTGAATGCGGAGTTGCCTGATAATCCGAGCCCATATAACGCGTATGAGCTATCTTTTATTAATTTTGACATTTTCATTAATTATCGTAACTTTAATGTAGCCAATCCAACTAATGCTAAAATAATTGCTATAATCCAAAATCTTATTACCACGGTAGATTCTGGCCAACCTTTTTTTTCAAAGTGATGGTGGATTGGTGCCATCATAAAAACTCTCTTGCCTGTCAGTTTATAAGATACAACTTGTATAATGACTGAGACTGTTTCAAGAACAAAAAGCCCCCCAATTATTGCTAAAACTATTTCATGTTTAACTATGATAGCTACAGCAGCCAAAGATCCTCCTAAAGAAAGTGAGCCTGTATCACCCATAAATATTTTAGCTGGCGGTGCGTTGTACCAAAGAAACCCTAAACATGAGCCAAAAATAGCCCCACAAAATACACTTAATTCTCCTACGCTTTTGATATAAGGAATTTTTAAATACTCTGCAAAAATTGTATTTCCAACAACATAGCTTATAAGTGTGTAAGACAAAGCAACTAGCATTACAGGTACGGTTGCAAGACCATCCAAACCATCTGTTAAATTTACTGCGTTAGATGCACCAACAATAACAAAAAGTGCAAATGGTATAAAAAAAATACCCATTGGAAAAATTAAATTTTTAAAAAAGGGAAAATACAAATTAGTTAAAAACTGATGTTCTGAATGTACAGACAAAATATAAATTGCTATTAAACTAATTATAATTTGACCTAAAAGTTTTAACTTTGAATTTAAGCCCCTTGAATTTTTTTGCTTAATCTTTAGTAAATCATCAATAAAGCCTAATAGGCCTAAACTAATAGAAACAAAAATTACTGTTAAAATGTATATGTTGCTTAAATCTGCCCACAAAAAAGTTCCCAAGAAAATTCCAAGTATAATAATCAAACCGCCCATTGTTGGAGTTCCAGATTTTTTTATTATATGATCTATTGGTCCATCTTGTCTTATAGGTCCTGATATTTGATTTCTTTTAAATATTCTTATTAAAGGCTCTCCAATTATAAAAACAATTATGAAAGATGTAATTACAGAAAGTCCCGTTCTAAATGTTATATATTTAAAGACATTTAAAAATGAATAATTTTCTATAAGAGATGATAAAAAACTATAAAACATATTTATTTCCTGTAATAATTATTTTTGATAACCTGTTTAAACCAGTAGCATTTGAACCTTTTATCATTAAGTAATCATTTTTGTTTATAATATCTGAGAAAATTTCATCGAAATCATTTAAATTTTGTAAGATGTTTCCTTGCTTAGCTTTATAAGTTTTTTGATAGGTTTTGAAAGCACTTTTCCCATATACAAATAGCTTATCAATGTCGCTTTGATTAATGAAATGAGCTAAATTTTTATGGTAATTATCAGACTTTTTACCTAGTTCCAACATATCACCAAGAAGTAGGAATTTTTTTCCATGTTTCTTTTTTATATTTGAAAAATTAAAAATAGCATTTTTAACTGAAGAAGGATTGGCATTATAACTTTCATCTATAAAATGAAATTTTTTTTCGTATCTTGAGATAAAGTGTGATTTTCCCCTACCTTCTACTAACTGAAAATAGTGTGAGAAATTAATTATTTTTGTTAAATCTAAATCTAAGATATGCAGAGTGAGCAAGGTAAACAGTATGTTAAAAATAATTAAAGAATTAACATTTTTAACCCTTAAATAAACATTTTTATTTAATACTTTAAAGTGAAGATCTATGTAACTACTATAAAATCTTTTTTTTACTAGCTTGGCGTTGGATTTGTTTGATTTGCCAAAAGATAAAACATTTATTTTTCTTTTTTTAGCAAGTTTTGAAAAGTATTTAAAATACTTATCGTCACTGTTTAGTACTAAATATCCATCCTTCTTAATATTATCAATAATTTCAGATTTTGCTTTGGCAATATTATTTAAACTATCAAAATTTTCTATATGAGCTTCGCCTATATTTGTAATGATTGCAATGTCAGGTTTAACCAAGTTAGAAAGCCTTTTAATTTCTCCTGTATTACTCATTCCTATTTCAAAGACACCATATTTATGGTCATTTTCTAAGTTACATAGACTAAGCGGAACACCAATGTGGTTATTGTAAGATTTTTCTGAAAAATATGTCTTACCATACTCTCCTAACATTCTGCCTATTAGTGTTTTAAGCGTTGTTTTTCCTGAACTTCCGGTTACAGCAATTACTTTTAAATTTGCACTACTTCTTTTAATACTAGCTAATTTATTTAAAAAATTAATTGTACCGGGGTATTTAATTAATTTCTTTTTATCTACTTTATTAATATTTTTTTGTACTACGCAATAACTAGCTTTATTTTTTAAAGCTTCTTTTACGAAAAAATGTCCATCTTGATTTTTGCCTTTTATTGCTATGAATAAATTGTTTTTTTTAATTTGTTTAGAGTTAATTGAAACACCCTCAAATTCTATTTTTTTCTTTTTAATTATTTTTTTTATAATTTGTGCATTAAAAACTTTATTATAATTCTTTTTATTAAATCTAATTTTTTTTAAATTAATATTTTTTACTATCTCAGCATCTGAAATATTAATAATTTTTTTTTTAAATAATTGAGCAGTTTCATGGCCTTTACCAGCTATAAGTATAATGTTATTAGGTTTTGACCCTACAACTGCTGCCTCAATAGCTTTGGCTCTTAATGGTATTTCGGTAAAGGCTATTTTTTCACTAAATCCTGATATGATCATTTGCCTAATCAATTTAGGGCTTTCATTTCTTGGATTATCGTCTGTTACATATATTTTTTCTGCATTTTTTTCACAAATCTTTCCCATCTTAGATCTTTTATTCTTATCTCTTTCTCCTCCACAACCAAAAACCACATCTGGCTTAATCTTGTAATGTTCTTTAAGCGTCTTCAGTGTTGTCTCAAGTGCATCTGGTGTGTGAGCATAATCAATAAATATTTTTGTTTGATTGGGTATAATTTTTATTAATTGTAGCCGGCCATTCACTTCTTTTATATTTTTAACAATATTTAAAATTTGTTTAATTTTTAAACCAGATAAATTAGCTGCAATAATTGACATGAATAAATTTTTAATCTGAAATAGACCTATTAAAGGAACTTTAACTAAATAATTTTTTCTTTTGTGTCTGAAAATAATATCCTGAAAATTGCCATTTGGTTCAATCGCCTGAAATTGAATTGTAGATTTTTTTTTACCAATGGTTAGTAGATTTAAATTTTTTTTTTTTGCAATTTTTTTTAATTTTGAAAATTCTGGAATTCTATTATCAGTAACTATGTAATTTTTATTTTTTACTAATTTGGAGAATAAAATTAATTTAGAATTTAGATAACTTTTCATACTTTTATGATAATCAAGATGATCTTGTGAGAAGTTTGTAAAAATTGCTAATTTGAAATTTAATCCATTCAATCTTCCTTGCTCTAAACCATGGCTAGAGGCTTCTAATATGACATTATCAATGCCTAATTTTTTAATTTTAGATAGTTCTCTGTGTAAAGAGACAACATCAAGTGTTGTGAGATTAGTTTTTGTTATTTTATTTTTTATTTTAATTCCTAAAGTCCCTATTGATGCAACAGGAATTTTTTGAGCTGAAAGAATTTGATAGTAAAATTCAGCAACTGAACTTTTTCCGTTAGTTCCAGTGATGGCTATAATATTTTTTGGTTTTATTTGATAAAATATTTTACATGCTTCCACTATAGTTTTTTTAATATCTTTAACTTTTATGATTGGTATTTTTATATTTTTTATTTTACAGTCTGTGTCACACACTATTGCTACAGCCCCTTTTCTAATTGCGCTCAAAATATAATCTTTACCATTATACATAGTGCCTTTGGTGATAAAAAATAAATAATTTTTTTTAATTGTTCTGCTGTCTAGAGACAAGCCATCGATATTAATTTTTTGAATATCGATTGATAAGTTATTAATTATTTTTTTTAACAACATGAGTATTGTGAACCTCGTTGTTGTTTATGGCTAAAATAGGTCCAATCATTTCTATTATTTTGCCTGATACATAAACAGAGTTCCATCCCGCTTCAGTTCTAGAGATATTAGTAGCTTGCTTGCCCTTATAATTATAAATAAGATGTGGTGCTCCTTTAGGGTCATTAAGAATAACAAGTAAAACATATTTTGGCTTATTTGATGGAAATATTGAAATAAATGTATTGATGTTTTTATTTTTATTTTGGTAATTTTTTGCTGTACCTGTTTTACCCCCAACTTCATACCCAAAGATATTTGCGTTACTTGCGGTACCTTTTTTTTCAGTTACTACTTTTCGCAGTATCGTGTTTATCTGACCACTAGTTTTGTAAGAGATAATAGAATCTCTATTCGCCAAATTAAAATTTTTTCTTAACTGAAGTGTTGGCTTGGTTATATATCCTCCGTTTGTAATGGACGCATACGCGGCAGCGGCTTGTAATGGAGTAGTCGTAATACCATGGCCAAAAGATACAGTTTCTAATTTACATTTTTCCCATTTAAAATTATGTGGTTGTCCTATTTCCTCTAGCTCAAAATCAACAACTTTAAGAAGCCCAAGTTTTTCTATAAAATTTTTTAATTTTTTTTCACCAATTTGTCTAGCAATCATTAAGGCCCCTATATTTGAAGATCTTATTAAAATATCTTCTACAGATAAGCTTTCAGGAAAGTCATGTATATCACTAATATTATGAATAGAGCATTTAATATTATCAGGTATATTTTTAATTATTGTTTCAGGTGATAAAATTTTTTCTTCAAGTGCAAGTGCAACAGTAAATGTTTTAAATACTGACCCAAGTTCAAAAACACCCTTTGTAATTTGATTCATATATTTAATATCTGAGATATTTTCTCTTATATTTAAATTGTAATCTGGTAAAGAAACTAATGATAAGACTTCACCACTGTTTACGTCCATTAATAAACCACCTGCAGAATTTGCTTGAAAATCTTCCATAGCTTTTTTTAATTGCGTCTTAATTAAAAACTGTATGTTTGAATCTAACGCTAAAACTAAAGGTTCTTTAATTTTTTGATTATCTCGTAACTTTCTATCAAAATAATTTTCAATTCCTGAGATGCCGTAATTATCATCATCTATTTGACCAAGAACGTGACTATATAATTGACCGTGAGGATATACTCTTCGTTGAAATGATTCGGTGATTATTCCCTTTTCACCTAGTGACCATAGCCTATTTCTTTCATCTTCGGTCAATCTTCTTTTTAAATAAAATCTTTTCTTATTTTCTAATTTTTTTTTTAGTTCTATTGTAGATATTTCTGGAAAGTTTAATTTAATTTTTAAAATAAAATTTTCTTTATTTTTAATAAGACTTGGTTTTACTGCAGCATGATAAGAATTTATATTTCTCGCCATTAACTCACCGTTTCTATCTAAAATATCTCTTCTCAATAGTGGATAGCTATAATTTATCTTCTTGTATCCTTGAAAGTTAGACTCTTGAATGGAAATAGAGAAAATAGAAATTGAAAAAATTAGTATTAAAGAAAAGAAAAAAGAAAATAACACATAAAGTCTGTCCTCGTAAATTTTAGATTTATTTAATTGTCTGCTTTTTTGAGTTGTTTCAAGAAAATCATCAAAAAAGAAGGATTTTTGGTTTTTATTATTAAAATTTCTATTATTTTTTTTATTGTTCATTAATCGAAGCTCTAGCTAATTTTTTTTGTACACGTATGAAATCTTCAATATTTAAATAAATTTGTGATAAATCTAAATTATTATATTTTTGATCTAAATGTTTTTCTACATTATGCGATAAAACAGCTGGGGTAGTTAAATATTGATACTCTAAGCTAGCTTCTAATAAATTTTTTTCTAAAGAAAATATTTGGCTTTCATGGTTTTGAATTTTTTTTTCTATTAGTCTACTTTCATTTTTAATTATAGGTATGGCAATAAAAAAAGAGAGGTAGATTAGAATTATTATCAATTTTTTTTTATTATATTTTAACATTTTCTATATCTATGTATTTTTTAAATTTTTCTTTAAATTCTTTTGGGTAAATAAATTCTTGTTCTGTTCGTGTTGCATTTCTTAATTTCGCAGATCTAGAAGCTGGATTTTTAATCAATTCTTCTGAGCTTGGTGTTAAAAAATTATTTTTATATTTTTCAAAAAAAGAGCTTTTTTGATTATTTTCGGTTGGCATGTATCTAGAAGGGTTAGATTTATTAGATGAATAATTGGTAAAATAGTATTTAATAATTTTATCCTCTATTGAGTGAAAACTTATAATAATTATTTTTCCACCAGGTTTAACAAGTTGGCTTGCTTTAATTAATCCTTCAATTAATTCTGTGGTTTCTTTATTTACAAATATTCTCAAGGCTTGAAAAGTTTTTGTGCATACATTTATTCTTTTGTTATAATTTTTTTTTTTACTATGTTCTATTATTTGCACTAACTCTTTAACAGTATTAATTTTTTTAATTGATCTCGCTCTAATTATATTCCTTGT
>Ga0307986_10002185_pt1 | contig 14056 bp, 16 predicted proteins | sample EllFjometageno82_FD_203170 | JGI IMG/M metagenome (GOLD analysis project Ga0307986, IMG submission 203170) | Marine microbial communities from Ellis Fjord, Antarctic Ocean - #82 | ecosystem: Environmental > Aquatic > Marine > Unclassified | place: Southern Ocean | collected 2014-10-09
TAATATCAAAGAATTTTCCATCATAAAAAATAGGCTTTTTGAACTTTGAAAGTTCTCTTATTTCTTCAGGACTTCTTTGAGTGATATACTGTAGTCCAATTTTAATTCCTGAAATATCTTCATGAATTAATTCTAATAAATCTATTATTTCTTTTTGGCTTGATACATCGCAGGCCACGAAGATATTTTTATTCGTCATTGTTTAATTTTTTAAACATTTCCTTTGCCATTTTAAAGTGAATTGTTTTCTTTTCTGGTGTGTTTACCTTTTCCCCAGTTTTAGGGTTTCTAGATATTCTAGCTTTTTGAATATTTGTGGAAAACATACCAAAATTTCTCAATTCAACTCGTTCCCCCCGCTGAAGAGCTTGTTTAATTTCATTTAGAATGATGAAAAAAACTTTTTCAAGATCTTTTTTAAGAAAATTTGGATACGATTTTTTGAGTTGATTTAGAAGCTTTGATTTTACAATAGCCAACTTTTTATTCTTCTTTTTTCTTTTTTTCTAAGTCACTAGACAATGATGAGAAAGGTAAGTTTTTACCACTAGCCTCAGAGCCATAAGTATCTAGGGCTACTTTTCTCTCTATCTCTTCAAGTAATTTAATGCTTAAAATAACTTTTCTTTTATCTAAATCTAGCTCTTGAATTGCACAATCAATTCTTTCTCCACCTGTAAACCTTGCTGGTCTAGCATCAGCGGCGTTAATTGCTATTGCAGATTTTTTTATAGTGAAATCCATTTCACAACCTTCCGGTCTAACAGTCAACCCTTTGTTATCGGTTGAAATAATTTTAACAGTGATCGCTTGCTTAATTTTTTTATCATTAAACCAACCAAACGGATCTGTTTGAGTTTGACGTAAACCAACTCTAACTTTTTGCTCTTCAGTTTTAACCTCTAAAACTTTAACTTTTAATTTTTCACCAATTTTGTGTTTAGCTAGTTCTTCTTCTGCATTATCCAAAAAAGTCAAGTCATTACAGTGTAAAAAAGCGTCTATATCTAGACCATCAATTTTTAAGAAAATAGAGTATTCATTCTTGCTAACAATTTCACCTTCAACTTCAGAACCAACAGGGTACTTTTTCTCAAATGTTATAAAGGGATTTTCAGTTGTCAAACGATGTGAGATTGCAACTCTTCTTTTTTCTTTATCTATTTCAGTAATAACACAATCAATCTCATCACCAACTTTAAACATTTTTTTTGATGCTATATTCTTTTTAGCCCAACTCAATTCACTAGAGTGAAGTAACGTTGATAATCCTTTTTCAAGCTCACAAAATGCACCGAAGTCCATTAATTTAACAACTTTAACTTTATAAACTTTTTTTAACTCATAATTTAAAATATTTTCAAAAGGATCTGGTAAAAGTTGTTTAACAGAACAACCTACCTGTAATTTTTCTTTGTCCACTGTAATTACTAACAAATCGTGCTTTTCACCAATTGTAAAAACCTCATCAGGGTGGTTAACTCTTGAGTAAGAAATTTCTTGAAGGTGAACTAACACATCAAGCTCACCATTAACACTAAAGAAACAGCCAAATGAACTATAACCTTTTACTTCGGCTCCTTTAATTATATCCCCAACCTTGAATTTTTCTACAATTTTAATTTTGTCTTCTTTTTTAAATGTAGAAATTATTTCTCTTCTAGAGACACAAGCATTTCCTCTAACTTTATCTAGTTTAATAAGAGCAAATTTTTGTGGTTCATTCATTAAATGACTTATATCCTTTAATGGTTTGTCTGAAATTTGTGATCCTGGTAAAAACATTAATGATCCAGTATCAATGTGTTCTACAATGCAACCACCTTTAACGCGTCCAGTAATTTTACCCATGATAGGCTCATTTTTTTCATAAGCCTCAACTAGTTTATCCCAACCTTGAATTTTTTGTGCTTTAGAGGCTGATACTAATACTTCACCTTTTTTATCCTCTAGTCTCTCGAGAAGCACTGAAATTTTTTCACCCACCTTTGCCTTATCCAACATTCCCATGCTCTTAAGTTCATTAATATCCAAGATAGGTTCTGATTTTAATCCTAGCACTTCAAGGAAAACAAATTTCTCAGTTACTTTATTTACAACACCTGTAATAATTTTTCCTTCTTCAAGATTTGCTGTTTTAGTAAACTGTGAATTTAGTAGTTGTTCGAATTCTTTTGAGGCTGGGCTTGAAAGATCTTTATAAATTTCCATTAAATTTTTAGTTTCCTATTCATAATTTGTTTTATTTTTAAAAAACATGCTCTTTTAGTGTGCTTCGTAGTATTTATCAATACTGAATCTTTTGTTTTTTTTAGAGGAGAGATTTTTCTATTATAGTCGCTTTTATCACGTTTTTTAATGCTTTTTAGGACTTCGTTAAAAGATATTTTCTTATTCAACTCTTTTAATTCTTTATATCTCCTTAAAGCTCTAGTTTTTACGTTTGCCGTTATAAAGAATTTAAAATCAGCATCAGGGATTATTTTATAAGTTATATCTCTTCCATCTAGACAAGAACCATTGTATTTTTTAGGAGGGTGATAAGCACTTTTAATTTGAAAAGCATGAACAAATTGCCTTATTTTTTTATCGGTTGCTATTATGGATGCCATTGTTCCCACTTCATTAGACAACAATTTTTTATTTTCTAAATCTTTTATATTTAATTTTTTCATTATCTTTTTTATCAAGGTATGATTATAATTTTTGGGTTGAGTAAGTTTAATGTTTGCAATTAGTCTGTAAATTTTACCTGTATCCAAGTAAAATAAATTAAAATGTTTAGAAATTAGTTTTGCTTGTGTACCAGCACCTGCAGCAGCAGGAGAGTCTATTGCAACTTTAATTTTATTTTTTAATTTCATAAAGGCTGATTGTTAATTTTTTTTACTATTTTAAGAAAAGATGGAAATGAAGTATTTATAGAATCTTTATTATGAATTTTCCAATATCCACCACAAGTTAAAGCGGCAATTGTACACATCATGAAAATTCTATGATCTTTTAAGTAATTTTTAATTGTAATTGGTTTTGTAATTTTTAAATTAGGTTGACCATAAATCTTAATAGAATCTTTTGTCAGCTCTGTTTTGACGCCCATCATATTTAAAATTTTAGATCCCCAATTTAATCTTGGGCTCTCTTTTTGGTTTAGTTCAGACACATCTTTAAAATAAGAAATACCTTTTGCTTTTGCTGCAACTAAAAAAATAAGTAAAAACTCATCTATGGAACTACTATTTAATTCTGATGGGCAATTAATAGCCGTAAGGTTGCTGGAGCTCTTTATAAAAATATTAGATACTTTCTCACCTCTATAAATCTTTTGATTTTTTAATATTATTTTAGCTCCCATTTTTTTTAAGATGGTAATTACACCAATTCTTGATGGATTAATGTTTACATTTTTAATTACAAGTTTTGAATTATCTGCAAGAATTGTAAGTACCATAAAAAAAGCACTCGAGCTTATGTCTCCAGGAATTTGATAATTAAAAGCTTTAATTCTTTTTGGTTGTTTAATATTTATAAAATCATATTTTTTAGTCTTTTTTATTTTAGTAGGTATTTTTAAATATTTAAAAAGTAATTCTGAGTGGTTTCTTGACTTCTTAGCTTTAATAGATGTTGTTCCTGAAGCGTTAAGCGCTGCAAACATCACACTACTTTTGCACTGTGCTGAACCTTTGTTTTCTAAATATTTAATACCTTTTGCTGACTGAGAACCAAGAATTGACAAAGGTAATTTATTTTTATTCTTATAGTAAAATTTGGCACCAAACCTTTCTAAGGGTATGGTTACCCTTGAAAAATCTCTTTTTGATAAGCTTTTATCGCCAATTAATTTTATTTTTTGTGGTGATTTAATTAATAGACCTAATATCAACCTCCCAAGCGTTCCAGAGTTTTTAGCATTTATTGTTATATTTTTTTTATATTTAAAGCCATTGATACCATCTCCAAAAACTTCACAATAATTTTTATGAATTTTTACTTTTATTCCTAATTTTTTTATAGTGTCTAGTGCAGCAAGTACATCTTCAGACATCAAAAGATTATAGGCTCTACATTTACCAATAGCTTGAGACGCAAGAAGAACCCACCTAATACTTAAACTTTTGTCACCACTAATTGTTATTTTTTCATCAAATTTTTGGATTTTTTTTTTTATTAATAGAAGTTTTGACATTTTAATTAAGTTTAAATGAATCACCAAAATACTCAGTCCTCGCATTTTGATTATTTATTAATTCTGTTGGTGTACCTTTTGCTAAAATTTTACCTTGAGAAAGTATCATTGCCCTATCTACAGTGGACAACAATTCTCTTGCTTGATGTTCACAAACTACAATAGATATTTTTGGTTGTTCTTGTTGAAGATTAATTAATATTTTTTTTAACATCTGTATTGAAAGCACATCTAAAGCAGCAAATATTTCATCACATAATAAAATTTTTGGACTTCCAAGTAGTGCTAAGCAAATTACAAGTTTACGTCTTTGTCCACCAGATAAAAATTTAGCTTTTACGTTTCTAATAGCATTAAGTTCAAACTTATTTATTAATTCTTCTATTTTAATAAATCTGTTTCTTTTATCTTCAATTACAATTTCAGCTATAGCTTTAAAATTTTCTGTCAATGTTAAATCATGAAAGTAACCACCATACTGTGGGACATACCCTATTTTAAATTTTCTAGTTCTTAAATAAATTGGCAAATCATTTACGTTCATCGAGTTGATAAATATTTGACCAGAATCTGGTTTAATTAATCCTATTAGAAGATTAAACAAAGTACTTTTACCAGCTCCATTAGGACCAAGTAATCCTAAAATTTCCCCTGGGTAAATATCAAAGTTTATGCTATCCAATATTTTTCTCTCACCATAAGACAAAGTAATATTTTTAAAAGTAGCTATTTGAATATTTTTTTTAAAGCTTTTAATTCTAAATGATTTAATTGCGGCCATTATCTTTATATATTAGTTTGATTTTTTTATTTTGATTATTCATATAAATCATTGAATTTTTTGTTAATAAATCTATTTCCAGTCCATCCGCAAGAATATCTGTGCTTAAATTATTATAATTAACATTGTTGTATACTTTTATTTTATTATCTTTAAAGAATAAATCTGCATTATCACATGTAAGGTTATGTTCACCAAATTTTATGATTATGTTACCTTTGAAATTTGTGTCATAATCAATAATATTGTATGTGGCATTAGTTGCGGTAATGAATATTTTTTCTTGATCAACTGAAATTACCTCAGCTTCTACATCTTTCATCAGCATAAGATTGCTACTTGTTTCTAAAATTTCACCATATTTAGCAGTAATAATATACTCTGCACCCAAGTTATCGCTTGATTTGTATCTAATATTTTCAATTATGTTGGATGAATTTTTATATGAATCTGTAGATGTAATTATTTTCTTTATATCTGAATGATCAATATTTTGTTTTACTAAGTATTTAAAAAAAAATAAAGTTATTAATAAAATTACTATAAAAAATAAAATTAATTGAATAATTATTCTTTTATTCATTTATTGAATTTTCGCATCAAGAATATTGTGTATATGAAGAATTCCTATTGTTTTGTTTTTATTATTGTTAACACATAAAGATGTTATTTTTTTATGGTTCATTATCGCAAGTGCTTTTTCTGCCAACATTTCTTTATCAACATTAATCGGATTTTTGGTCATAATTGCTTTAACTAATTGATTTTGCAGACTATTATTAATTTCATTAGCACGTCTTATTGTTCCATCTGTAATAATTCCAGTAGAAATTCCTCTGTTATTTTTAACTATTAAGGTACCCAAATTCTTTTGGGTTATAATTTTTAAAGCATTTTTCATGTTTGAATTTTCATTTATAAAAGGAATCTTATTTTTTGTTAACATCAGATCTTCTACAGTTTTAAGTTTTGCACCAAGGCTTCCAGAGGGGTGAAACTTTTTAAAATCTTTTTTGCTAATTTTCTTTTCATTTATGGTTGCAACAGCAAGAGCATCTCCAACACTTAACTGACTGATTGTACTTGAAGTTGGAACAATACCAAGACCAGCTTCAACTACTTCTGGAATATATAATTTAATATCTGAAGCTTTGTATAGTAAGGAATTTTTTTTTGAAACTATTCCAATTAATATAATCTTATTTCTATTAGCATACTTAATAATATTTTTTAGCTCTTCAGAATTTCCTGAGTAACTAATCAAAATTAAAACATCTTTTTTTGAAATACTACCTAGGTCGCCATGAGAACAATCATTTGCAGATAGTGAAAATGAAGGTGTTCCAACAGAAGATAGGGTCGCTGAAATTTTAGCAGCTATTAGACCACTTTTTCCAACTCCGCACAAAATCACTTTAGATTGACAATTTATGATTGCTTTAACCGCATTATTAAAGGAACTATTAATTGAATTCTTAAGTCTCTTTAGTGCTTTTATTTCTAAATCAATTACATTTTTTGCAATTTTTTTATAATCTTTATTCTTCATTTAATGAGACCATATATCATCCTTGAAAAAAGCTAAATCAAGATCGACCCTTGTTTTTAAAAAATTTAAGCAATCATTATATAAATTGACTCGCTTCTCTCTTATAAGAATTTTGTTTAATTCTTCATGAATTTTGTGCAAATAAATAACATCATTTGCACAATACTTAAGTTGGGCAGGTGATAATTCACCTCCAAAATCTGAACTCTGAAATTGTTTGCTTACATCAATATTCATAAACTCTTTAATTAAGGTTTTAAGAGAATGACTATCAGAATAAGATCTAGCTAATTTTGAAGCAATTTTAGTATCAAGAATGTTTTTAGTTTCGATCTTTAAATAGTATTTGATGTGAGCCATATCAGCCCTACCATAATGAAATATTTTTGTAATCGTTTCGTCGGAAAGAATTTTTTTCAAATTTGGAGCATTATAAATTGATCTATCTAGCTGAACAATGTGAGCGTCTGAATTTCCACTTGATATCTGAATAAGACATAAGGGATCACGATTAACATCAAGTCCCATGAACTCTCCATCAACAGCAATAATATTGCCTAAGTTTAAATCTTCTGGTAGATCATCTTTGTGGAGTTTAATATCAATATTCATTTTTAATTATATATATATGAAAGTAAAAAATTGTCTAATTTTTGGGGGGAGTGGTCAAATAGGCCGTCATTTAATCAGAAAGCTTACTAAAAATAATTATAAAGTTACTGTAGCCACCAGAAACCTTCATCAAAAAGGATATGTAATAAAAACCCAAGGTAATGCAGGTTATATAGATATTGTTGAGGCCAATATTTTTGATGAGACGACGATTAGAAAACTTTTTGCTAAAACTGATATCTGTATTAATTTAGTTGGTATCCTATATGAAAATGGAAAGGGAAATACTTTTAAAAATATTCATTCTATTTTTCCATCTATTTTATCTAAACTTTGTAAGGAATATAAAGTTCAACAGTTTATTCATTTATCTGCGTTAGGGATTAACAGTGCAACAGATTCTATATATGCAAAAAGTAAATTAGAAGGTGAATCAAATATTCTGAAAAATTTTTCTTTAGCTACAATATTAAGACCATCAATAGTTTATTCAGTAGATGATAATTTTACTACAAATTTTATGACTTTACTGAGTAGACTTCCATTCTTTCCACTTTATTATAAAGGAGCTACTAAATTTGCACCAATTCATGTTTCTGATTTAACTGACATTATCTATCAAGTTATCTCTAAAAACATACATTCTAAGATAATTGAGTGTGTAGGGCCTGAGATTCTTTCCTTAAAGGAAATAATAAAAAAATTATTAAAGTTAATTAGGAAGAACAGACTATTAATTCCCCTTCCATTCTTCGCAGCAAATATGTCGGCAAAAATATTTCAATTATTTCCAAAACCATTACTGACAGTAGATCAGCTTATACTTTTAAAATATGACAATATTTCATCAAATAAATATCAAACTAACTCTGATATAGGGGCTCCAAGTACAAAGATGTTTGAACAGGAAGTTGAAAAATATTGTTATATGTGGAGAGAAGGTGGCCAATTTTCAACAAAAAAATATAATTCTAAAAATTCTTAATAGAATTTTTTAGACTTAAATCGTATAGTTCATTTTATGTTAATTAATATTATTTATATTTTGATATTTTTTATTTTTTCATTTTTATTATATTTAATTGTTAAGTCCCTCATTAGAGGTATTAGTGGAAAAAATAGAAATAGGAAAAATTAATTTTTAAAAAAAATACTGCTTAAGCAGTATTAATTTTCTTTGCAATGTATTGTGGAGCAGCCTCTTCATCCTTGTTAGTGTTAGACTCTTCTTTCCTTCCTTTTGGTTGGTAAGCATATAGTAAATGAAGCTTGCAGTAAGAAAAATCTTTTAAAGACGATCTTCCACAAAAATAAAATGATTTTTCTTCTGGATGTCCAATAGGCCACTTACAAGAACTTTCATCTAGTTCTTCTAATTTTTTAGGATTTTCTGGTTCAAAATCTTTTTCAATAAGTAAAGACTTGAACTTACTTTTTCTTACCTGCTTTTGTTTAGAGCTGTTTACTTCTGAGTTGCTTTCAAAATTTGTGTTAGATGAAGTATTTCTTGCTTTAATTTTTGATGACAAGTTTAACCTATTAGCTTTGCCAATTACTGCATTTCTACTAATACCACCTATTATTTCAGCAATTTGGCTTGCTGTATTTCCTTTGCCCCAGAGTTCTTTTAATCTATTAACTTTTTCATCGTTCCAGCTCATAATCTATATTTAGTATGTTAATTAATATGAATAACTATATACAGATCACACAAGATTAAAAAAAAAACAATAGATATTTTTGTTTTGTACACAATTTTTTCAAAATTTATATATGATTACTTATGGTTGAATTGAATAAAAAATATCAAATTAGTGTAAAAAAATTTGGGTTTATAAACTGGATTGGTTTTAAAAGTTTATGGCTTAAAGAGTGCAATAGATTTATGGCTGTTTGGCAACAAACTTTACTATCTCCACTTGTATCAAGTTTATTATTTTTGTCAGTTTTATCCCTAGCGTTAGGAAATAATAGAGGAGATGTTCTTGGTTATTCTTTTATAAGTTTTTTAGCACCAGGTTTGATTGCAATGAGCATTCTAACCCAATCATTTAGTCATTCAGTATCTTCATTAATGATAGGAAAAATTCAAGGAAATATAGTTGATATGCTTTACGCACCTTTATCTGCACTTGAAGTTACAATGGCAATAATATTAGCATCACTTACAAGAAGTTTTTTAATTGCTATAATTTCAATAGGCGTTTTCTCTCTAATAGTCGATATGCCAATAAGTAATATTTTGTTTATTTTTGTCTTTGGTTTTTTAAGTGCTTTTATATTGGGGAGTTTAGGTTTTATTACTGGTCTTTGGGCTGAAAAATTTGATCATACAGCAACTGTCACAAATTTTGTTATTACTCCATTAAGCTTTTTATCTGGTGTATTTTATTCTATTGATAAACTTCCTAAATTTTTTCAAACAATTAGTCATATTAATCCATTCTTTTATATGATTGATGGATTTAGATATGGTTTTTTAGGAAAGTCAGATGGGTCAATAAGCGTAGGATTAATTTATTTAACAATTTTAAGTATTGCAATGTGGTATGTGGCTTTTTTTCTTTACAAAAAAGGTTATAAAATTAAATCTTAGAACATGAGTGCTTTAGCAAAAAATTATAATAGGAGAAAAATTTCGTTTAGCCATGGAAAGGGAAGTTTTCTTTACTCAACCAATGGAAAAAAATACTTAGATTTTGTCCAAGGGATTGCGGTTAACTCTTTAGGACATGCTAATCCATACTTAATAAAAGCAATTAATAAACAATCAAAAAAGCTTTGGCATGTGTCGAATGCATTTATAATTCCAGAAGGTGAAAAGTTAGCTACAAGATTAGCTAAAAAAACTTTTGCTGATTTTATTATCTTTCAAAATAGTGGAGCAGAAGCAACAGAAGCAGCAATTAAGGTTGCAAGAAGATATTTTTATTCGATAGGACAAAGAAAAAAAAATAGAATTCTTTGTGTTAAAAACTCATTTCATGGAAGAACATTGGCTACAATTTATGCTAGTGGATCAAAAAAAATGACAGAAGGTTTTGGTCCAAGAGTTGATGGATTTGACCATTTTCAATTTGGAGATCATAACTCATTAAAGAAATCTATAACGAGTAGAACAGCTGCGATTATGGTTGAAACTGTTATGGGAGAAGGTGGAATTAAAGTTATTCCAGATTGGTGTCTAAGGGGATTAAGAAAAATCTGCAATAAGAAAAAAATTTTATTAATTTTGGATGAAGTTCAATGTGGGATAGGCAGATCTGGAAATTTTTTTGCTTTTGAAAGATCAAAAATTAAACCTGATATTGTACCAATCGCAAAAGGTATCGGTGGTGGTTTTCCACTTGGAGCAGTTTTAATGAATAAAAGAGTGGCATCTGGAATGATAGCGGGAACCCACGGTTCAACATTTGGTGGAAATCCATTGGCAATGTCAGTTGGAAATGCAGTTTTAGATCAAATATTTAAAAAAGAATTTCTTTCTAATGTTAAAAAGATATCGAAATATTTTCATTCTGAGTTGAAAAAATTAAAGAAGGAGTTTCCAAAGGTAATTAAAGAAGTGAGAGGTGTTGGTTTATTGATCGGATTACAGCTACACAACGATCAAACAAAATTTATTCAAAAATTGATGGATAATAAATTATTGACAATTAGAGCTGCAGAAAATGTTATAAGAATATTGCCTCCACTTAATGTTAAAAAACAAGAAATAGACCTATCTATAAAGATAATTAGAAAAGTTTGTTTAATACAAGAATAAAAATGAATCATTTTATCACACTTAAAGACATACCTGCGATAGACCTTAGAAGAATTATAACTGATGCAAAAAAAAGAAAAAATAAAAGAAAAAAATTTAGCACTCTTGAGATTGATAAAGACAAGCCTTTAAAAGGAAAATTGCTTATTCAAATGTTCGAAAAATCAAGTCTTAGAACAAGACTAAGTTTTTATCTTGCAATAAAGCAATTAGGAGGTGGAACCATAACACTTAGAGCAAATGAACTACATCTTGGAAAGGGAGGTGAGAGTTTAGCTGATACAGCAAGAATCTTATCAACTTATGGAGATGGTTTTATATTGAGAGCTGATAATGATAAAAAAATAGAGGAATTTAGTAAATATTTAACAATACCTGTTATTAATGGACTGAGTCCATCATCACACCCAACACAAGTTTTGTCAGATATTTTTACAGTTGAGGAAATTAAAAAAAAACCTATTTCAAAATTAACAATCTGCTGGATTGGAGATTCAAACAATGTTCTTAATAGTTTAATTGCAGCATCAGTTAAGTTTTCTTTTAAATTAAACATTGGTTGCCCTAAAAACTATGAACCTAAAAAATTTATACTTGATTGGGTAAATAAGAATAAAGGAAAAATTAACATTTATAATGATGCAAAAAAAGCTGCCACGAATGCTGATGTTATTTTTTCAGATAAAGTTATCTCTTTAAATGATAAAGTTAATAAAATTAATAAGATTAAAGATTTTAAAAATTTTCAAATTAATTCAAGAACAATGAGTTTTGCAAAAAAAGATGCAATTTTTTTACACTGCCTGCCAAGAGGCACAGAAGTCTCGAGTGAAGTTTTTTTAGGTAAAAATTCAAAAGTATGGCTACAGGCACTTAATAGGGTACATGTTCAAAAAAGTATTTTATTATATTGTTTTGGTAAATTAAGGTAGCAGCTTAGGACTATCACTATTTTGATTTAAGTATTTAATTACAGAAGCTCTATCTTTGTCTTTTCTTAAGCCAGCGTAGGACATCTTAGTTCCCTTCATGTAAGATGAAGGCTTTGTTAAGAAACCGTTTAGCTCCTCAAACGTCCACTCTTTACCATATGAAGCTAAAGCTTTAGAGTATTTGTAATCATCCACACCACCAACCGCTCTACCAACAACGTTGTATAATGCGGGACCAATTTTATTTTTTCCACCTTTATTTATTGAGTGGCATGCTGCACATTTTTTAAAAACTTTTTTTCCATTTGCAATATCACCTAATTTCATAACTGCAGTGATATCAATTTTTTCTGCTGCCTTGGCTGCTTGAGGGGTGCCTGAAATTAATTGGCTTTCCATCTCAATTTGATATCCGGGGTTTTTGGGTTTCTTCACCTGAAAAACGCCATCTGCAATTTTTCCTAAACCGATTACAAGTAATGCAACCATTAAAACTGCAGCAATAATTTTATTTAATTCGAACGAATCCATTTAATTTTAATTATTTTGGACGTATAACATGATAATTAAAGAAATACTTAATTTTTAATTTTATAATGTTGTGTCTGTTAGACGCATAAAGTGAATTATTTTATAATGACAAAAACACTAATATTGATCCCCTCAAGAATGGCTGCAACCAGATTGCCAGGAAAGCCACTTCTAAAAATTAATAACTTATCCATAGTTTCTCACGTTTTCAAAAAAGCAGAAGAAACCAATATTGGTGAAGTAGTTGTTGCAACTGAGGATCAAGAGATACTTGCAGATGTTTTAAAAAATGGAGGCAGGGCAATCCTAACTAGGAGTGATCACAAAACTGGTACGGATAGAATTTTTGAAGCTTATAAAAAACTAGATATAAAAAATGTTGATTACATATTAAATCTACAAGGAGATGAGCCCGATATTAATAAAGACGATATTATTAATTTAAACAATTTTATGATTGACCGTGGTGCTGAATTGGGGACATTGGCAGCAGAAATTAAAGATGATAAAATGTTAAATAATAAAAATGTAGTTAAAGTCATTGTAGAAAAGAAATTAGAAGAAAATAATTTTCCCAAAGCTTTAAATTTTATCAGAGAAAGCTTATCAATAACCAATCAAAATATTTATCATCATATTGGAATTTACTCATATAAAACAAGCACGTTAGAAAAGTTTATTAGTTTAGATCAAACAAATAATGAGAAAAAAAATAAATTAGAACAATTAAGAGCCTTAGATAATAATTTAAAAATAAATGTAGCTTTAGCAAAATCTTCTCCCATTGGAGTTGATACTGAAGAAGATTATATAGATATAAAAAAAATTATGGAATATAAAATATAAAATGAGTAAAATTTATTTTCAAGGAAGCTTTGGAGCTTATTCACATTTAGCAGCGCTTGAAATTGAACCTAATGCAGAAATTATACCATGTAAGACGTTTGATGAATGTTTTTTAAAAGCATCCTTAGAGAGTGGCTCACAAATAATCATACCTGAGTCAAATCGTATTACAGGAAATATTGGTATAGAATATTTGATTTTTAAATACAGATTAAATATTTATGCAGAGCACTTCCAAAAAATCCAACATAATTTATTAGGACAACCAGGTACCAGCTTAAGTGACATAAAAGATGTTTTTTCTCACACACAAGGTTTATCTCAGTGCTCAAATTTTATTAAAAAAAATAATTTAGTTGAACACATTCGCGCTGATACAGCCGGTTCTGCAGAAACAATTTCAAAAAAAAAAATTAAAAGTGAGGCAGCAATAGCCTCTTTACTTAGTGCAAAGATTTATAAACTAAAAATACTTGCACCCAACATTGAAAATGAAAAGGGTAATGCAACTCGATTTTTAATTATGGGGAAAGAAGTTTCTCAACCAGATTTCGGAGATAAAAAATATATAACATCTTTTTTATTTAAGTTGAAAAGCAAACCAGCAGCACTTTATCAATCACTAGGTGGTTTTGCGATTAATGGTGTTAATCTTACGAAGCTTCAGAGTTATCCAGAGCAAAATTCCTTTGAGTCATACTTTTTCTTATGTGATCTAGATGGGCACATAGAAGATCCTAAAGTTCAAAAATCTTTAGAAGAATTGGGACTTCATTGTCAAGATTTTCACGTGCTAGGTGTTTTTGAGGCTGATAAATTTAGAGAAAAATAATCTAGAAACTTTTCTTGT
>Ga0307986_10002189_pt1 | contig 14047 bp, 14 predicted proteins | sample EllFjometageno82_FD_203170 | JGI IMG/M metagenome (GOLD analysis project Ga0307986, IMG submission 203170) | Marine microbial communities from Ellis Fjord, Antarctic Ocean - #82 | ecosystem: Environmental > Aquatic > Marine > Unclassified | place: Southern Ocean | collected 2014-10-09
AGAATGCAATTGTTTGAATTTCATTAATATATTTTTTCATTTATATTTAATTTTAAAAGTATTTTTTTCCTCCTCTTAAGTAAGCACATTTTTCACAATTAAGAGTAATATCAGGCGGACTATTTAGATTAAGTACTTCTTTCATATCAGATAATTTACCATCTATCCAAGATGTGTTTACTTTATATGGAACAAGAGTTGTTTTAAAATCTATTTTGTTCTCAAACTTATTGTTAGTTTTTTCACCATTACAGACATAAAAATATGACATATCAGAAACATCAAAATTCATTTTTCTTAAAATATGAACGTAGATGTCCATTTGCAATTTATAACTCATATGCCACTCGCTATTTAAATATGATTGTGGTGTTACAGGGTAATTTGTAGATTGTGCCTTATAATCTACTACAACTATTTTTTTTTCTTTAAGATCATACCAAACATCATCAATTCCACCATGTATTATCAAATTTGTCTTTTCATCCAAATATGAGATTCCACCTTTTAAAGAATTTCTCCATACATCTAAATCTTTATGTTGAAATGGTATAAAATCTAAATTGTATTTAATCATCACGGGGTGAGGTTTTTGATCTTTACGATACTGATCAAATTCTTTTTTTAAAAGCTCATCGACAGCGATGTTTAATGCCCATCCGGGCATGGAAGGTTCTTTCAATCCCTCAACACGATCTAAATAGAAACATCTTTTACAACTTAAAAAATTACTTAACTTAGATCTACTAATTTTAAATGGTATGAGAGATTTTTTATCATAAAATGAACTTTTTCTAACTCTAAAAGAGGAAATTTCTTTCATTGACTATACATTACTTAATCTTTTGATTACGTCATTTTTATCTAAAGATAAAATTATATCATATAAGCCTGGACCAAATTTAGAACCTGTTAATCCTATTCGTAAAGGTTGGCCCACTCCTTTAAAATTAGTCTTATGTTTTTCGATTAATAATTTAATCAATGGTTCTAAAGTTTCTTTACTTAAAGAAGATAATTTTTTAAACTCAGATATAAAATCTTTTATTACTAATTTAGATTGATCATCTAATAGCTTTTGTTCTTCATTGTTAATTTTTATTTCATCATTTATTATATAGTGAGCATTATTAAAGATATCTTCTAATGTTTTTGCTTTGTTTTTTAAAAAAACTATACATTTTGTAAGGATGGCATCTTTAGAAGAATCAAAAGGCTTCTTATATTTTGATACATATTCTTTAAATTGATTAAACAAAACTTTTTCATCAATTGTTTTAATATAAGTTTCATTCATTGAAAGTATTCTAGACATATCTAATTTTGAAGGCGATTTTCCAATCCCATTTAAGTCAAATAAATCAATACTTTGTTGCTTAGTAAAAATTTCTTTATCCTTATGAGACCAGCCTAGTCTTAATAGATAATTTCTTAATGCATCAGGCATAATTCCTATTTTTTTGTAATCCTCTAGTGTTGATGCGTTATCTCTTTTTGACAATTTCTTTCCTTTGTCACTATGTATCAGCGGTATATGGGCAAAATTTGGAACCTCCCAACCCATTGCTTCATAAATTTGTTTTTGTTTAAAAGAGTTTATCATGTGATCATCACCTCTAATAATATGTGTAATTTTCATTTCATGATCATCCACAGTTGCTGATAATTGGTAGGTTGGCGTATTATCTTTTCTTAAAATTACAAAATCTTCTATTGTTGAATTTGAAATATTTTTGTCTCCTTGAACTAGGTCTTTAATCAAAGCCGATCCTGAAATTTTACTTTTAAATCTTAAAACAGCAGGTTCTTTCTTTCTTTCTTTTAGATCTCTGCATTTACGATTATAAATAAAAGGTAGGTTTTTTTTTTTAGCTAAGGTTTTTTGATCTTCAAGTTCTTCAACAGAACAATAACAATGATAAGCAAAACCTTTTTTAATTAACACATCTGCTATAGCAGTATGTTTGGCTATGCTTTTTGATTGAATATATTCTTCGCCATCATGGTCAATACCTAGCCAAGCTAATGAACTTATTATTTGTTGTTTAAATTCATCTTTCGATCTTTCTTTGTCAGTGTCTTCAATACGTAAATAATACTTTCCTTTATTTTTTTTAGCCAACAGCCAGTTAAATAAAGCTGTTCTAACACCACCAATATGAAGAGGCCCAGTAGGAGAGGGCGCAAACCTACAAATAAAACTCATTTAATCTAATTAGACTATTTTAGTGAAAGTTTCTATACAAAGAGACTAGTTTGCCTTGTATTTTTATTCTAGCAGCAGCATATATCTTAGTTCCGTAATTCTTATTTGCTGCTTCAAGTGCAATCGTGTTACCTTTTTTTCTAATTCTTTTTAATGTAGCTTCTTGATCATCAATTAAAACTACAGCTATTTGCCCACTGTCAACATTACTAGTTTTTTTTACAATTACTGTATCGCCATCGTTAATCCCAGCTTCGATCATGGAATCACCTTTAACTTTAAGTCCATAATGTTCGCCACTATTTTGTAAATTTTCAGGTAGTGCAACTCTATCAATTTCCTGTTGTATTGCTTCAATAGGAGTTCCTGCAGCAATACTGCCTAGTACTGAAATTTCACTTGCTGTACTAGGAGTTGTATCTAAGCCACCTTTAATTACGCTTGGTGTAAAGGTATTAAAAATGTCATTAGCACTTGCGTTCTCTGGTAATTTAACAACTTCTAATGCTCTTGCCTTATGAGGTAATCTTCTGACAAATCCTCTTTCTTCTAGCGCTGAAATAAGCCTATGAATTCCAGACTTCGACTTGAGGTTGAGGGAGTCTTTCATCTCTTCATACGAAGGAGACACACCAGTAGATCTAATTTTTTTATTAATATAAAGAAGTAGATTTTTTTGTTTTTTTGTAAGCATAAGAACAAACCCTGTACATCTATGTTCTACAAAAGTTCTCTTTCAATATCAATGGTTAATTAACCCTTATTTTAAAGGGTAACTGACAATATTTCTTTGATTAATTTTTCAGTTTCACCGCTAGCGAGAAGTGATTCTCCAATTAGGAAATTCTTAATTCCAGTTTTATCGTAAATATATTGAGCATCTGTTTTATTTCTTATCCCACTCTCAGAAATTATTGGCCCTTTATGTGAGGTTAGTTTTTTTTGTAATCTTACCGAGTTATCCAAAGATATTTGTAAGCTTTTAAGATCTCTGTTATTAATGCCAATTATAGCTTCTTTATATTTCAGAGCATACTCAGCCTCTTTTTCATCATGCACTTCTACAATTATACTTAGTTTATTTTTTAAAGCCTCATCGTAAATTTCATCAGATTGTTTTTCTGACAAGGCAGATAGTATGATTAAAATGCAATCACATCCAAAGCTTTTAGAGTAAGAAACCTGAAACGGGTCAATAAAAAAATCTTTAGCAAGTATAGGCAGCTTATTCTTTTCTTTTATTTCTGAAATGTAATTTAAGTGGCCTAAAAAAAATTTTTCTTCAGTTAGCACTGACAAACAAGATGCGCCGCTATTTGAGTATACGTTAGCAATTTCAATATGATCAAAATTTTTGACTATAATGCCGGCGGAGGGACTAGCTTTTTTAATCTCAGCAATTAAAGAGATATAATTTTGTTGTTCACGATCAATTAATGTCTTTTTAAAATCTAAATAATTATCTGTAGATTTTATTTTTTTAGCAATATCAGTTAAAGAATTTTTTCTCTTAACATGTTCTAAGTCTATTTTTTTTTGTTTGATAATTTTTTGTAAAATATTTTGCATTAAATAGCCTGAATTTTTTTTAAATGATCAAAGACTTTCCCCGACATTAAATGTTGCTTTGCAAATCTGTAAGAATTTTTAAAGTCTTTTTGTTTATCTGTAATTATCAAACCAGCTGCAACATTTAATGCAACTGCATCAGAAAATTCATTATTCTCACCTTTATATATGTTAATTATTTTTTGAGCATTATATTCTGCATTTTTACCTTTTAAATTATCTTTATTTTTATTTAAAATATTTAATTCATTTGGATCAAGTACAACTGTTTTTATTTTATTGTTATTAAGTTCGATTATTTTTGTTTTTGCAAATGGAGAAATCTCATCCATCCCATCTTCACTATGAACAACCATTGCGTTTCGCACTTTGTTTTCTTTTAAAGCTTCTGCGAATGGCATCATCCATTTTTCATGAAAAACTCCAACTATTTGTTTTTTAACTTGGGCTGGACTACTTAAGGGACCAATGAGGTTAAAAATTGTTTTTTTCGCAATTTTTTTTCTAGCTGCAGCAACATATTTCATTGCCTGGTGATAATTGGGCGCAAACATAAATGCAAAATTTACTTTCTCTATAGATCTTTCAGCTTCATCTGGTTTTAAATTTATTTTAATTTTCAAAGCTTCCAGAACATCTGCTGAACCGCAGTTAGATGAAACTGCTTTGTTGCCATGTTTAGCAACTTTTAAGTTCATACTAGCTAAGACAATTGCAGCAGCTGTTGATATATTTAGAGAGTTTTGTCCATCTCCACCTGTTCCACACGTATCAATAGTTCCAGTAGGAGCGTTTACGATAGTTGCCTTGGACCTCATCACGAATATTCCTCCAGCTAATTCATCTTTTGTTTCACCTTTATTAGATAAAGATTCTAAAATCTTAACAATAGAAACTTCATCGTATTTACCCTCCATGATATCTGAGAAAAGATTTTTACTTTCTTCAAAAGATAGATCTTCTTTAAATTCTAATTTTTTAATAAAATCTGTCATTTTAATTAAAGATTTATATAATTTTTAATTATTTGCATACCAACTATCGTATTTATGCTCTCAGGATGAAATTGCACACCATATAAGTCATATTTTTTATGTTTTATTGCCATTATTGTTTTATCTTCTGTTTCTGCTGTAACGCTTAGGCAGTCGGGTAGATTTTTCCTATCAATAATAAGACTGTGATATCTGGTAGCATTAAAAGGCAATTTAATATTTTTAAATAGATCAACTTTTTTAAAATATATTTTACTCATTTTACCGTGCATTAATTTTTTTGCCCTTATTATTTTACCGCCAAAGGATTGTCCTATAATTTGATGCCCCAAACAAACACCTAGGATTGGAATATCTTTGTAAAAATCCTTCACAACTCTAAGACAATTTCCTGCTTGAGATGGATTACCAGGACCTGGTGAGATAACAATTTTTTTATACTTATTTTTAATAATATCATTGGATTTTATTTTATCGTTACGAAGGACATCAACTTTACAATTAAATTTCGAGATATAATGAAAAAGGTTATAAGTAAAACTATCGTAATTATCTATAAGTAGTACTTTCATTTAGTCCACTGCTTTCATTAGTGCCTTAGCCTTATTAACAGTTTCTTGATACTCTTTTTCCGGATTGCTATCAGCAACAATTCCAGCACCAGACTGAACATAAAATTTATTGTTTTTAATCAAAGCTGTCCTTAGAGCAATGCAAGTGTCAAATTCTTTATCAGAAGTAAAGTATCCTATGCCGCCTGCATAAAGTTTTCTTTTATTTTTTTCCAGCTCGTCAATAATTTCCATTGCTCTTATTTTTGGTGCACCACTTACAGTTCCAGCGGGAAATCCAGAAAGCAAAGTTTCAAATAGAGAATTTTTTTTATTAAATTCTCCCTCCACATTAGAAACAATATGCATAACATGAGAATATTTTTCTACATTAAAGCTTTCTGTTACTTTAACAGTATTTATTTTTGATACTTTGCCAACATCGTTTCTACCAAGATCAAGAAGCATCAGATGTTCTGAGAGCTCCTTTTTATCTTTTAAAAGATCATACTTATATTTTAGGTCATCTGCTTTTGTTTTTCCTCTTGGCCTGGTCCCTGCAATAGGACGAATGGTTATTTTATTATTTCTTAGCCTAACCAAAATTTCTGGGCTACTACCAAGAATTTTAAAATCAACAAAATTGAAATAAAACATAAACGGAGAAGGATTTGACACTCTTAAATAATTGTAAATTTCAAGGGGGGTCTTATTTATTTTTCTTTCAAATCTTTGACTTAAAACAACCTGAAATATATCACCTTTATTTATATATTTTTTAGCTTTTCTGACACAATTCTTAAATTGATTTTTAGAAATATTACTTTCAATTTTATTTATATTTTTTTTATAATTAAATTTTATTGGCAATTTTATATTGCTGTAATCCTCAAAAATTTCAAAATTTCTTATTACCGATTGGTATTTTTCAAAATAATTTTTTATTTTTGTTTCAGCATAAATATTTTCAATAAAGAAAATTTTTTTTTTAAAATTGTCATAAATTATTAAATTATTAGGCCTAGATAGTCTAACATCTGGAATTTTTAGATCATCAATACATTCATTGGGTATTTTTTCAATATATCTAATAACATCGTAAGAAAAATACCCAACCAACATCGCTGCCATTTTAGGAACACCACTAGGAACTTTTAAATCAAAATTATTAATTAAGTTGTTTAAAAAAATCAAAGGTTTCTCTTTTATTTTCTTCTTCCCCCCGGCAAACTTTTCAGTAATAACATTTTTATTTATATCCCATACTTTGTCCGGGTTTAGACCAACGATTGTATATCGCCCCCTAATTGTGCCCTTTTCTACAGATTCAAATATAAAGCTATTTTTTTTAACCAATATAAAGTTAAATATATTTTCAACCTGCCTATAGTCACTACAACTTTTAACTTTGTAGATAAGCTGGTCTTTCTTTAATTTATAATTTTTTTTAAAAGAACTAAAATTAATATTTAGCTTCATTACAGGGTATTTTTAATACGACTTAAAACTTTTTGGTTTATTTTAACATTATATTTTTCATTAATAGTTTTATCAAAATTATTATATATCTGGTTTGCCAAACTCAATTTAGCCTTAGACTTATATTTATCATAATCCTTTGTATTTTTATTGAAGGGTAGTTTCTCAGTTTTTTCAGCAAAGATTATATAATTTTTTGTTAATTTGCTGTTTGTAACCAGTTGTAATTTTCCGTCTGTAATTTTAAAAATTTCTTTAATTATTCCCGCATTAAAGATCGTCTCATTTTTAACATTTTTTAATATAGTTTTCTTAACTTCGATGTTGTTGTCTTTTCCAAACTTATCAAATTGTTTCTTTTTAAATTTACCTTCAGACATTTCTTTAACAATTTTAGTATTATTTTCAATAACATGTTTTATTTTCAGTTGTGAAATTATAGCATTTTTAATTTCATCGTCATCTAAGGTTCTACTTATTTTTTCAGCACCAGCAATTTCACTTAAATAATACCTGTCATCAATATTTAATAACTCAGGTTTATTTATTTCCACAATGTTGAACATTTTTGAAAAAAGACTATTGCTAACTTTCACAATTTTATTACCTGCTTTATTTTTTTGAAGACGATTAGTCTCATTTATTGTGGACATTGTTAGTCCAAATGTTTTTATAAAATATGTCATTTCCCCTCCGTCTAAAATAGCATTTTCAATTTCATCTATTTTACCAAAGTAAGCTTCATCATATTCTGATTGTCCAGTTAAGTTATTTGGGAGAAGTTCTGTATAATTTATCTTTTTAAACTCTTGCACAAAAAGATCTTTGTTGGTCTCATAAGTTTTTTTAATATTTTCATCGTTGATCTGAACATTTTTATATAATTTGTCTAATTCTAAATACTGAATAGTTTTTATTTGATTTTCATTTTCAAATTCTTTTTTAATTAAATTTTCTGGAAGAAGAATTCCTTCAGACAAGAACGTTAGTAATTGTCTTTTCTTTTCTTGTTCAGCGATATTTTGCTCAAATATTGGTGCACTTATTCCACTACTTAATAGAAATTTTTCATATTCAGTTCTTGAGAATTTTCCGTCTCTTAGAAAAGTTTTATCTGTAGTTATGATTGACCTAAGTGATTTACTACTCAAATTAATTCCTTGGTTTTTGATTTCTAAAGTAATAATTTTTTTACCTATATAATCAGATAAAATTTTATCTAATAGGTCGGTCTTATCTAAGTTATTTCTTTGTTTTTCGTTTAACCCAAGTCTATTTACATACTCAACAAAATTTTGTGCACTTATTTTTTCAGAGTCTATTGTGGCTAAAATATTTTGATTTCCACCTCTAAAAACATCTCCCATCCCCCAAAATAAAAATGGTAAAATAATAATACCTATTAGAACTTTAGCTAGAAAAGAGGTAGTGATTTTTTTTATTGAAGTAATCATTTTTTTAATCTATTAGAATGTTATATTTTTACCACCTATAGATTAAAACACTAAATATGGCAAATAACATGAAATATTTTATTGGAAACTGGAAAATGTTTGGCGTTCCTAAATCTATCACTATTCTTGCTAAAATAAATAAATTTGTTAAATCAGATAAAAAATTTAATAAAAAATATAAAACCGTTATTACCCCTCCAAATACCTTAATTGAAAGTTACGCAAAATTTTTTTTCAACCAAAAAATTATCATTGGTGCTCAAAACTGTTATCATAAGGATAATTTTGGAGCCAATACTGGATCTGTTAGCCCACTAATGACTAAAAGTGTTGGGGCTCAGTATATGATCGTAGGACATTCTGATAATCGCGCAGAAGGCGACACTAACGCAATGCTTAAAAGTAAAGTTGAAAATTCATTGAATAATAAACTAAAAGTTGTTTTTTGTATTGGTGAAAATAAAATAGACAAAAAAAAAAACAGAACCTTTAAAGTTTTAAAAAATCAAATTGAAAGTGTTTTAGAAAATAAATTTAATCAAAAAGACATCATAATTGCTTATGAACCAATCTGGTCTATAGGAACTGGAAAGATTCCTGAAGCTAAAGATTTGTTAAACACAACCGTATTTATCAAAAATATATTAAAAAATATTTTTAAGAAAAAAAATTCGCTTCCTGTTTTATACGGAGGATCAGTTGACGCCGATAATATTAGTCAATTTAAAAATTTAAATGAAATAGATGGCTTTTTAATTGGTGGAGCATCAAAGTCAGATAAAAAATTTATTGATATAATAAAGAATTACTATAGATAAGACTTATGGAAATCATTCTGTTAACCATAAATATCATTATAGCAGTTCTTTTAGTAATCGTGATATTACTTCAAAGATCCGAGGGTGGAGCTCTAGGCCTTGGTGTTTCACAGGACAATTTCACAACCTCGAGAACAGCAGGTAATTTTCTTACTAAATTTACGTCTATACTTGCTATTTTTTTTATTGTTACTAGTGTTATTCTAGTTTCAATTTCACATAATGAAATTAAAGAAGTTCAATCAGTCCTAGATTTAGAAAAAGAAACAGAACAAAACAAAAATCTTCCACAGATTCCTGAAAATCAAAAATAATCTTTGTTTTTAATAAAAAACTCGCTATAATTTCATTCCATGGCGCGATATATATTCGTAACTGGCGGCGTGGTTTCATCACTTGGCAAAGGTTTAACTTCAGCATCACTGGCTTCCCTACTTCAATTGCGAGGTTATAAAGTTAGAATTAGAAAACTAGATCCCTATTTAAATGTAGACCCAGGAACAATGAATCCCTTTGAGCACGGGGAAGTTTTTGTGACAGATGACGGCGCAGAAACAGATTTAGATTTAGGTCATTATGAAAGATTTACCGATAGACCATCCACAAAGGAAGACAACATCACCACAGGGCAAATATACAAGAACATAATTGAAAAAGAAAGAAGAGGAGAGTACCTAGGAAGTACAGTTCAAATTATTCCTCACGTTACAAACAACATAAAAAAATTTATTTCTAACAAAGTTTCTAAAGAAGACTTTGTGATATGCGAAATAGGCGGCACAGTAGGTGACATCGAAAGTTTACCATTTTTAGAGGCTATTAGGCAATTTTCAAATGAAGAAGGAAAAAATAAAAGTTTATTTATCCACCTCACACTGGTTCCTTACGTAAGCGCTTCTGGGGAGTTAAAAACAAAACCGACTCAACACTCTGTCAAAGAGCTTAGAAGTATAGGTATTCAGCCTGATATAATAGTGTGTAGATCCGAAAGAAATATTCCCAAAGAAGAAAAAAGAAAAATATCTCTATTCTGCAATGTAGAACAAGATCATGTAATTCAATCAGTAGATGTCAAATCTATTTATGAAGTTCCAGTTAAATACAATGAGGAAAAATTAGACAAAAAGATTTTAAATATATTTGGGCTTAAAGAAAAAAATAAACCAAACTTAAAAATATGGAAAGACATTATTAATAAAATAAAGTTAAAAAGAAAAAAAGTTTCAATTGCAATTGTAGGTAAATATGTTGATTTAAAAGATGCTTATAAATCCCTAGATGAAGCATTGATGCATGGTTCTTTAAATAACAATGTAGATTTAAATACAGAATGGGTAGATTCAACTAAAATTAATAAGAAAAATGTAGTTAATATTCTAAATAAATACAGCGCAATTCTTATACCTGGAGGTTTTGGTTCAAGAGGAACAGAAGGTAAAATTGAAGCCATAGCTTATGCCAGAAAATATAAAGTTCCTTTTTTCGGAATTTGTTTTGGAATGCAGATGGCAGTAATAGAAGCAGCTAGAAATATTTTAGGTATTAAGAAAGCTACATCCAGTGAGTTTGGTAATAGCGGGGTACATGTAGTTGGTTTAATGCAAGAATGGGTTAAAGGAAAAAAAATTCAAAAAGGCAGTAAAAAAAATCTAGGAGGAACCATGAGGCTAGGATCGTATAGAACTAGATTAAAAAAAAATACTTTAATAAATAAGATTTATAATTCTAACCTAATCGATGAAAGACACAGACATAGGTACGAGGTAAATAAAAATTTTAAATCAAAATTAGAAAAAAAAGGTTTAGTTTTTTCTGGCCTTTCACCTGATGGCTCTTTACCAGAAACAATTGAACTTGAAAACCACCCGTGGTTTATTGGCGTTCAATTTCATCCTGAATTTAAGTCTAGACCTTTTGCTCCTCATCCTCTATTCTCTTCCTTTATTAAAGCAGCAAAAAATAACTCGGAACAAACAGATGATTAATCACAAAGTAAGGTGTGCTAATTTTGAAATTGCCAATAATAAAACTTTTACATTGATAGCTGGTCCATGCCAGCTCGAAAGTGAACAACATGCACTAGATATTTCAAAAGAACTTAAAAAAATAACCTCAGATTTAAAAATAAATTTGATCTACAAAACCTCTTTTGACAAAGCTAACAGAACAAGCCTTAAAGGAAAAAGAGGTATGGGTTTAGAAAAATCCTTATCAATATTTGATAAGATTAGAAATGAATTAAAAGTCCCTGTTTTGACCGACATACACACCGCAGAACAATGTTCTTTGGTGGCTCCCCACGTAGATGTTTTGCAAATACCAGCTTTTTTATGCAGACAGACAGATTTATTAATTGCTGCCGCAAAGACAGGTAAAATAATCAATGTTAAAAAAGGTCAATTTTTAGCGCCATGGGACATGGGAAATGTAATAAAGAAACTGGAAGATTCTGGAAATAAAAATATTATGATAACTGAGCGTGGTGCAAGCTTTGGATACAATACTTTAGTATCGGATATGAGAGCTTTACCGATTATGGCAAAGTTTGGTTACCCAATTGTTTTTGATGCTACTCATTCCGTACAGCAGCCAGGTGGTATGGGAGAAAAAAGTGGAGGACAAAGAGAATTTGTACCTTATTTAGCAAGAGCCGCTATTGCTGTAGGCGTAGGTGCAGTTTTTATGGAGACGCATGAAGATCCAGATAACGCTCCTTCAGATGGACCTAACATGGTTCCATTAAGAGAAATAAAAAATCTTTTAAAACAATTAGTGTCAATTGATACATTGATTAAGAATTAATAAATGACTAAAATCATAAGAGTAGTAGGAAGACAGGTCTTTGACAGCAGAGGTAACCCAACAGTAGAAGCGGAAGTATATTTAAACGATAAAACTAAAGCTTTATCAATTGTTCCTTCTGGGGCGTCAACAGGTGCATTCGAAGCTTACGAATTAAGAGATAATAATAAAAATTATTTTCTTGGCAAAAGTGTTTTAAAGGCAGTAAAAAATATTAACACTGTAATTAATAAAAACTTAAAAAATATTGACATAGAAGATCAAAAAAAAATTGATCAAATTTTATTAAACCTAGATGGCACAGACAATAAAAAAAAACTAGGGGCAAATGCTTTATTAGCTGTTTCACTCGCAGCATCAAAAGCAGCAGCAAACTCAAAAAAAAAAGAATTATACCAGCATCTTGGAAAAAATTTTTTACTACCAAAACCTTTAATGAACATTATTAATGGCGGTGCTCATGCGGATAACAATTTAAGGATTCAAGAATTTATGATTAGGCCAGATTCTGCAAAAAATTTCATGAACGCAATAGAAAAATGTTTTTTAGTTATACAAAACTTAAAAAAAATCCTTCAATCTAAAAATTTGTTAACTAATGTCGGTGATGAGGGAGGCTTTGCACCGTCTATAAACTCCAACGAAGAAGCACTAGAAATGATTGTTGACGCTATTGAAAAATCTAAATTAAAACCAGAAAAAGATGTTAGTATATGCTTAGATGTAGCAGCGAACGAGCTAATGAATAATAATGGAGATTATTCGCTTAATTCATCTAATTTTATTTCTGTTGACGAAAGTATAAATTATTATAAAAAGTTAGTTTCTAAATATCCTATTAAATCGATTGAAGATCCATTTGCTGAAAACGATTGGAATGCCTGGTCAAAATTAACAAAAGAAATAGGTAAAAAAATTCAAATTGTTGGAGACGATTTATTTGTTACTAATGTGACTAGATTGAAAAGAGGTATAAAAGAGAAATCTGCCAATTCTATTCTTATCAAAGTAAATCAAATAGGAACATTGACAGAAACCTTAAATGTTATTGAGCTAGCAAAGAAAAATAATTTTAGCACAGTTATCTCACATAGATCTGGTGATACAGAAGATACATTTATTGCTGACCTGGCTGTCTCTACGCAATCAACACAAATTAAAACAGGCTCGTTAGCCAGATCAGAAAGAGTAGCAAAATATAACAGGTTATTAAGAATAGAAGAACAGCTTGGAAAATCTTCTAAAATCGCTAAAATATAAATATGAAATTTTTTGAAAATTTAAAAAATAAACAAATATACTTCTTCCAAATTTTTTTAACACTTTATATTGCAATCAATCTAGTTGGAGGAGAAAGAGGGTTGGTCTCTTATTTCGAAAAAAATATTTATGAAAAAAAACTTTCTATGAAAAATAATGAATTAAAAGACAAGCTCAAATTAACAGAACATAAAAATCAGTTATTATCTGAGAATTTAGATCTAGATTATTTGGATATATTATATCGCTCAAAGCTTAAATTTGGAAAAAAAAATGAGGTTTTAATTAAATTAAACTAATAAAAAACTAATGATATTAAGACACCCTGAAAAAAAAAAAAATACATCTAATCCACTTAAAAAAAAACCAGATTGGATCAGAACTAAAATAACTAACAGTCAAATCTTTTTTAAAACTAAAGAAATTGTAAACAGAAATAAATTAACCACTGTTTGTCAGGAAGCAAATTGTCCAAATATAACGGAATGCTGGAGTAAAAAACATGCAACATTTATGATTATGGGAGATACCTGCACAAGAGGTTGCGCATTTTGTGATGTTAAGACAGGAAAACCATCGGCACTAGACTCATCTGAACCTTTTAAAGTTTCTAACGCAGTAAAAGAATTAAATTTGAACCATGTAGTAATTACCTCTGTGGATAGAGACGATCTTGATGATGGAGGTGCCAATCATTTTAAAGAAGTGATAGTAGAAGTTAAAAGAAACAACCCGAACACTACAATAGAAGTTTTAACACCAGATTTTTTAAAAAAAGAGCGCGCATATGAGAAGGTACTTGAGGCAGAACCAGATGTTTTTAATCACAATATAGAAACGGTTCCAAGTTTATATTTAAAAGTGAGACCAGGATCTCGCTACTTTACTTCTGTTGAACTGCTAAAATCTGTAA
>Ga0307986_10002193_pt1 | contig 14039 bp, 12 predicted proteins | sample EllFjometageno82_FD_203170 | JGI IMG/M metagenome (GOLD analysis project Ga0307986, IMG submission 203170) | Marine microbial communities from Ellis Fjord, Antarctic Ocean - #82 | ecosystem: Environmental > Aquatic > Marine > Unclassified | place: Southern Ocean | collected 2014-10-09
ATTTAGGAACAACAAATTCATGTGTATCTATCATGGAAGGTAGTCAACCCAAAGTTTTAGAAAATACTGAAGGCGCAAGGACAACTCCTTCTGTTGTTGCTTTTACTGATGATGGAGAAAAACTTGTGGGACAACCTGCGAAGCGACAAGCGGTAACTAATCCTGAAAATACTATATTTGCTGTAAAAAGATTAATTGGAAGGAATTTTGAAGACCCAACTGTAAAAAAAGATATTGCTGCAGCACCTTTTAAAATAGTTAATTCAGAAAAAGGTGATGCTTGGATTGAAGCGAAAGGTGAAAAATATTCACCTTCACAAATATCAGCTTTTATTTTAATAAAAATGAAGGAAACAGCCGAAAAATATTTAGGGCAAGAAGTAACCAAAGCTGTAATAACTGTTCCTGCATATTTTAATGATGCTCAAAGACAAGCAACAAAAGATGCCGGTAAAATTGCAGGATTAGAAGTTTTAAGAATTATAAATGAACCTACTGCCGCTTCTCTAGCTTACGGTTTAGATAAAAAAAAAGAAAATAAAAAAATTGCTGTATACGATTTAGGTGGTGGAACTTTTGATGTATCTATTCTTGAATTAGGCGATGGTGTATTTGAAGTTAAGTCTACTAATGGTGATACATTCTTAGGTGGAGAAGATTTTGATAACACAATTGTCGATTATTTAATTGGAGAATTTAAAAAAGATAATGGTATAGATTTAAGAACTGACAAACTTGCTCTTCAAAGATTGAAAGAAGCTGCTGAAAAAGCAAAAATAGAACTTTCCTCCGCTGAACAAACAGATGTGAATTTACCTTTTATAACTGCAGATAAAACAGGTCCAAAACATATCAATTTAAAAATGACTAGAGCAAAATTAGAAGCTCTAGTTGAAGACTTAATTTCAAGAACAATACCACCTTGTAAAACAGCACTTAAAGATGCAGGTCTTACTGCAAATGAAATTGATGAAGTTGTAATGGTTGGTGGCATGACAAGAATGCCAAGAGTATTAGCCGAGGTCAAAAATTTCTTTGGAAAAGAACCTAACAAAAGTGTTAACCCGGATGAAGTTGTTGCTATGGGTGCTGCTATTCAAGCGGGAGTTCTTCAAGGAGACGTTAAGGATGTCCTACTTCTTGACGTAACACCTTTATCACTTGGAATTGAAACGTTAGGTGGAGTTTCAACAAAATTAATTGAGAAAAATACAACAATTCCTACAAAAAAAAGCCAGGTCTTCTCTACAGCAGATGACAACCAACCTGCAGTGTCGATAAGAGTGCTTCAGGGTGAAAGGGAAATGGCCTCTGACAATAAAATGTTGGGAAATTTTGAATTAGTTGGTATTGCTCCAGCTCAAAGAGGAGTTCCACAAATTGAAGTAACCTTTGATATTGATGCAAATGGAATTGTTAGTGTTTCTGCAAAAGATAAGGGAACTGGAAAAGAACAAAAAATTCAGATTCAGGCTTCAGGTGGTTTAAGCGATGAAGAAATTGAAAAAATGGTTAAAGACGCAGAAGCAAACAAAGATGAAGATAAAAAAAAGAGGGAGTCAGTCGATGCAAGAAATCAAGCTGATACTTTAATTCATTCAACGGAAAAAAATATAAAAGAACATGGCGCAAAAGTTTCAGATGCAGACAAGAAAGCAATCGAAGATGCTTCATCTGACTTAAAAGAAGCAATTAAAGGTACTGATATCGAAGATATTAAGAAAAAAACAGAAACCTTAGTTCAAGCTTCTATGAAACTAGGCGAAGCGATTTACAAATCTCAAGAAAAGAAACCGGATGCATCTAAAGATGGAGACAAAAATAATGAAGATAAAAAAGATGACAATGTAGTTGATGCAGACTTTGAAGAAGTTAAAGAAGAAGAAATTAATGAGGATAAAAAAGAAGAAAAAGATAAAGAAAAAAGCGCTTAAGACTTAAAACAACTATCATCTTAAAGTAACTTATGGCTAAAAGAGATTTTTATGACGTCTTAGGTGTTGGTAAAAGCGCAAGTCCTGATGAATTAAAATCAGCCTATAGAAAACTAGCAGTTAAACATCACCCTGATAAAAACCCTGGTGATAAATCCTCTGAAGACAAATTCAAAGAAGCGGGTGAAGCATATGGCATCCTTTCAGATCAAGAAAAAAAACAAAATTACGATAATTTTGGTCATGCCGCCTTTGAAGGAGGTGGTGGAAGACAAAGTAGTGGTTTTGGTGGTGCTGATTTTTCAGACATTTTTGAAGATTTTTTTGGTGATTTTGGAGGTGGTGGAAGGTCGAGAGGAAGAAGTGCTAATAATAGAGGATCTGATTTAAGATATGATTTATCAATTACTCTTCAAGAGGCCTATGAGGGGAAAAAACAAGATATAAAATTTTCTACAACAGAAAAATGTACTACCTGCAAAGGAAATGGATCTAAACCTGGTCACTCTCCTGGTAGATGTACGGTTTGTGGTGGGAATGGTAAAGTAAGATCCAGTCAAGGGTTTTTTACCGTCCAACAAACCTGTCACCAATGCCAAGGAACTGGTGAAGAAATTACCCACCCATGTACAAACTGTAACGGTCAAGGTAACAAACAGGCTTCAAAAAAAATATCAGTAACCATACCAAAAGGAGTTGACGATGGTACAAGGATAAGGTTGGCTGGGAAAGGTGAAGCTGGTGCCAAGGGTGGGGTTAGTGGTGATTTATATCTATTTATTAACGTGCACTCTCATGATCTATTCAAAAGGTCAGACGAAAATTTATTTTTTGAATTCCCTATTTCAATAGCTGATGCTGCATTGGGTACGACAATCGAGATACCAACAATTGATGGTGGAAGAGCAAAAATTAAAATTCCAGATGGTACTCAAAATGGAAAACAATTTAGACTAAAAGGTAAAGGGATGCCCTACATGCGTGGCAGTGGAAATGGTGATCTTTATGTACAGGTAAATACTGAAGTCCCTATTTCATTAAACAAAGAACAAAAAGAACTACTTGAAAAATTTAGAAAAATTGAGAATGAGAAATCAAACCCAAGTATTAAAAAGTTCTTCCAAAAAGCAAAAAATTTTTGGAAAAAATAAAAGACTAATTAATCAAAAAAGGTTAATGTTTTCCTAGATGAAAAAAATTAACTTAGCGATTTCTGGCTGCCTTGGACGAATGGGTCAGCAACTTATTAAATCTTCTAGATCTAATAAAAACTTTAAATTAGTAACTCTCACAGAAAATAAACCTATCAATAAAAAAATAGCTGGGATTAGACTTAATTTAAATACAGAGTTAGCTTTTAAAAAAACTGACGTAATAGTAGATTTCACAGTCCCAAAGTGCACTCTCGAGATTCTTAAGATCGCATCAAAGCTAAAAAAAAGAATGATTATTGGAACAACTGGCTTTAGCCAAACAGAAGAGAGACTAATAAAAAAATATTCAAAGGAAATTCCAATACTAAAAGCAGGTAATATGAGTTTGGGAGTCAACCTGTTAATGTATTTAACTGAAGTTGCCTCTAAGTCATTAAATGATGATTATTTGAGCAAAGTATTTGAGATACATCATAAGCATAAAAAGGATTATCCATCAGGAACTGCTTTGATGTTAGGAAAGGGAATTGCAAATGGTAAGAATAAAAACCTTTATAATTTAATTGGCAAAAAGTTTTTGAATAAAAAATCTTTTCCTTATGGGAAAAAAATTAATTTTAATTCAATTAGAAAAGGTGAAATTATAGGCGAGCATGAAGTAACCTTTTCAAGTGGTAAAGAAATTATAAAATTAAATCATGCTGCTTTTGACAGGGCTCTGTATTCAGATGGTGCTTTAACAGCAGCTAAATGGCTTATAGGTAAAAAACCTGGACTTTATTCAATGAGAGATTTATTGAATTTTAAATAATGGATGAAAAACAGAAGGCAAAAAAAATATTAAAAATATTAAATAAAATTTATCCTACCACTCCCATTCCTCTAAATCATACAAGTAAGTTTACTCTTTTAATGTCTGTTCTTTTGTCCGCACAGTGTACAGACCTAAATGTTAACAACGTCACAAAAGACATATATCCAAGATATAATAAACCTGAACATTTTGTAAAATTAGGAAGAAAAAAAATTGAGAAATTAATAAGTAAAATTGGTATTTTTAGAATTAAATCTAAGAGCATATTTTTAATGTCAAAACAACTGCTGGAGAAGCATGCAGGTAAGGTACCAAAAACATTTAAAGAACTCGAAGAACTGCCTGGTGTTGGTCATAAAACAGCAAGTGTAGTAATGTCTCAAGGTTTTGGTGTGCCCGCTTTTGCTGTCGATACACATATACACAGGCTAGCTCAAAGGTGGGGGTTAACAAATGGCAAAAATGTAGTTCAAACTGAAGAGGACCTAAAAAGAATATTTCCTAAAAAGACTTGGAGCAAACTTCATTTGCAGATAATTTATTATGGTAGAGAATTTTGTAAAGCAAGAGAGTGTTATGGTTTAACTTGTAAAATTTGTACTACTTGTTATCCTGATCGAATAAATCCAATTATAATTAAAAAAGCTTAATATGAAAATTTTAGGAATAGGAAATGCTATTGTAGATGTTATTTGCAAAGTAAAAAATAATTATCTATCAGATAATAATTTAACAAAGGGCTCTATGAAACTTGTTGATGAAATTGAGTTTAAAAAATTGTTATCAACCTTAGAAATAGAAGAAACAGTTTCAGGTGGATCTGTTGCTAATTCAATTGTGGGATTATCTCAATTAGGAAATGAAGTTGGGTTTATTGGAAAAGTTAACGACGACAATTTAGGTCAAAAATATGAAGATGGCCTAAAAAAAGAGGGTGTTAACTATTTTTATTCTAAAAAAAAAGAAGCTTTACCAACTGGTACTTGCTTAATATTAATTACACCAGACTCTGAAAGAACAATGTGTACCTTTCTAGGTACAGCTGGAAAAATCAGTGAAAATGATATAGATGAAAATTCAGTTAAAAATAGTGAAATAGTTTTCCTAGAAGGTTATTTGTGGGATGAGGGAGAACCGAAATCAGCTTTTGATAAAGCAATTAAAAACTCCAATAAAGTGGCTATGTCATTGTCAGATTCATTCTGTGTTGATAGACATAAAAAGCATTTTTTAAATTTAGTTGAGAAAAAATTGGATATTATTTTCGCAAATGAACAAGAAATTATATCATTAATAAATGCAAAAAAATTTGAAGAGGTTATTTCATTTGGTCAACAAATTGGGAAGATAATTATTGTTACACGTGGAGAAAAGGGAAGTGTTGCCATATCCAAAAATGAGGTAATTGAGTGCGATAGTAAAAAGGATCTTAATATAGTTGACTTAACTGGTGCAGGAGATTTATTTGCAGCCGGATACCTCCATGGTTACGTTAATAATTTGACAATTAATGAAAGCCTTAAAAAGGGCACAGAAATGTCTTCAAAAATTATCCAAAGAATTGGAGCTAGACTCGATTAAGGTCCCCCTATTGAATAATTTATATTTAAATTTTTCTGTAATATATTAAATTAAATATCCTTCATCATGACTGGTGATGAAGCTTTTATCATTAAATTTATCATTAATTTTTTTTCTTAAACGGTATATATGAGTTTCTACTGTATGTGTTTCTAAATCACTAGATTGATTCCAGATATCGTTTTGTAGTTTATTAATACTGTGAGGTATTTTTTTTTCACTTAAATATAAAATTATATCCATCTCTTTTTCTGTTAATTTTAATTCACCAAATTCATTAGATATAGCTCTTGAATTTAAATTTAAAAAATAATTTTTTACCATTAATTTTGATTGGAATTTATATTTTTGTTTTATCAGTTGTGTATTGATTTCGTCAATAATATATGAAATTTTTAAAGGTCTACGATCAAAAACTAAAATATTTTTTTTATTTAATTTTTGTACTAAAAATAATGAATGATTTTTATTTTCAATGATAATCGTAGAACTGTTAACTTCTAAACTTCCATTATTAATTTCTTTAACAAGGTCCTTGGTTAGCGGGTAATTATAAATATTAAATTTAAGTAAATCCTTAATTTCATATAATATGCTATATAATACTGGAAACTCTACTAGACTTATAGACTGATTAAACATTATTATATAGTTTATGCTAATTACTCTAAAAGATAAAGATACCTTAACCTTTAAAGAATTTATTTTTAAATGTTCTACGGGTGAAAGTGGCATTAAAATTAAAAAAATAGAGGGTGATAAATCCACACCAAAAGGTATTTTTTCTATTGGTACGCTATATTACAGAGCAGATAGAGTGGAAAAACCTGTTACAAAAATCTCAACCAAAAATATAAAAAAAAATATGGCTTGGTGTGATGACCCAAAAAGTAAATATTACAATAAAGAAATAAAAATCAATAATATGATTGGACATGAAAAACTATACAGAAAAGATAATTCCTATGATTATTTTATAGTAATCAATTATAATACAAAACCAGTAACTCGTTACAAAGGAAGTGCAATTTTTATTCACTTAACAGAAAATTATAAGAAAACTTCAGGATGCATTGCATTGAAAAAAAGTGATTTTTTAGTATTGGCTAACATTATTAATAAAAAAACGAATATTAAAATAGTTTAACTTCTCTCTCCAAAAATCTTTGATCCTATTCTTACAAAAGTAGATCCATATTTTATCGCATTAATATAATCAGAAGACATACCCATACTCAATTCCTGTAAAGGTAGTTTATTTATTAATTTTTGCATTTTATCAAAATATAAGTCAGTCTTAGTATTATTTGGCGGTAAACACATTAATCCTACAATATTTAGATTTAAATCTTGAATACAAACTTTAAAAAATTCTTCAATTCTCTCAATTGTAATTCCAGACTTTTGACTTTCATCTCCAATATTAACTTGAATAAAAATCTTAGGTCTTTTTTTTTTTTTACTTTGTTCATTAGATATTTTTTCAGCTAATTTTAAATTATCTAATGAGTGAATATAATCAAAAAATGGGATTACATATTTAACTTTGTTTGTTTGTAACTTACCAATCATGTGTAGTTTAATATGAGGAAAATCTTTTTTAATGTCTGACCATTTTTCTATGGCTTCTTGAATTTTGTTTTCACCAAAATGAATATGTCCATCGTTAATTAGTGGATAAATATCATTTATTGGAAATGTTTTGCTAACAGCAATAATATTTACATTACTATTACTACTAGTTAAAATTTCCTTTTTTATTAAATTTAGTTTATCAACAGAATTATGCATAATTTATTTCCAAAAATTTATTATTTTATAAATGAGTTTAATGAGAATCATATTCGAAAATTAGATAAAAAGATTGCGATAATTTATCGTAATTATACTAAAAGAAATATTTGCAATGATGTATTAAACGCGAGTAATTTTTGCAAAAGAAACAGGAGAAAATTTTATGTATCTAATAATATTCAACTTGCTCTAAATTTGAACCTTGATGGTGTTTATTTGCCCTCCTTTAATAAACAAATAATAAATAAAGAAATGATTAAAAATAATTTTATTTTATTAGGTTCGGCACACAATATAAGGCAAATAAGATTTAAAGAAAAACAGGGTGTTGATGTAATTTTTATATCACCTCTTTTTAGGACAAAAGATAAAAAAAATATTTTAGGAATTAATAGATTTAATTATTTAGTAAATCAAACAGAAAAAAAAGTGATTGCATTAGGTGGTATAAATGCCAATAATATTAAGAAATTGAATTTAACTAAATCTCATGGGTTTGCTTCAATTTCATCAATTAAAGATAATTATAATTCAATGAAGCCTTTAATAAGTAAATATTAAATGATTAGCGCAAAACTACACTTTCAAAATGAAATAAAAAAAATTAAAAATTATTTTAACGTTGGAAAATATGACGTTGTAATTCAAAAAAGTAAAATTCTCTTAAAAAAGAAGCCTGAATTTATAGGTTTATATAATATTGTAGGTATCTCTCTTCATAGACAAAAAAAATATGAGGAAGCTAGAAATATATTTCATAAAGGTTTACTGCACAATCCTACATCATTAGATTTAACATTAAATCTTGCTAACGTATACAAGGCTGAAAACAACATTAAAACTGCTGAGGAATATTATAAAAAAAATCTAGAACTTAATCCAAATCATTTTCTTTCATTACTTAATTATGCTAATTTAAAAAATGATTTAAATATGGTCGAGGAATCAATTTCTCTATATGACCAGGCCATAAAAGTTGATAACAACAATTTTTCTGTACATTTCAATAAGGCTTTTCTATTGCAGTCTATCGGTAATTTTAAAGATTCTATTTATCATGCAAAAAAATGTTTAGAATTAAATAATTCTTTTACACCGGCAGATACGCTTTTAAGCAAAATGATTAATTATAAAGAGAATGATTGGCACTTAAAAAGTATGCTTGAAAAAGTTAATAATAATAATTTGAATTTAACTATTCCTAATTTATATAACCTGCATTTTGCAATAAGTGTAGCTTACGAAAAACTCAATGAAATGAGTCTTTCCATGAAGCATACTATTCTAGCTAATCAATTAAAGAGGCAATCTTTAAAATTTAATATTAATAATGAAATTGAACTTTTTAACGATATAAAATCCTCATTTAAAAACTTAGATTTGAAATCTTTACAACTTAAAGAAAGTAAAAATAAGATAATATTTATTTTAGGTTTACCACGTTCTGGCACAACACTTGTAGAACAAATTGTATCTACCCACTCGAATGTATTTGGGGCTGGTGAATTATTTACTTTAGCTAATATAATTAAAGATAGTTTTTTTGATTCTAAAGAATCTAAAAATACCTTAAATGAAAAATCTCTTATAAATACAAATTATAGTGATTGGCAGAAAAAATATAATGACTATTTACTTGTTCTGAAACATAACCAGGAATATTTAACAGATAAAAATCCCTTAAATTTTTTGTGGATAGGCTTTATTAAAATTATTTTTCCTAATTCAATAATAATTCATTGTCATCGTGACCCTAAAGAAAACTGTTTATCTATCTATAAAAATAATTTTCCTGGAACAGATTTAGGTTGGGCCTACAATCAAGGTGAGCTGGGGGATTATTATAACCTTTATAGTGATCTTATGAAATTCTGGCATGAATTACTTCCAAACAGCATATACAACATAAAATATGAAGAATTAATTAACGATCAAGAGAAGGTTATTAAATCTCTGATTGAAACGTGTGGATTAAAGTGGGAAGAAAACTGCCTTAATTTTCATCAAAATATAAAACCAATAAAAACATTAAGTGTTACTCAGGCAAGACAAAAAATTTATAAAACTTCGCTTAAATTATCTGAAAATTATAAATTAGAACTCAAAAAGCTTTTTTCTAAATTATCCAGATAAAAAAAAGGCCTCCATAAAGGAGGCCTTTTTAAATAAGTTTTAACTTATACTAGAATGCTAATACTAAAGAAACTTCAGTATTATCTGTATTAGTATTTAAAACTCCACCAACTGAAGTGTGTTCAGTATGAGCTAATCTCAATGAAGCACCTCCCATTGTGTATGAAGCCATAAAACCTTCACTGTTCTCAACACCGTTAGTCAAATCACCGTCATCGATCTCTAGATCTCTTTCAGCGTACGAAACTGACAGCGAGTCGTTAACCGCAAAAGCAACTGAATAACCATCAGCTATTTTTCCGTCAGCACCAACTGTGTTATTTTGTTGTTCTGTTTCAAAATAACCAAGTGATAATGGACCTGTTACATACTTAACATATCCAAGTGCTTCTGTTGCGTCAACAGACCCAGTAGTTTGAAGGTTACCATCAGTTTTACCTGCACCAGCACCAATAGTTAAACCCTCAATTGGAGAGTAGCTTAGTACATAGTTTAATGATGAACCTTTGTTACTAGATTCAACTGCTTCATCAATAGTGGTTGTAGCAGTTGCATCTGCAGTTGCTCCTGAGTAAGAACCATCAGCATTGTCTTTTAGTTCGTAGTTTGGGTTATACTCTAACGATAGGCTAACACCTGCAAAGGTATTTTTGTAACCCATTACGTTTTGAGATCCAGATATACCTAAAGATCCAGTTCCACCACCGTGAGATGGTTCTTCGTATGCAGTTGGTAGAATTGAATCATCTGCTGTATCTACACCAAATGAACCCATTCCCTGTTCGAAACCAACTAGACCCATAGATCCCATATCTACTGTTAATAGTGTAGATACAGTTGCTGATCCAGCATCGTTCATAGTTGTTTGGTAAGCAACAGCCATACCATTAACATCACCAGCACCTTTGAAAGTTATGTTGTTCTTCATACCATACGGGTTACCAGTTTGAACTTTATCTCCACCAGTCGTGTACGTAACTTCCGCTGTTCCTGAAACTGACATTTCGCCAGCAGAAACTGAAAGTGTCATAAGTGAACCAGCTAAAGCTGTTACACCTATTTTTTTCAAATTATTCATAATTTCTCCTTTATTAATTGTTTTCATATATGAATGTTTGCAATCTATGCCTGGTTACTAATTTTGCCACTATTACTGACATGTATGGCTGTTTTTTTTACTTTTGTTGCATTATTGCAACATCATTTATCACATTATATTGAATTTTTTACCTAATTATTGAAAAATACCTATATATATCCAAAATATGAAAAAAATCTTCAATACAAATATAGTATGTCGGCCAAATATGTTTTTTAAAATTCTAATCATATTTTTTATTTCTATTTCAATAACTTCATGTGGCCTTTACAAAAAAACAGATTCTAGAACAAACCCCGTAAACGATGCTGAAAAAAGAAAGAAAAACCTTGAAGAAGGTAGGGGTTTTAGATTGTCAACAGCTTTAAATAATAAAGGAGGTAATTTTCAATTTGCATCATCTAATCCTTTATGGAGAGCTTCTTTGGATGTTTTGGATTTTATACCTTTAGTTAACGCAGACTATAGTGGTGGCATAATAATTACTGATTGGTTTTCTGAAAATAACTCTCAAGATTCGATTAAAATTACTATTAAATTTTTGTCGAACGAAATAAGAGCTGACGGCTTAGAAATAATTATACATGAAAAAAAATGTTTAAATGAATCTTGCCAAACATCGCTATCGAAAAGCAATATAAACTCTGAAATAAAATTAGCTATTTTGAAGAAGGCCGCATCATTACTTAATGTAGATCGACAAAAAGCAAGAAATAAAGATGGAGAGTACCCAACTAAAAAAAATTAATTTTATAAAAAAGTAAATAAAATTTTTATAAATGTTAGATAGTTTTTTTATTATAAATTTTTTTAAATTTTATGGATAGATATAATTTTAAAATTATAGAAAATAAGTGGCAAAGTTTTTGGGAGAAAAATAATTACTTTGCAACTAAAGTTGATAAGAATAAAGAAAAATTTTACTGTCTAGAAATGTTTCCATATCCATCAGGGAAAATTCACATGGGTCATGTTCGTAATTATACTATTGGGGATGTCATGGCTAGATATAAGTCGATGCAGGGTTTTAATGTTTTACACCCTATGGGTTGGGATTCTTTTGGTATGCCGGCTGAAAATGCAGCAAAGCAAAACAATCTAAATCCCAAAGAATGGACTGAGAAAAATATATCTACAATGAGGCACCAATTAAAACAGTTGGGGCTATCAATTGATTGGAATAAAGAAATATCTACTTGTTCTGATGAATACTATAAACATCAACAAAAATTTTTTTTAGAGTTACTTGACAAAGACCTTCTTTATAGGAAAAAAAATTATGTAAATTGGGATCCTATAGACCAAACTGTTTTAGCAAATGAGCAGGTTATTGATGGTAAGGGCTGGAGATCTGGCGCATTAGTTGAAAGAAAGAAGTTAAACCAGTGGTTTTTTAATATTTCAAAATTTTCTGAAGAATTATTAAAAGGGTTGAATGACTTGGACCAGTGGCCAAACAAAGTAAAGACAATGCAAAAAAATTGGATCGGTAAATCTTTTGGATGTGAAATAAAATTTAAAATAACGGGTGATTTACCTGTCGATGAGATTAAGTGTTTTACAACACGTCCTGATACTTTGTTGGGATTTTCTTTCTTGGCATTATCTGCCGACCATCCTATTTCTAAACATTATGAAGAAGATAAAAATTTTATAAAATTCAAAAATGAATGTGCAAAAACTGGGACTACAGAAGAGTCTATAGCTCAAGCTGAAAAAATTGGTTTCAAAACCAATCTGTTTGCAATTAACCCTCTAGATATTAATCAAAAAGTTCCAGTTTATTTTGCAAACTTTGTTCTTATGGATTACGGCTTTGGTGCAGTATTTGGTTGCCCTGCTCACGATCAACGAGATCTAGATTTTGCTATTAAATATGGTTTAGAAATTAAGCCAGTAGTTAAACCTATCAATGAGGATCAAAACTTTAAGATAAACGATGTAGCTTACACTGGTCCTGGTGTTATTTTTAATTCTAATTATCTAGATGGTTTAAAGGCTCCCGAAGAATCTATAATTGAAACAATTAAAATTTTAGAAGAAAAGAATTTGGGAAAAAAAACAATTAATTTTAGATTAAAAGATTGGGGCGTTTCAAGACAAAGATATTGGGGATGCCCTATTCCTATAGCTTATAATGAAAAGAATGAAATTGTTAAAATTCCTAATGAAGATTTACCAGTCAGACTTCCAACAATCGATGACTTAAATATACAGGGTAACCCCCTAGATCATCAAAAAGAATGGAAAAAAATTATTATAAATGGTGAAAACTGTACTCGTGAAACTGATACTTTGGATACATTTGTTGATTCTTCATGGTACTTTTTGAGATTTTGCTCATCAAAAAAAGAAGACTACGGTTTTGATTTAGATGAAATTAATTATTGGATGCCAGTTGATCAGTATATAGGAGGTGTCGAACATGCCATATTACACCTTTTGTATTCACGGTTTTTTATGCAAGCTCTATCTTATAAAAACAAAAATTTTAATATCACTGAGCCATTTAAGGGACTTTTTACCCAAGGAATGGTTTGCCATGAAACTTATAAAGATAAAGATAATAACTGGTTGAGCCCAGAAGAAGTGGACAGTGAAGACAAAAAAAGTTTTTATAAAAAGGATATTCCTAATGAAGCTGTAGTAGTTGGACCGGTAGAATCGATGTCAAAGTCTAAAAAAAATACCGTTGACCCACAAGAAATTATAAAAAATTATGGGGCTGATGCTGTAAGATTTTTTATATTGTCGGACAGTCCTCCGGAGAAAGATGTTCAATGGTCTGATCAGGGTATTAATGCCTCTTTTAAATTTATACAAAAGACTTGGCAGTTACACAAAAAAATAACAAATAGATTAAGTGAAAAAAGCGGTGCTAATGCTGAAGATAAAATTAACAATAATATATTAGAATTTACAAATTTATTGATAGAAAAAGTTTCTAAAAATATAGAAAGTTTTAACTATAATGTAATTATCGCTAATTTTCACGAAAGTTACAATTTTTTAAATAACGAAATAAATAAAGATTTAAATAATCAAATATTAAAAGAGTGTTACAAAAAAATTCTTTTATTAATGAATCCAATTATTCCACACTTAGTCTCAGAATGTTTAGAAGATTTGGATCTAAAAAATGAAAAAAATTGGCCAAAATTTGAGAAAAAATATTTAGAAAAAAATGAAGTAGAAATCGTAATACAAGTTAATGGTAAAAAAAGATCTACGTTAAAAGTAAAAAAAGATATTGAAGAAAAAGAGATTTTAGAGAAAATAAAAAAAGATACAAAAGTTATCAAATACATTGATAATAAATCAATATTCAAACATATATATGTTAAGAATAGATTGATAAATTTAATTATAAAATAATGAAAAAAATAAATTATATATTGGTTTTGTTGTTTCTTTTATCTGGGTGCAACTACGATCCTATCTATAAATCAAAAGATACTAATTTCACGATTATAAATTTTGAGATAAAAGATAAAAATAGTCTAACTTCTCAGATTACGAGATCATTACGA
>Ga0307986_10002194_pt1 | contig 14038 bp, 16 predicted proteins | sample EllFjometageno82_FD_203170 | JGI IMG/M metagenome (GOLD analysis project Ga0307986, IMG submission 203170) | Marine microbial communities from Ellis Fjord, Antarctic Ocean - #82 | ecosystem: Environmental > Aquatic > Marine > Unclassified | place: Southern Ocean | collected 2014-10-09
ACTTTTCCTTTTAGTGTACTCATATTATTTTACTTTTCCTTTTTTGTTTTTAATTTACGTATTCGAAAGTTCGAACACGCAATTCGTCATTAACGGGATTAAACTATAAAATTGAAGCTTATGTCCAGATAATTTTTGAATTTTGAAGTAAGATTTAGGCTTTCTGCAATTTTACTGCAGAAGGACCTTTGTCTCCATTCTCAACTTCGAAAGTTAGCTCATCGCCTTCGTTTAAAAACTTTAAACCGGCGTCTCTAACAGCTGATGAATGTACGAAAACGTCTTTTTCTTTATCGTCTCTTTCAATAAAACCAAAGCCTTTAGTTCCATTAAACCATTTTACTTTTCCTTTTAGTGTACTCATATTGTTTTCTTATCCTTGTTTGTTATTATCTTTAATTAGTAAATATTTACTAACTTTGCATCTTTAATAGATTTAGCTTTGTTATGTCAAGGAGTGTTTGACCCTCTAAAAAGAATGTCCACTTTACTGTCTATTGTGCAACACTAAATAGAGTAATTAATATGGTTAAACTTACTGCTAATAAGCCGTAATATAAAGGTTTATTATCACCAAAGTTTGTCATCATTTTTAAGAAAAAGGAATCTTTATACCCAAAGCTACCGTCGGTAAGTTTAACCGATTGCGTAAAGCCCTTATCTCTTCCTATTTTTAAAAATTTATCTTTTCTATCATTGTATATTTCTTCTCTGGAAAAACTCTCGTAGTGTTTTAAGTTTTTTATAATTGAATGCTTAACATCTTGAGCTATATTTTCTTTATCACGATGAGCTCCACCTAATGGTTCTTTGATAACTTCATCGATAATTCTTAATTCCAATAAATCTTTAGCTGTTAATTTCATGGCTTCTGCAGCTTGTAATGATTTACTTTGATCTCTCCATAAAATAGAGGCGCATCCTTCAGGTGAGATCACAGAATATATTGAGTTTTCTAACATGATAACTTTATTAGATGACGCTAATGCAATAGCTCCTCCTGAGCCACCTTCTCCTATAATGATAGAAATATTTGGGACATTAAGCGACATGCCGCATTCAATTGAACTTGCAATAGCTGAAGCTTGTCCTCTTTGTTCTGCTCCAATTCCTGGATAAGCGCCTGGTGTATCAATAAAAGAAACAACAGGTATTTGAAATCGATTTGCTAATTGCATTAGTCGAATACATTTCCTATATCCTTCTGGCCTCATCATGCCGAAATTTCTTTCTATTCTGCTTGTAAGATCTTCTCCTTTTTCTTGTCCAATAACTAAAACTGATTTATTATCGATTAAACCAAAACCAGCTATAACTGATTGATCGTCTGCAAAGAGTCTGTCTCCTGATAATGTCGTAAAACTTGAAAATATTTTCTTAATATAAAAATTTGCTTTAGGTCTATCCTCATGTCTTGCAACAAGAGTTTTTTGCCAGCTATTTAAATTTTCATAAATAAATTTTAATTTATTATTAATTTCTTCTTCTGTTTTTCTGATTTTTTGAGTGTCAACTTCTGAAATACCTTCTGAACCAAATGGACTCTTAAGACTATCTAAATCTGTTTCCAACAATTTAATCTCTTTTTCAAATTCTAAATAATTTTTCATAGTGTTTTATATTTTTTCAATATAGTTCCCTTTTTAATAGAATTCAATTAAGTCATAAAAATGACAATTATTACAGTCATAGTTTTTCCAATTGATTTTAATCAAAAGCTAGGTCAAATTTGTTTAAAATAAGAAACTATTTTAATGTGCAGCCAAAAAAGTTGTTACTAAAAAAAACTCTTAGGCAGAAAAAATATTTGGATTAAAATTCGGAAAGAGATGAAATCTCATAAAAGAGTAAAGCTCTTAGGTATCAAAACAGATAAAAATGTAATTTAATGCGTTATGAATAAAATTAAAAAAGAAAATCTTACTGTAAGTACCGTGTTATTTGATTTTGTAAATAAAGAAGTGATTCCAAGTACAGATATCAATGTTGATGAATTTTGGAAAAAATTTAGTTCAGCTGTTCATGCTCTCGCGCCTATAAATAAAGCATTAATTGAAAAGAGAGAAAGCATGCAAAAAAAAATAGATGCGTGGCATCTCACTAATAAAGATAAGAATTTAGATAAAAATGAATATATAAAATTCTTAAAAACTATAAATTATATAGTTGTAGAAAAAGATGATTTTCAAATAACAACCCAAAATGTTGACGATGAGATAGCTAAAATTGCTGGGCCTCAACTTGTTGTGCCGATTGATAACGCAAGATATGCTATTAATGCAGCTAATGCTCGTTGGGGTAGTTTATACGATTCCCTCTATGGAACTGATGTTGTTCCTGAAAAAAATGGCGCTACTAGAAGCGGTTCCTACAACCCAGTTCGAGGAAATAGAGTTATTGAATACGCTAAAAGCTTTTTAGATAAAACTTTTCCGCTAATTGAAGAAAGTTGGAAAAGTATTTCAAAAATTTCAGTTAATAATATTTTACTTAAATATAAGACACAGTTAATCGGTTATAATGGTACTAAAGAAGACCCATCATCTATTCTACTTAAAAATAATAACTTACATGTCGATGTTATCGTTGATGCAAAAAGCAAAATTGGTAGTACAGATAAAGCTAATATAAGTGATGTTATCATTGAGTCAGCTATTTCTACTATAGTTGATAATGAAGATTCTGTTGCTGCTGTTGATGCCGAGGATAAAGTAAAGTGTTATAGAAACTGGCTCGGTATTATGAAGGGAACTTTGCAGGCTGAAATAGAGAAAGATGGAAAAAAATTCATGAGAAAATTAAATCCAGACAGAACTTATGAAGGAATTAACGGTCAAAAAATACAATTGCATGGTAGATCTTTATTGTTAAACCGTAACGTTGGTCACTTAATGACAAATCCATCTATTATCTTAAAAGATGGTTCTGAAATTCCTGAAGGAATATTGGATGCCTTCATGAGTGTATTATGTGCAAAACATGACTTTAAAAATAAAACAAATTCAAGAACAGGGTCTATCTATATTGTAAAACCAAAAATGCATGGCCCTGAAGAAGTTGCTTTTACAAATATAATTTTTAACAAGGTAGAAGATATTTTAGAACTTGAAAGAAATACTATAAAAATTGGTATTATGGACGAAGAAAGACGAACAACAATAAATCTTAAAGAATGTATTCGAGCAGTTAAAGAAAGGATTGTTTTTATTAACACTGGATTTTTAGACAGAACAGGTGATGAAATGCATACTTCGTTTGAGGCAGGGCCTATGATTTTTAAAGGAGATATGAAGAAATCTATTTGGCTGAAGGCATATGAAGACTGGAACGTTGACGTTGGTTTAGAATGTGGTTTATCTGGTAAAGCTCAAATAGGTAAAGGTATGTGGGCTATGCCTGATCGTATGGAAGACATGATGAATCAAAAAATTGTTCATCCATCAGCTGGGGCTAATTGTGCTTGGGTTCCTTCGCCAACTGCTGCAACTCTTCATGCTGTGCATTACCATGAGATAGATGTTTTTAAAAAACAAGCAGAACTTAAATCTCGTACAAAATCTAAAGTAAAGAATATTTTAACTATACCAATAGCAGACAGGCCTAACTGGTCAGAAGAAGACATTAATAAGGAGTTGGAGAACAATGCTCAAAGTATTCTAGGTTACGTTGTAAGATGGATAGATCAAGGTGTAGGGTGCTCTAAAGTTCCTGACTTTAATAATATTGGTTTAATGGAGGACAGAGCTACACTTAGAATTTCATCTCAACATATGGCGAATTGGTTGCATCATAATATTTGTACTAAAGATCAAGTAACAAGAATTATGAAAAAAATGGCAGCAGTCGTTGATAAGCAAAATGATGGCGACAAAAATTATAAACCAATGGCTGAAAATTTTGAAGATTCTATAGCATTTGTAGCTGCTTGTGATTTAATTTTTAAAGGTCGTGTTCAACCATCAGGTTATACAGAACCATTGCTTCATAAACGAAGGTTAGAGAAAAAAATTAAAGATTTAAAAAAGCCTTAATTCCATTTAAAATATACTGAATACTTAGACCCGCTAAAACAATTGCTACTATTCTCGAAAATACACTTATAATTTTTTTGTTAATTATTTTTTCAGACTTAGCGGCGATAAATAAAATAATAAAAGTTGTAAATGTTGCGGTAACTAGAGCGAGCATACCAATTGCCTGGTTTGAGAAATTGTTTCCCATAGCACTTACTGACACGATAACAGATGTTATTGCAGCTGGCCCTGCAAGTAAAGGTGTAGCAAGCGGAAAAATACTTAACTTGTCAGAAGTAAAATTAACATCTTCTTCCTTTCTTTGGTGTCTTTTGTCAAAAAGCATTTCTAGGGAAATAATAAATAAAATAATTCCACCGGCTATTGTAAAGGCTGGAAAAGAAATTTTTAAATAAGCTAAGACACTATTTCCAAGTAACCCGAAAAATAACAAAATAAGTGTTGCTATAAATGTTCCGTGTAATGCTGTTTTTATTTTTTCTTTTACATTAAGATGCTCAGTGACAACTAAAAATAAAGGTGTGCTACCAATAGGGTCAATAACAATAAAATAAAAAATAAATGTTTTTAAGAATAATTCAGTCATAAAAATTTACTAATCATCCGTAACTGGAACTCGATTTTTGAAAGCAGAGTATAGAGTTCCATCATCTAATTGTTCTATCTCACCTCCAACGGGCAAGCCTTGAGCTAGTTTTGTAATCTTAATCTTATCATTTTTAATTGCGTCTTCAATATAGTGTGCTGTTGTTTGGCCTTCAATTGTTGCACTTGTTGCAATAATAACTTCTTTTAGACTATTTTTTTTAACTCTTCTTACCAGTGAGTCAATTAATAAATTTTTTTGTTCATAATTTTCATTTGAATTTAAGGTACCGCCTAAAATATGAAAATGTCCTTTATAGATACTTGAAGACTCTATGGCCCACATATCTGCTAGATTTTCTACTACACATATTTTTTCATAAGTATTTTCACCTTCACACACACAAACTTGGTTTGTTATTTTTAGATTTCCACAATTTAAACATCTGGTTACACTTTTATAAACTTTAGCCAGTGATTGGGCTAATGGTTTAACCATACTTTCTTTATTGTTAATCAATTTTAAAATAATTCTTTTTGCAGATTTAGGACCCAAGCCAGGTAATTTTGCAAAAAGTTTAATTAATTCTTCTATTGCGGGAATTTGATTGTTCATTTAAAAAGGGAACTTAAGATCGAAAGGTATATTTAAGCCTCCTGTAGCTTTTGCTAATTCTTCTGATGATTTTTTTTTCAATTTTTCTTTTGCGTTGTTATATGCGGCTATAATTAAATCATTAATTATTTCACCAGATTCTTTTTTTGCTTCTTCACTCACTATGATTGCTTTGATCTCATAATCTCCTGTTAAAATTACCTTCACTAAATTTCCTCCTGCTTCTCCCTCGACCTCTATATTCTTGATTAAATCTTGTGCGGCTTTCATTTTAGCTTGCATCTCTTTTGCCTTTGAAAGCATGTCTGTAAAATTAGGCATCTTCCTCCTCGGCAATACTGGTGAGTTTTGCATCTGGAAAGGTAGAAATAAAATTTTTAACCAAATCAGCTTTCATTCCTTTTTCTAGTTTATTTTTCTCATCTGAGATATTTTTTTCATAAAAAGTTTTCTCACCTTGATCTTTGCTTAAAGAAATAATCCATCTTTCACCTGTCCATTTTAATAATTTCTCTGCTAAAATTTTGATAAAGTTTTTGTTAAGTTTTTCATTAAAAGTTATATTTATTTTCCCCTTCGTAAAACTTACAAGATTAACATTTCTTTCTAAGTCATATTTTAGTTCTACATCCTTTTCACTTGTAGTAATTTTTATTAAATCTTCAAATTTTTTTATCTCAAAATATTTTAATGTTTTAGTTTGAAGTTCTGGGTTTTTTATGGTCCTTGTTTTAATTTGATCAATACTTTTAAGTTGATTCTTGAAGTTGCTCGTTATTTTGGTATCATTTGATTCATTAACCTCAGCTAAGGTAGTCGTTTTTAACAACGTAGACTCTCTTGCTGCATAAGATTCTGCTAAAATTTCTTCTCTACTTTCAATATTTTTAAGATGCATTAGCTGCATAACATACATTTCTAAAGCTAAGTTTTCATTTCCTACAATTTTTAAGTCATTCATCGTTTTGATGGTGAGGTGCCAAAAAATTCCTATATCTTGTGAGTCTAAGTTTTTTGAATAACTATTAATTAATTGTAGTTCAGATTCTGAAATCATTAAATCTTTCTCAATGGAGCCTAAATTAATTCTTCTATTAAACAAGTAAAGAATTTCTAAAATATCATTTAAAAAATTTTTTGAATCAAGACCATTATTTATCATTTCTCTTAAATGGTTAACAGCTTCTTTTTGATTGCCTGACAAAATTTCTTTAAACATAAGTATTAATTTATTCCTATCTGCAAGACCTAGCATTAATCTTATATCTTGGTCTTGAGTTTCTTTATTGTTTATACTTTGACTGATTAAGGCTCGGTCTAGTAAAGAAATAGCATCACGCACTGATCCTTCAGATGCCCTAGCAATAAGTTGCAGTGCACTATCTGAAATATTTCCATTTTCTTTTTTAGCAATTGCTTTAATGTGTAAAAATAATTTCTCTAGGTTAATTCTTTTTAAATCAAATCTTTGACATCTAGAAAGAATAGTGACTGGAATTTTTCTAACTTCTGTCGTAGCTAAAATAAACTTTAACTTTGGTGGTGGTTCCTCTAGTGTTTTGAGCAAACCATTAAAAGCTTGTTTTGATAGCATGTGTACTTCATCAATAATAAAAATTTTAAACTTTGCGCTAGTTGGACTATACTTTGCATTTTCAATCAATTCTCTAACATCGTCTATGCCGGTTTTAGAGGCAGCGTCCATTTCTAAAATATCCATATGCCTTGAATTCATTATTTCTATGCAGGATTTACAGAAATTATCTGCTGAACAGTTTATTTTTTCATCATAGTTCTTTAAACAGTTTAAAGATTTTGCTATTAATCTAGCAGTGGTAGTTTTACCGACTCCTCTAATACCTGTTAACAAATAAGCATTAGGTGTTTTACCTAGCTTAATTGCATTTATGATAGTTTGTGCCATTACTTCTTGGCCAATAAGATTTTTAAATTCCTGAGGCCTGTATTTAAGTGCTAATATTTTATTGTTCATAGTTATAATTAAAGAGGCAGGCAACAACCTGAAAAAACTTCACTACGGCTGCTTCCTTTCAGACCTGACCGGGTTTATGTAGCATTCACCTGATGCCAACCTCAATATGATTATATCAAGATCAATTTGATTACTACAAGACTAGATTAGTAAATTTGTGGACTATTTTTTCCTAAAAGTTGAAGCTTCATAAACGCCTAAAATATCTAAGCTTTGTGTGTGAAATCCAAGCTCTTCTAAGCTTTTTTGGACAGATTTTTGCTCTATATGGCCTTCAAAGTCTAAATAAAAGTTAACTTGTTCAAAGCTATTTTTAACAGAAAAACTTTCAAGTTTGGTTAAATTAATTTGATTTGTCGCAAAACCACCTAATGATTTATATAAAGCGGACGCTTCACTTTTTAATCTAAAGATACATGTTGTTATATATGTTTTTTTTTTATCATATTCTGGATGACTAGTATTTTTACCCATCACTAAAAAACGAGTAACATTTCCAGCTTCATCCTCAATATTTTTTTTTAATATTTTTAATCCATAAATCTTGGCTGCTAATTCAGATGCAATAGCTGCAATTGAGCTATCATTACTTTCAATTAAATCTTTAGCTGAGCCAGCTGTATCTGCAGAAATAATACTTTTAAAGTTATTCTTTTTTATAATTGTTTGGCACTGTCCAATTGCTTGGGCATGACTTCTTATATATTTAATATCCTTAAGTTCAGATTCCTGCCTACACAGCAAGCAATGTTCAACTTTCTGATAATGTTCAGCGTAAATTTGTAATTTAAATTTGAGTAACAAATAATGAATATCAGCAACTCTTCCCGCTAATGAATTCTCAATAGGGATAATAGCTTTAATACTTTCATCTTCAAATACTGTTTTAAATGTTTCCTCGAAAGTTTTACAATTTTTGACTTCTGCTCCTTCAAAAATTTCTTCACAAGCAATATGTGAATAAGCACCTTTCTCCCCTTGAAATGCTAATTTTATTTTTTCATTATTTTTTTTCATTATTTTTCCATTATTTTTTTTACAGCTACTAAATCTGCTTCTGTATCAACACTTAAAGGACATGTATCAATATAACCTACGTCAATTTTCATTTTATTTTCAAGAGCTCTTAGCTGCTCAAGTTTTCTTTTAATCTCAAGTTTACTTCTCTCTAAACCTACATATCTTATTAAGGCTTTATTAGTAAAGGCATAAATACCAACATGATGGTAAGTAAAATTGCTTAAAGGTTTATTAGAAATTCTAAAAAAATCTACTGCTTTAGCAAAAGTTTTTTTTTTAATATCCTTATTGACAAGTACTTTTACAACATTTGGATCTTTTTCCTCATGATTGTTTTCAATATAAGATGCTAAAGTGCCAATATCACATAAATTCTTTTTCATGTGTTCTGCCAAATCTTTAATCGCTTGAGGATTTAAATTTGGCATATCGCCTTGAAAATTAATTATAATTTCTGGTATAGATTTCAATTCTTTTTCAAATACTTCAAAAACTCTATCTGTTCCTGTTTCATGTTTGTCACTTGTTAGTACGGCAAAACCATTTTGATTTTTAATAAGATTTAAAATTTCATGATCTGGCGTTGCTACTATAACTTTACCAACATTTGCATTTTTGGCCACATCATAGACATGAAGAATCATTTCTTTTTTATTAATAAGTTTTAAAGGCTTATTAGGGAGCCTTTCTGCTTTTAATCTTGATGGTATTATTATTGCGATGTTGCTCATAATTATGCGTCCCTAAGACGCAAATAAAGTGACTAAATTTTAAGTTTTTTTTAATACAGTCGTGTTATACGTCAGATAGTAATTATCAAATTTATGGACAGTTTTGAATTAAATAAAATTATAGCTGCAGTTCTTATGACTGCATTGATGGTTATTGGGATCAATAAACTTGCAGATTCAATTTTTCATGTCGAAAAACCTAAACAATCAGCTTATAAAGTTGAAGGAGTTGAGGTAGCATCTTCAACGGGTGTGATAACTGAAATCAAAGAAGTGGTTCAACTTGATATTAAGGAAATTTTAGCATTAGGTGACGCAGCACATGGTGAGAAGGTATTTAAAAAATGTAGTGCTTGTCATATTGTTGCTAAAGGTGGGAAAAATTTAATTGGACCTGCTCTTTACGGAGTAGTCGGAAGAGCTTCCGCGTCTTTACCTAATTATGCTTATTCATCTGCTTTAAAGGCTCATGCAAAAAATTGGAGTTTTGAAGAATTGAATGCTTTTTTACTAAAGCCAAAATCTTATATTAAGGGAACTAAAATGGCATATGCTGGCTTAAGAAAAGACAGAGATAGAGCTTCAGTTATTTTATATTTAAACAATCAAAGCGACAGCCCGCTTCAAAAACCTTAATTCAGGCACCAATTAATAATACTTTTTTGTACATGCACTCTGTTTAGAGCTTGTCTCCAAACTACAGATTGTTTGCCATCAATTATTTCATCTGTAACTTCATCGCCTCTACTTACAGGTAGGCAGTGCATAAAAATTGCATCTGTTTTTGCAAGCTTCATTAGTTTCTTATTTACTTGATATCCTTTTAAAAGTTTTTTTTTATTTTTTTTATCTACTTTGTCATTCATAGAAACCCATTTATCAGTCATGATACAATCTACATTTATAACGGCTTTGTTAGGATTTTTAATAATACTAATATTTGCTTTATTTTTTTTAGCCCAGTCTAAAACTTTTTTGTTAGGTTTGTATTTGTCTGGACAGCTAATATTAAGTTTAAAGTTAAATTTTGCAGCTGCTTCAATAAAAGAGTTAGACATGTTATTGTTGCCATCTCCCAACCAAGCAATTGTTTTCCCTTCTATAATTCCTTTTTTTTCTTCAAAAGTTAAAATATCTGACATAACTTGACAGGGGTGACTTAGTTCGGACAATCCATTAATTACTGGAATATCGGAATGTTTAGCGAGTTCTTCTAAATTTTTATGTAAGGATGTTCTTATCATTACAATATCTGCATATTCAGAAAAAACTTTAGCAGTGTCTTTTATGGATTCATCACCTTTTCCGTAATGAATTCCATCAGGATTTAAAATAATAGCAGAACCACCTAGCTGTTTGACTGCAATATCAAAAGAAATTCTTGTTCTAGTTGAGGGTTTTTCAAATATCATAACCATAGACTTGCCAGCAAAGGGCTGGTCAAAATCAGCAGCTGATTTATTCAGATTTTTTCTTTTTAATTTTCTATTTTTTGCTTCTTCTATAATTTCTCTTAAGTCTTGAGAAGAGAGATCGGAAATATTTAAAAAGTTTTTCATTTAAAAGTTTTGCATACTTTTCTTAAAATTACTATTGCCTGATCAATATTTTCTTTTTTGACATTTAATGGAGGCAGCAATCTAACAACATTTTCTGCGGCTCTTATTGTTAATAATTTATTGTTTAATAGTTTTTTTACAAATAAATTCAATTCAGGTGACACTTTTATGCCTGTGAGCAAGCCAACACCTCTGACTTCTTTAATTATACTGGGAAATTCAGACTGTAGCTTATGAAGTTCGCTGTGAAAATATTTTGCGATTAACTGAACATTTGCTAAAAAACCTTTTTTTAAAATTAGATCTAAAACAGCATTGCCAATGCTCATCGCCAGTGGATTTCCTCCAAATGTAGAACCATGTGAACCTGGTGTCATACAAGAAGCTACTTTCTTTGTCATTAAACACGCCCCTATTGGAAAACCCCCACCTATTCCCTTTGCGATAGGAACTATATCAGGAGTTATCCCGGCATACTCGTAAGCAAAGAATTTTCCCGATCTTCCTATTCCACATTGAACTTCATCTAAAATAAGTAAAATATTTTTTTTATTACATAATTTTCTTAAACCTTTTAGACAATAATCTGGAATAACTTTGATGCCACCTTCCCCCATGATAGTCTCGACCATTATGGCTGCAGTTTTTTTGGTGATAGATTTTTCTAAACCTTTATGGTCAGCAAAATCAAAATGATCAAAACCATCTACTTTGGGTCCGAAACCTTCTATCGCTTTTTTACTGTTACTTGCAAAAATTGTGGCTAAAGTTCTGCCGTGAAAACTATTGTTTAAACATAAAATTCTATTTTTTTTTGGCTGACCTTTTGAATAGAAATATCTTTTAGCTATTTTAATCGCTAGCTCAGTTGCTTCTGCACCAGAATTTTGAAAAGCTACATAATCTGCAAATGTAATTTGTGTAAGTCTTTTTGCTAATCTTTCTTGCTCTAGAATAATAAATGCATTGGAGACATTCCATAGTTTTTTTGATTGTTTATTAATTGTTTTAACTAAATAGTCATTACAGTGTCCGAATGAGTTTACCGCAATACCTTGTACAAAATCTAAATATTTTTTCCCGTCTGTCGAGTAAAGATAGCAACCTTTTCCTTTTATAAAAGAAATTTTTTTTCTATTATAGTTGTTTAATAATGAGCTCATAATTAAGATTTTATTTTATACCCTTTTTTAAATAATAAATAAGCAATCATCCATATGACAAAACTTAATACTGTTAAGTAAATTAATCCTACGTTAAGTGAGCCATCAGACTTTCCAATAAAACTATATCTGAACCCATCAATCATATAAAAAAAGGGGTTAGCTTTGCTAATTGCGTAAAGATAGCTAGGTAATTTTTCAATAGTATAAAAAGTTCCTGATAAAAAAGACAAAGGTATAATAATAAAATTAGTCACAGTTGCCATGTTATCAAACTTTTCAGCCCATAGACCAGTTATAATTCCAAGGGCTCCAAGAATAAATGAAGATAAAAGAGTGAATGCTACTAGAGTAAAATAGTTTTTAATTTCAAGGTCTATAAAAATTTGGAAAATGCAAATTGAAATAAAAGCAATCATTATACTTCTTGTCACTGATGCAAGCGTTATAGCAATAGTTACTTCGCCTGCTGATAATGGAGCGTATAAAATATCAACTATATTCCCCTGTACTTTTCCAATCATGAAAGAAGAAGAAGAATGAGAAAAAGATTGTTGGATAACTTGCATGGCCACTAAGCCTGGTGCTAGAAAATTAACAAAAGGAACTCCCAATACATTTCCTCTATCAGTTCCTATGGCTAATGATAAAACTAACAAAAAAAGTAACGCGGAAACAAGAGGTGAAAGAATAGTTTGAATCCAAACATTTAAAAATCTTAAAACTTCTTTTTTATAAAGCGTCCATGCGCCAATCCAGTTTATTGAACCAAATCTTCTAGTACCAATTTTATATTTTGAACTAATTTCAACCATGGGCAGTGTTATATCTTTTTAAACTTAAAAAACTTGTGCAAAACTAATATTTCTGTCGAATTTACTGGTATTTTTTACTTCTGCATACTAGATAATGAATAGTATTAGATAAATACACTATATATAGATATTATTATAAATATGAGCTGGACAGATCAAAAAGTAAAAAAGCTAAGAGAACTTTGGACAAAAGGACATACAGCTAGTGAAATAGCCGGCATGCTTGGGGAAACGACTAGAAACGCCGTCATAGGAAAGGCTCATCGTTTAAATCTGGAAGAACGAGCCCCGTCTAAAAATAAATCAAGCTCTGAAAGAAAAAAAATCAATAATACACAACCAAAACTAAAAGGTTCAGCTAGTAGAAAAAGTAAATTTAATTCTATTTTACTTGATAAAAATTTTGAACCTGAAAACCCGACTGCTTTAGAGAATTTAACTGACAAAACCTGTAAATGGCCTTCCGGTCACCCCGATGAGGAAAACTTTTATTTTTGCGGAAGAAAACCAGTAGATTCTATTCCTTACTGCAAATTACATGTTTTATATGCCTTCCAGCCTAAAGGACAAAAAGAAGAAATTCTTAATAAAGAAGATGAGTTGCCACCATTTATTGAGAAAAAAATTAAATCAGCTTAATCAATAATTTATAAAATTAAAAATTTGTGGATTTTATAAAAAAATACTTAAAATGGTTAAGTACCTCTTTAGTGCTAGCTGGAATACTTTTAACTAATCTAAATCACTATCCAATCAATATATTTTTTCATGGTGCTGGTGTTGTAGGTTGGACTGTTGCTGGATTTCTATCAAAAGATAAGGCAATTCTTACAAACTTTGGGCTGCAAATACCTTTATTTTTAATCGGGTTTTATCAATTATTATTTTAAAAAATTTTTGTGAAATACAAGCGTGAAACTTAAAATAAAGTTTTAAAATTCTATGTTAATATTTAATTTAAATAGTAGACAAAACTTTTCATTTATATATCTAGGGCAAATACGCCTTTCTGAAATAAAAATAAATAAATTCTTTTCTAGATTTAACCTTTCCACAGGTTATAAAATTGAAACTAAGTAAGATAATTCGTATATAAAATAATAATATAGAAATAAAATGGAACTTACATTAGTTTATACAATTATAGGGTTTGCGTTAGCGGGTTACAGTGTAATTGCTAACGACTCTATTCAAACACTTGGAACATTTATTGCTTCAAAGCAAAAATGGTTTAAATGGTACACGCTTGCAAGTGCTGCCTCAGTAGTAATGATCTTTGCAATAACTTGGGGTTGGTATAGTTATGATGGAGATATATCATACGGAAGATTAACAAGAATACCTTATCAAGAAATTCAATGGTATCATGCAGTTGCACCGGGAATTTTATTGTTACTAACTAGAATAGGTATACCTGTTTCAACAACTTTTTTAGTTTTATCTGCGTTTGCATCGACGATTGTTTTAGAAAAAATGCTTGTAAAAAGTATTATTGGTTATGGTATAGCTGCAACTGTCGCTT
>Ga0307986_10002196_pt1 | contig 14033 bp, 15 predicted proteins | sample EllFjometageno82_FD_203170 | JGI IMG/M metagenome (GOLD analysis project Ga0307986, IMG submission 203170) | Marine microbial communities from Ellis Fjord, Antarctic Ocean - #82 | ecosystem: Environmental > Aquatic > Marine > Unclassified | place: Southern Ocean | collected 2014-10-09
ATAAAATTATGCCAGAATTCCACAAAGCAGAATGGGAAAAAAAACTTTTAGTTCTAGATAAGTTTAAAGATGAAAGACTACACTATTTTGGAAGGCGTTTAATTTATGAAGAAAAACCCGAAATCCTCCCAAAGGAGGAATATAATCAAATTCATAGAACGATTGCTAAAAGACTTTTGAGTACTAGTAGTGAAAAATGGAATACAATTCCAAGAACATACTCTGAGATTGACACTTTAAGAGAAAAGTTTGAGCGAGAAGGGAAACCAGAAAATTTAATCATCCTGAATGATATTAATGCGTATGTTGAAGAAAAAGAAAAATTTTACAATGCTGTCTAGTTGACTTTAATTAAAAAATACTTATTTATTAATAATGGCTACAAAAAAAATTACAGATGAAAGTTTTGAAACAGATGTTGTCAAAGCATCCATACCTACAGTCGTTGACTTTTGGGCTGAGTGGTGTGGTCCCTGCAAACAAATTGGCCCAGTCCTTGAAGAAATTTCAGAAGAAATGAAAGACCAAGTAGTTATAGCTAAACATAACATAGATGAGGAACCAAATTCACCAACGAAATATGGTATTCGTGGAATCCCTACCATGTTGTTGTTTAAAGATGGTCAATTAAAAGCAACTAAAGTTGGAGCTGCTTTAAAATCAGACATTGTCTCTTGGATTAAAGAAAATATTTAATTCTTACTTAGAACTTCTCCAACTAAATACAAGCTCCCAAAAATTACTATTGTTTTTTTCTCTTTCGAAGATATCAGTTTTAAAGCTGTTTGAACATTATTCACTGCAATAGTTGATCCATATTTTTTTCCTATTTTTTTTAATTCATCTGCTTTTAATGCATTAGGTTCATTCGTAATAGTAATAGTGATTAATTTTTTAAATATTTTATTAAATGATTTAATAAATCGCTCTGGGAGTTTATTTTTTTGCATACCCCAGATACCATAAATTGGATTTTTTAAGGTTTTAAGATAATTATATAAATTTTCAGCACTCGCTACAGAATGGCAGCCGTCAATTAATAATTTTTCATTTGGCTGTAATAACTTTTTTAACTTACCCTTTGTTAGATATTGAACCCTTCCTTCAAATTTTATTTTAGGAATTGTTTTAACAATAATTTTTTTAGGCACACCAAAATCTAATGAAACTTTAATAGCTAGAGCTAAATTGTCTATTAGTCCTTCAGAGTGAATAAATTTAGATTTAATAGGAATACTATTTTTTGAATCCTTATAGAGGTAGAAGTCTTTAACTTTTTTAACTTTAAAACTCGAGGCATAAATCTGCTTACTTTTATTATTTTTTAAAATATTTCTGATAATTTTTAACGTTTTTGGATGCTGTTTCCCTATATAAATAGTTGTGTTTTGCGAAAGAGAATCTAATTTTTGTCTGCAAATCTCCTTTAAAGTTTTTGGTTCTACCCAGTCTTGGTGTTGAAAATTAATATTAGTTATTATTTGTGCCCTAGGTTCAGTCCATAAATTAGTGCTATCTTTTTTAAATAAAAGTCCAGCTTCAATTAAATGATAGTTAATATTTTTTTGATTCTTAGCAGCTAAAATATAAACACAGGTTAAAAGTTCAAATAGGGTAAGTTTTAAACCTGTAGACTCAACAAGTTTAGTATATTTTTTTATTTTTTTAAGAGTGATGTATTTATTTTTTATCCAAAATCTATGTCTAAAGTCATAAAGATGAGGGCTGGTAAACGCAGTAACATTTTTTCTATAGGCTTCTAAAAAATATTTTAGAGATGTTAATGTGCTCATTTTCCCATCACTACCTATAATATTAATAGGATTTTTAATTTCTAGTTGCGGAAAAGCAAGTGACGTTAAAACTTTTTGGATACGTTCTAAATCTAGATTAATTCTACGACTGTAGCGCTTTTGAAGATTCTTGTAGAGATCTATCGAGAGAGACAACATTTGATGTGTCAGTATTAGCTTGAGTTTCTGCTTTTTTCAATAAAACACTTAACAGTGTGCCAATTGTATTTCTTAAGTTATGCCGCTCTACCACAAGATCTATTCCTCCGTGGTCTTTTACATACTCAGCAGTTTGAAAATCTGGTGGTAAAGTTTCACGTACAGTATCTTGTATTACTCTTTTTCCAGCAAAAGCTACAACAGCTTTTGGTTCTGCAATCAAAATGTCACCAAGCATTGCCCAAGAAGCCGAAACACCACCTGTGGTCGGATTAGTTAAGACCACAACGTAAGGTAAATTATGTTTTTTTAATTCATTAACCGCAAGGACAGTTCTACTCATTTGCATTAAAGCAATAGCTGATTCCATCATACGCTGGCCACCAGAACATGAAAAAAAAATAAAAGGATTTCTGTTATCAATAGCATGTTGAATACCGTGAATAAAAGCCTCACCAGACGCGGCCCCAAATGAACCACCAATAAATCTAAAATCTTGTGCTCCAACAGTTACAGAAATATTATTTATATTACCTGTTGAGATAGCAACAGCATCATCTTGATTAGTTAGTTTTCTAGCTGATTTAAGTCGGTCAGTATATTTTTTTTTATCAACAAAATTAATCGGATCATCCTTAGGTAAAGGTGTAACAATTAAATTATATTCCTTGTCGTCATAAAAAGTCTCAAAACGTTCTATACAAGTTAGCTTGTGATGAGCGCCACATTTAGGACAGCAATTTAAATTTTTTTGTAAATCTTCTTTATAAATTAGATTTTTGCACTCACATGTAGTCCATAGAACTTGTTCAGATCCTGCTGTTTTTTTTTTAAATAAAGAAGCAATTTTTGGTTTTATAAATTTTGTGATCCAGTTCAAATGATTTTCCTTTTTAAATTATGTACCATTCTATTTAAGTTTGTGACAGGATTTTGGCGGAATTTCAAGGATCTTGTAATTTCTTTGCATAATTGACTACCAACAACTAATCCATCCGCATGTTTCAACGAAGCTATGGTTTTAAATGTTATCCCAAAACCAATAACTAGATTTTTCTTAGGATTCATTTTTTTAATTTGTTTGTATTTTTCCATAATTTTTTTAGGAGAAACTTTTAACTTTCCACCTGTCGTCGATAACATACTTATATAATAAATCATATCATGTGCATCTTTAATAATTTTTTTCATTCTTTCTATAGTAGTTGTGGGAGAGATAAGTTGGATAAAGTTTATAGAGTATTTCTTACACTGTTTAGCAAAAAGTTTATTTTCTGGATGAGGAAGATCGACTACAATTAAACCATCGACACCTACTTTTTTACATTCTTTGAGAAAAGGTATTTGGCCGTATTGTAGAATTAAATTAAAGTAACCCATTAAAATTAAAGGTTTGGCATGTTCACTTTTTTTAAAATTTTTAACAATTTTAAAAATATCATTTAGGTTAATTCCATTTTTTAAAGCACGGTGTGAACTTTCCTGAATCTGCCCTCCATCAGCTACGGGTGTGTTATGAGGAAAACCTAATTCAATAATATCCGCATGTTGAGCTATAGATTTAATAATTTCTAATGATTTATTTTTAGTGTTATCTCCTGCAACTGTATAAGTTAATAAAGCTGACCTTTTTTCTTTCTTACATTTGTCAAAAGCTTTAGAAATTCTTGAGCTCATCTTTTATAACTTCCCAATCTCTTCTGTATAATAAATTTATCTTTAAATGAGTCTCCACATGAATTCACAACAATTATTGTTTTAGAATTTAATTTTGGTGCAAGTTTAATAGTTTCAGCAAAAGCATGTGATGGTTCTAAAGAGGGAGAAATATCTTCTAATTTAGTTACCATTTGAAAAGCAGCTAATGCCTCCTCATCTGTTGCTGAAGTATATCTTGCTCTTTTTGCATCTTTTAAAAAACAATGAAGAGGAGAGATTCCCGGGTAATCCAAACCGCTCGAGATAGATTCAGTTTTGCTAATTTGACCTTCTTTATTCTGCATAACGTATTGCTTGGCTCCATGTAATATTCCAATCTTTGCATTGTTAGATAATGGAGCAGCGTGATGCACGCTGTTTTTTGGTCCACCCGCTTCAACACCAATAAATTCAACTTGTTTAGGATTGTAATCCATAAATGAATTCCAAAATCCCATAGCAGAGCTTCCACCACCAACACAATTAATTAGTTTTACACGTTGAGGAATTTTACCAAAAACATTATTCATTTGAATCATTAGTTCTTTCGAAATTTGAGCTGTACTCCAAGCACAAATTTTTACAAAGATATTAGGCCCAACTGTGGATCCAACCACCAAGTGAGTAGATTGACAATTTGCAACCCAATAACGCATACACTCACTAACTGCATCAACAAGTGTTTGACTGCCAGAAAAAACTGGTACAATCTCGGCTCCATTTTTTTTCATAGCATCTACGTTTGGTTTTTGTCGCTTAATATCTTTAGCACCCATAAAAATTTTACACTTCAGTCCAAATTTTTTAGCCGCCATGCTAAGCATTTTACCCGCATACCCAGCTCCTGTATCTCCAACAACATATTTTTTCCCAGCTTTTTTTGCAATAAGGCAGTGCACTGTTGCGTTATAAATTTTATGAGCTCCACCATTAGCCTCCGACACTACTTTAGCCCAGATTTGAGCTCCACCCAGGTGTCTAGTTAAATTTTGAAGCTTAATAAAAGGAGTAGGTGCACCTATATAATTGTCAAAATAATAATTTCTTTCTTTTATAAATTTTTTATCATGACGTAATTTTTGAAAAAGTTTAGTTAAATCATCAATAGGTTTTTTTAAGGTTTCAGGTACATATGAGCCACCAAATTTTTTAGCATACATCCCATCTTTGTCGTGTTGGTCTATTAAAAGTACCTTCTTTTTGATTTTAATCATTAATTTGTTTTATTTTATTTAAAAATTTTTTTATTTTATTTAAGTCTTTTACTTTATCTGTTTCTAAAGCTCCAGAAACATCAACAATATCTGTTATTTCTTTTAAGCTTTCAAGCACATCAATATTGATATTTCCTGCTAGCATTTTTGTAACAGAAGAAGGAACTTGCCTAATCCAATTATAATCCCAACTCAGAGATTGGTGTAAACCAGAACTATCAAAAAGAATAATATCTGCTAAATTTTCATAAATTTTGTATTTTAAAATATCTTGCTCTTTTTTGATCTGAAGTGACATAATTACTTTTTTTTTATATTTTGTTTTAATTTTATTTATTTGCTCCTTTGAGTAGTTTCCGTAGATTTGAAAATAATCCAAATCTAGATTAGAAAATATTCTAAGCTCTTCTTCAGAAGGACTAACTAAAACACCAACATAACTAGTGTTTTGCTTTTTAATTTGAGTTAATTGTTTAGCAATTTTATAGTTAATAAACCTATGGCTTTTTTGATAGTTTAATACAAAACCACAAAAGTTTGCACCGTATAAAACACAAGTTTCAACTTGTTCAGCAGTTGTTAAGCCACATATTTTTACTTGCATTACTTAGCTGAATTAATTATTTTTTTTATGTTTTCTAAAGGATCGCCTTCATAAATAGGTCTGCCGATTACAGCAAAACATTTGTCATCTGCAATAGCACTAAACTCTTTGTAACTCATAGTCCTTTTTTGATCTTGAGTGTTTTGATCTCCTCTAATACCAGGGCAGAAAATTTTAATATCTTTTGATATTTGACGTGCAAGGCCAATGTCTTGTGCAGAGGCAATAATACCAGAAAGCTTTGCTTGGTTTGCGAGTTCGATTAGTATTTTCACTTGATCTTTTACATCATGCATAATTCCAACTTGTTCTAAATTACTTTTTTCCCAAGAGGTCAAAATACTTACAGCTAAAAATTCTAAATTAGTACCAGCCGCTGCCTTTTGTGCTGCCAACAGCATTTCCAGAGAGCCTAAAGCGTGAACTGTAAAATAGCGAATAGATTTAATATTTGATATGACTTTAATTGTTTTTTCTACTTGATTCGGAATGTCAAATATTTTGGTATCTAAGAAAATGGGTAATTTAAATTTTTCAAACTCTTTAATCCCAGCTAGGCCTACGGCACTGTAAAGTTCTAGTCCTATTTTAATACCAGCTAAGTAATTGCTGGTTTTTTCAACAGCATTTAAAGCTTTATCTCGAGTATTAAAATCAAGAGCTAAGAAAATATTTTTTTTCATTTTTCTGTATTTTTATTTATTTCTTCTTTTAAATGTTTTGACATTTTAAAGGAAACTTTTTTCTTTTCGGGTACGTAAATAATTTCACCTGTTCTGGGGTCCCTTGCATTGTATTTAGCTTTAATAGTTTTAACCGAAAACCTCCCAAAGTCTCTCAATTCAGTTGGTTTTTCTTTAACTAAATTATTGGAAATTACGCTAAACATAGTGTCAAAAATAGCTTTGATCTGAGAAAGCTTTAGGGCTGAGTGTTTTTTGTGAAGTTCTTTAATTATTTCCGACTTAACCAAGAACTATTCTTCTTCTTTTTTCTTTTTAGCTGCTTTTTTACCTAAAGCTTTTTGGAAAATCCCCGCTAGTGTTGCTCCAGATTTAGCAGCGCCTTCACCAAACTTAGCAACTAAACTCTTCTCTTCATACACTTGAGCAGCTTTTACTGATAAAAATACTTCTCTTTTAGTAAGGTCTAATTCAGTAATCATAGCATCTAATGCGTTGCCCGAAACAAAAATCTCAGGTCGTGCATCGGCGGCTTCTTTTGCTAATTGGTTCTTTTTAATCATTACAATAATATGTTTGTCAGGATCTACAGAAACTTTGACGCCTGTTTTAAGCACTTCGTGCACTCTTGTAGTTATAATTGAACCTTCTTTTTTCTTGTTTTCTTTGAACCAGTCAAAAGGATCTTTATCCATAGCTCTAACTGAAAATCTAAGCTTATCATCCTTTAGTTCTATAATTTTAACTTTTAACTTCTGTCCTTTTTTAAATTTTTTAAGATCTTGTTCCTGCTCATTGTAAGAAAGTTCTCGGTAATGTAACATTCCTGTTAAGCCATTTTCTAAATCAGCAAATATAGCTTTTTCAGTGATATTATTGATTGTTGCCTCAACTACCGTTCCTACTTTAGATTCAACTTCTTTCCATGGATTAGCGAGAGTTTCTCTAAGTGATAATGATATTCTTTTAGCTTCACTATCAATTGAGACAATTTTAATCTTAACCTCTTGTGATGCAGATAAAACCTTAGCAGGTTGTATATTTTTATTTGTCCATGATAATTCTGAACTATGGATTAATCCCTCTATGCCATCTTCTAGTCTAACAAAAGCACCATAATCCATAAGCTTCGTAACTGTTCCAGTATAAATAGAACCAATTTTATATTTTTTCTCTAAATTACCATAAGGGTCTTCCGTTAAAGCCTTAACTGATGCCGAAACACGATTAGTTTCTTTATCAATTTTAGTAATTTTAACTTTCATGGTTTGACCAATGGTAACTAAGTCTGAAGGTTTTTTTACACGTCCATGACTCAAATCACTCACGTGTAGAAGGGCATCTATTCCTTTTATATCTAAAAAAATTCCCCAATCTGTAGTAGCTTTAACTTTTGCGTCATCAATAATATCTCCTTCTTTTAAATTCTTTAAAGCTTCTTTAGCGTCGATATCTTTACTCTTTTCTAAAACTGCTCTACGGCTTGTACAAACATTTCCCCTAACTTTATCAATTCTTGTGGCAATAACTTTTAAAGGAACGTTCATCAAGTGATCAAATTTCTTGAGGGGCCTAACGTCAATCTGTGAGGCTGGCATAAAGGTAGGAAGACCGTCACAAGTAGCTATGAATCCACCTTTAACCCTTCCAGTTATGTATGCCGTAATTTCTTCACCTGTTGCAAAAACTTTTTCCATTCTATTCCAAGCATTCATTCGTTTTGCTTTTTCCCTTGAAATAACAATCTCACCTTTGAAACTTTCAATACGTTCTAAGTAAACTTCAATTTTAGAACCAACTTCTAGTTTTGCTAACTCATCATCATTTTTAAACTCTTCAACAGGGATCATACCTTCCATTTTAGCCTTGCAATCCACTACGATAAAATTTTTTGTGATCTCGGTTACAGTAGCTTTAATAATTTCGTTTTCTTTAAGCTTTCTGTCTTTAAAGTCGTCATTTAAAAGGCTTTCAAACTCTTTTTGAGAGCTAGATAGTTCCTGATTAATTGTTTCAACTGCCATATTTATCTTTAATTTTTTCTTCGATTGTTTTAGACATTTTATTTACCATGCCTATGATATTTTTTAATTTATCAGTTTGCACAATTACCGCATTTTCTGCTTGAATCAAAGGAGAATTTTTACGTTTTTTATCTAAATTATCACGGATACGCATAGCTTTTTTAACATCAGAGAGCACAATCCTCTTGTTGCTTTTCCGAAGTTCTTTAAATCTTCTCTTAGCAGCAACATCTAAATTACATTTAAAGAAAAATTTAATATCGGCATTTGGCAAAATTACAGTACCTATATCACGACCTTCGATACAAACTTTATTATATTTTTTGGCAAAATTTTTTTGGAATACTTTTAAAATAACTCTAATTTTTTTTTCTTTGGCTATAATAGAAGTGTGAGCAGAAATTTCAGGAGAGTGTAAATTTTTATTTTCTAATTTTTTTAAACTTAAATTTTCGAAACACCTTTTAAGAAAACCAATTTTATTGTTAGGCTTATGTTTTAATAGTTGAAAACTTGCATAACGGTAAAGCAAACCTGAAGATAGAAACTTCAAGCCGTACTTCTTAGAAATTTTTTTTGCACCAGTAGTTTTACCACTTGCAGCAGAGCCATCTGCAGCGACAACTAATTTATGATATTTTTTTAATTTCAAATTTTCCTCCAAGCGATTTAATAATTTGTAAAAAAGAAGGTGAAGATGTTTTAACTGTTTCAAAGTTTTTTATTTCTGCTTTTATACCCGTAACAAAAGATAGAATAACTGTACTCATACAAATTCGGTGATCTCCCAAGTTAGGAACTCTAATTACAGTGTTTTGTTTTTTAATTCCTGAAGTACCAAAAATTTTCATTTCTCTTTTACTAGATTCACACTTAACACCTATTTTAATTAATATTTTTTTCATTTCCTCAATCCGGTTACTCTCTTTATTTGCCAAATCTTCAATTCCTTTGAAAACAGATGTTCCATTTGTTAATGCAGCGATTATAAAAAGAATAGGATACTCATCAGTAGCAGACACATAATAAATAGAACTAGCCTTTATAGGTTTAAGTTTGCTGCTCTCAACAATAATATCGCCTACAAGCTCATGATTAATCTTTCTTACATTTTTAAATTTTATTTTTGCACCATATTTTATAAGGAGATTATAAAATCCAATTCTTCTTGAGTTTAAGCCAACATGTTTAATTTTTAAATTAGCACCTGGAGTAAGCAATGTTAAAGCTGTAAAAAAAGCTGCTGAGCTAGGGTCACCTCCAACATTAATTTTTAAAGAATTAAGGTATCCTTTGCCGTAAACCTTAATGTGATTTTGCTTCCTTTTGTTTTTTTTAATCTTTAAAATTTTTGGAGTCCTCAAAAGCAAATTCTCTGTATGGTCTCTGCTTTTTTCTTCTTCGACAATATTAGTGACGCCATTAGCGTTTAAGCCAGCAAGAATTACTGCACTTTTAAGTTGAGCGGACACACCTGCTTTGTATTTAATACCAATTGGTATCTCTGAGGAAATAAGCGTTAAAGGAAAAGTAGTTTTATTTTTCGGTAAAAAAGTAGCCCCAAACTCGCGCATAAGGTTAATGAGTTTTCCCATATTTCTTTTATTTAAAGAACTATCACCTTTAATTTTAACTTGAATTTCTGGGTTTGTTGAGAGCAGACCAACAAGTAGTCTAGCAGTAGTGCCTGAGTTGCCACAGTCCAATACTGTGTTTTTTTTAGCAAAAAAAGAACCTAAACCCTTACCGTAAATCAAATAGTGTTTTGCTCTTACTTTTTTTATTATTACACCTAATTTTTTTAGACAATCAATACAAGAAAAAACATCCTCTGACTCTAGAACATTTTTAACTTCAGAGATATTATGGCTAATCGCACCTATTAAAAAAGATCTAATAGAAATAGATTTATCAGAGTCAACATTTATAGTTTTATTATAAGACTTAATACGACCAGATATATTGATTGAAAAACTTTTATTTAACATCAAAACTAAGCTCTATAAGAAGATCCAAAATATAACTCTATTGCTTTTGAAGATTTTAAAATTTCAGATGGCGTACCTTGAGCAATAATTGATTGCTCTCCAAGTACGTAAGCTCTATCTACAATATCAAACAGATTATTAACTTGATGATCAGTTATTAAAATAGCACAACCAAAATTTTGTAATTTTAAAATATATTTTTGAATATCCTGAACTACAATTGGATCTAGCGCAGCCATAGGTTCATCTAATAACACTACACTCGGTTTATTGATTAATAAACGAGCAAGCATAAGCCTTCTAACCTCACCCCCTGATAGATTAGAAGCGTGAATGTTTCTTAAATGTTGTAAATTAAACTCATCAAGTAATTGTTCGGTCATCTTTATTTGATTGTTTGTTCCCTTTATGCACAACTGACAAATTCCTAATAAATTATCGTACACACTGATTGCAAATACAGATCTTTGTTGACTTAAGTAACCTATGCCGGCTTTTGCTCTAAGGTGAATAGGTCTGTCTTGAATCTCTTTTCCGTTGAGCAATAATTTTCCTGTATCTGCGTAGGTTTCGCCGATAATTGTGCTGTATAAAGTTGACTTACCAGATCCATTCGGGCCTAGCAGACCAACACACTCGCCAGGGTAAAGATCCATACTAATTTTTTTTAAAATTGGACGTCCATCATAGGACTTACTAACGTTTTGTATCTGAAAAACAGGTTTATTTTTCTTAAATTTAATTATTCTAAAACCTTTTTTCATTAATTTTTAAGTTTTACGTTTACTTGTTTATTACCAAACATTGAAAAATCTAAAGTTTTATTTGCAAGATTATATTCAACATTGTCAGCAAAGAATTCTCCTTTTTCTACACTTTCTCCTCGTACATTACCAGTAGCAAGAAGCTTACCATCAGAGTTTAAATAATTTAATTGATCCGAATATAAAGTATTTCTTAAGTATACAGCCTTAACATTTTTTCTAAATTCCATGTCTAAAGTTATGTTATTGTACAACCCATTGTCACTAATTACTTCTAAAACTGTACCATCTTTTAAATAAAATTTTGCCGTTACATTTTTCATGTTTATAGATTCAGGTGTTTTAGTTTCAAACTCAGCTTTAACAGCATTTAAGATATATCGGTTTCCATTTAAATCAAAACCAGAGTATTCAATATCAGTGAAGCTATTAACATCAGGAGCGTTTTTAGCTACAATTTTTAAAATTTCTTCAGTTTTATTATTTTTATCTCGGTAAGTATTATAAAGAAGAGAGGCAGCAATTAAGAAAATTGTAAACTGTACTAATATAATTTTTTTTCTTCTACTGATCACTTTATACCGTATTGTAACAGGGAGTGAATATGAACAATACCTTTTAGTTTTTTGTGCACCTTTGTTTTAATATATTCCTTTTCAGAGGCCACTAATAAGCTTGTGATCTTTTTTTCATTCATTAAAGATAAAGCTTTAGAGGCAGGTGCATTTTCTGAAATAAACAAAGGATTAGGAGTCATAAATTTTTTTAAGTGATCATTTTTAGAATAATATTTAATACCTCTCCTTGCATCTCCATCAGTTAAAATACCTTTAACATGATTTTTTTCTAAAACTACAACTAGACCAATCTTCTTTTTATCAATAATTTTTGTAGCATCGTAAATATTTTTTTTCACATTAATAACAGGAAGTTTCTCACCTGTGATCATAATATCCTTTACCAGCAATAACGCTTGTCCAATATTGCCACCTGGATGAAAAACTTTAAATCGTTCTTTGGAAAAACTCATTTTATTCATGAGCGCAACTGCTAAACAATCTCCTAATAATAAAGTGATGCTTGTACTTGTAGTAGGAACCATACCGGTCGGATCAGATTCTTTAACTTGAGGAAGAAGTAATTTTATATCACTTGATTTAAGCAGCAAACTATCTTTTTTAGAAGCAACTCCAATAATTTTGATATTAAAACGGTTTGCATAACGAAGCATATTAGCAATTTCAGAAGTATTACCCGAGTATGAAAAAACTAAAAGTAAATCTCTCTTATCAATTTGCCCAAGATCACCATGATTGGCTTCACTTGGGTTTAAAAAGAATGAAGAAATTCCAACCGACGATAAAGTTGCTGAAACTTTTCTAGCAATCAAACCACTTTTTCCAATACCAGCACAAATGACTTTACCTTTACAATTAGCCATCAAATCAACTGCCTGCACAAATGATTTGTTAAAAATCTTATTTATTTTTTTAAGCTCACTAATCTGAACAGCGGCAGCTTTTTTTGCAATAGAGATGTAATTAACTTTAGACATTAATGCTCAAATATTGAAAATTTAAATCCTTTTTGGTCTAATTCTATTCTTGTGTCTAAGAACTCTAAACATTTTTTATAAATATCCATTCGGTCTTCTCTAATTAACATTTTCTCTAATTCATTTTTTATTCTATGCAAATAAATAACGTCATTAGCAGCATACTCTAATTGTTTATCGCTAAGATCATCAATATTTTTATTCCAGTCACTTGATCCTTGATTTTTATCTAATTTTTTACCGCAAAACTCCTGAACCAAACTTTTTAACCCATGTGAGTCTGTATAAGTTCTACAAATTTTAGAGGCTATTTTTGTACAAAAAATATTATTCATTTTACATCTCAAAAAAAACTCAAGTGCACCCTTATCAAATCTTAAAAAATGACCAATTTTTTGAATCTTATCGTTCTCTAATACGGAGGTTAAGTTGGGCATCTGGTAACTAGTACGATCAGGTTGAATAATATAAACATCACCTCCATCACCACAGATTTGTACTAGACTTAATTTATCGCGTTCTGGAATTAATAATCCTGTTGCTTCAGTATCAACAGCGACACTACCCTTGAATGAATTTGCAACTTCTGAACTTATGTCCCCTTGAATCTTGTGTATTTTCATATAACTATCTTGATTACCATGAATAATTACCCAATAGCAACAATCCTTGGCGGTGGAGGATTTATAGGAAGATATCTTGTCAGAAAAATGACTGAGAAGAATTTTCAATGTATTATTCCAACAAGGAATGCTTATTTAAAAGGTTATTTAAAAACTCAAGCCCCTCCAGGCGCGATTGAATTTATAGATTTTAACCCAAAAGACTTTTCAAAAATTGAAGAAGCAATTAATAATTCAGATATTGTTATTAACTTAATTGGAATCCTTTTTGAAAATAGAAAGCAAAAGTTTGCTAATATGCATTGTGACTTGCCAGGACTTATTGCTAAATACTGTTCAGAATCAGAAGTCAAAAAATTTATTCACGTTAGTGCCATAGGCGCCAATGCAGATTCAAATTCACTTTACCAGCAATCAAAGTTTAAGGGAGAACAAAAAGCGTTAGAAAACTTTAAAAATACAGTAATTATAAGACCGAGTGTTGTTTGTGGTAACGAAGATAATTTTACCAACCTCTTTGCAAAATTAAGTTTATTTCCCGTAATTCCAGTTGTTAAACCAAATTATAAATTCCAACCTATTTTAGTGGACGACGTGGCAACTGCCATTGTTAAAGCTATTGAAATTAAAAAAAATGAAGGAAAAATTTATGAGATTGGTGGACCAACAATAATTAGTTTTAAAGACATGGTAAAATCTATAGTTAGTACGATAGGTAAAAAAAGATTTATTATTGAGATGCCTATGCCACTAGCAAAAGTTCAAGCAGCTTTATTTAGCTTAATGCCAAAACCTTTGCTCACAAAAGATCAGTGTGAAATTTTAAATGAAGCAGATAATGTTGTATCTAACAATCATTTAACTTTAAAAGATCTAAAAATAGAACCAAATGATGTTCAGCAAGCTATGCCTAAGTGGTTATGGCGTT
>Ga0307986_10002197_pt1 | contig 14026 bp, 9 predicted proteins | sample EllFjometageno82_FD_203170 | JGI IMG/M metagenome (GOLD analysis project Ga0307986, IMG submission 203170) | Marine microbial communities from Ellis Fjord, Antarctic Ocean - #82 | ecosystem: Environmental > Aquatic > Marine > Unclassified | place: Southern Ocean | collected 2014-10-09
TGGCCGCAGTCAATTCTTCTGCCTGGGTAGTGGTTAGGCCATGGAGTGTTTTGGAATCGCCCAGTTGTTGGCCGATATGCTCTAGTGCCTTGTGCAGGGCATTTCCTCTTACTAAGGAATTCAGGCCAAAGCTAAACTCTTCTAACCCCTTTGCCTTCAAGCGGTTTCTGCCGAAGGCTCGAAACGGACAGTTGGATTGGTTGCTTAGCAAGCCAGTTCCACCGGACACGTTTTCAGCACTGGTCAGTGGAATGTGAAGTTTCTCTTCAACCCTCTCAAGGTTGTTAGTCATTCGGTTACGCGAATGGCCTCCAGTAATAACTTCATTAGCGTTCGCTTGTTCGAAGGCGATCTCTTTCAGTAGGGCGCTAGGCCTGATGGAGAGTTCTTCTTCCAGCGTGTGGTGACTAATCACTAGCTCTGCTTTGGTGTTTTTCCGGAGCGAAATCAATTGTGTGAGCGCGGTATCTAACTGCTGCTGGTTGGAGCTACTCGGCATTTCTAGTGCCTGTTGCAAACTGTAAGGAAGAAACGCCACCGGGTTGATAGCCTGTGGCCAATTTCTGTCATCAACCGACAATACCCACACGTGATCGAACGACAGATCCTGCGCCTCTTCGATATCCACGAGAGAGATCTGTCGGCGGTCATCGAAATTTAGATTTACGTTGGACTGTTTCAGATAAGTCTGCAACTTCCCAAGAGCGCTACTTAGTGAAATATTGCCGAGCACGCTTGATGAGGCCGCAAAGCGCTGAATACATTGCTGCCACAGCAAGCTTTGTCGTTGATTGTGTTCGGTTGAAGAGCTGCCGGGCCAGCCTAGTAGTTGTAACTGCTTGCCAAACAGCTGCAGCCATTGACGTAACGGCTGATGATTGTGTTCGTGTCTAGCGAGCTCGCTAAAGGCGAGTAATGTCTGGGCTAGGACAGGGCAGTGATGGCTGCGCTCGTTTTGCAACATGACTGAACGCAATTGCGTGAGGCGAACCTCGGCTTCTGTATTTCCACGCAGAGCTATCTCCAGCGCAATGCGTGCCTGTGGTGCGTCTTCAACTCCAAGTAAATTGGGTAGCTGCAGTAACTTGCAAAAACGTTCGCTATCTATGAGCTCACGGTTGAGCGCAAGCAGCGATAAAGCGACGCTAAAGTCCCGCAACTCGGCTAGCGACTCAGTGCTTTGATAACGATTAAGATGATCGGCGATATCGAATTGACTACTATTGCTGGCTTTGCTGTTTCTAAAGAGCGCCTCTTCGATCATCGGTTCTAGGGAACGGCTGTGATCAACTACTATGCCGATGTGTGAGTCTGGGAAGTCTCTGGCCTTGTCTTGGCACCAATCGATACAGGCATTAACCTCCGTGCCGTTGTCTTGAAAACTGCGATAAGCGTTGTCCCTATCGGCGAAGACCGGTCCTAACTGTGTATCTTGGGCGGGAACGCGCGGCCATTCAAGCTCGCAAACGCGCGCTAGGGCATCGAACAGCTCTATGTACAGAGGAGGAGGCTGATTGAAATTGATAAGCGCGATCTTGTTCGGCAGGATTGGACTAATTTCTTCGATATGTTTTGCGATTATCCTGCTGGCGTCGCTGAGGCTAACAGCATTGATTTTGTTGCAGTGTGCCTCGAACTGCTCGCTCCAATCTAGAAATGTCTGAAAGTCGACTGCATTGCGATAGCGTTCCGGATCAAGGCTCGAAGCAACGTCCCATTGTTGAAAGAATCGATAGCTACGTGCAGCTGAGCTTGCAGTTTCTTCGCTATTGAGAAGCGGATACTTCTCATAGCTAGATCGGACTATTTGTAGCCAGGTTTCCTGTTCATCGAAGCGGCTTAGTAGTTGCGTCTCATTGAAGGGTGCTATTGCTTGAGATGCGGCCAGTTGCCATAGCTGCTGAATGTAGATGTCGATTGCAAAGACAGCGGATCGCTCCCAGGTCTTCGTAGCCTCGCTGCTACTGCGGAAACCGCTCGCGTACTCGCGCAGTATTCCATCCACGCCTCGGTTGTTAGGCGTTAGTAGCGTGAAGCCATTGCTAAGCAGTGGTAGTAATGCATCGATGTCAAAGCGACGGATAGCCATGGGTTATGGCTGCCTGTTGATGTGTGACGCCCAGGCCAAGAACTCTTCTCTACTGCCGCGGTAGATGACACGATCGAGTTTCTTGTTCATCTGGTATTCGTACATGGGGTCGTAGTATTCGGATAGCAGTCGTTCAATCCATTGCCTGTGTAGCGCTTCGGATTCGGCGGGATCATTGTGGGTCAGCGCCTGCTCCATCGTGGTATGGAGTTCAGCATGCTTTTCGGCTCCTAGGCGACGCTGTATCCGCTCTAGACTCCCTAGTAGAAACTGAGAGAAATTTTCTTGGGCAGCATCTGCGTCGTCGTTCTGGAAATCCTTAAAATTGGAGTAGATGTAGTCTTTGTAAATTGTTTCTACTCGAGCTTCCATAGGTTCCTCGAGCATGGCGATTGGGGAGGCTGTCATCTTGTCATGGAATTCTTTCGGAATAGACATCGAGCCAATCGATCTGCTCTCGTCCTCCAGAAAGAGTTGCTGGGCATTCTCAAAGGGTAGTTTCAGAAGGGCGATGGCTAATTGGTTCTCAAAATTTATTTGACTAGGCTGACCCTGAATACGTTTGCCGAATGCTGAGCCGCGATGGTTGGCGAGGCCCTCGAGATCGATGCTGAAGTTCAGCGCGTTGAGCAGATGAGTTTTGGCGCTTCCAGTTTTTCCACCAATGATCATGAACTGGGAGCTTAGCCTAACTGTTTCTATGGTATCGATCAGGTAACGCCGCAGTGCCTTATACCCGCCTTCGACGAGGGGGATATCGATATCCAGGTCCGCCAGCCATTGCTGAGTAGTTTGAGAGCGTAATCCGCCGCGGAAGCAATACACTGCCGCTGAGGGATTTGCTTGCAGGAACTTTTGCCAATTGCTTAGGCGCTCCGCCTTGCTCTCGCCGCTGACGAGCTCATTCCCGAGATTAATCGCGGCATCCTTTCCGGCACTCTTATACTTTTTCCCTATCTCGTGTCGTTCGTCATCGAGAAGCAGAGGTAAGTTGACCGCATTAGGAAACGCGCCGTGCTCGAACTCTAACGGTGCGCGAACATCTATCACCGGCAGATCTTGAGTGAAGAGTTCTTTGAATTCTGATTCGCAAAGTATTAGAGGCATCGAGGTACAGGCACGTGTTTGGGATATTCGGTAATTAAGCTGTTTCGTAAATATGAAGTGTAACACTTAGGCCTATTCAGCCCTAGGCAATCAACGGGCAATGCAGATACTCGAGCGGGCTTTACGGTAGCACTAGGCACGCCGTATTATTGACAGGGTGGTAGGAGCTGTTAGTAAGCAGCAGGAACTAGTTAGCCCGGGAGTAGAGCGATCTCAAACGATAGTAGTGATAAAGAGGGCGAGGCTATCGACCCCTTCGATATGGTACGTAAGATCAAGGGTCACGGGCCCGCGCTAGTACACCTGTGGGATCCGCCATTCTGCGGCGACATGGATATGGTTATCGCCAGAGATGGGACTTGGATCCACGAGGGAAAACCGATCAGGCGCGCGGCGATCGTCGAGCTTTTCGCCTCGGTTCTAAAGATCGCAGATGATGGCGACTATTATCTGGTAACACCGGTAGAGAAAGTCAGGATACAAGTCGAGGACTGCCCCTTCGTGGCTCTCGACATGGATGTTGAGGGAGAGGGTAGCCGGCAGAAATTAACCTTCACCACGAATATTGGCGAGAAAGTCACGGCTGGAGAAGACCATCCACTGAATATTCAGGTTCACCCAGATAGCGGTGAGCCACACCCCAGTATCCCTGTACGAAGCGGTCTTGATGCACTGATAAATCGTGCCGTTTTCTATCGCCTAGTTGATCTAGCGGTGCCTAGAGAAGGCGAATCAGGAGAGTCAGCACTGGGCATTTGGAGTGGAGGGCAATTCTTTACACTAGATGAGCAAGGTGTGACGGAATCCAGAGACTAAATTCGTCTGCTGAAATGGCTGCCTCTGTTGACCTAAACCGCTAAAAACGGCATTATTGCCACCTTTTTTCGGGCCGTGAAAAAGGATTTTCTGCAGTCCGACCTAGTTGCTTGCTAGTGATGAAAAGCTAAACCATTCTTGTTAGACACTACTATGGAGAATCCATGAAGATTCTTGTTGCGATAAAGCGCGTCGTCGATGCGAACGTTAAAGTTAGAGTTAAGGGCGACGGCACTGGCGTCGATCTTACCAATGCCAAGATGGCGATCAATCCATTCTGTGAGATTGCTATTGAAGAGGCGATCCGAATCAAAGAGTCGGGTGCGGCAGATGAAGTCATCGCTGTCTCTGTAGGGCCTCAAGTTAGTCAGGAGCAAATTCGCACTGCGCTGGCATTAGGTGCCGATCGAGGCGTACTCGTTGTGACTGACGAGCAGGTAGAGCCGCTGGCTGTTGCCAAGATTCTCAAGACGATAGTCGACAAAGAGGGTATTGACCTGGTCATCCTAGGAAAGCAGTCCATCGATACTGATAATAATCAGGTAGGACAAATGCTTGCGGCGCTATGCAATTACCCTCAGGGTACGTTTGCCAGCAAGGCCGAAATAAAAGACGGTAAGATTGAAGTGGCACGCGAGATCGATGGCGGGGAACAGACAGTACTACTCAGTCTGCCAGCAATCCTGACGACCGACCTACGGCTAAACGAGCCGCGCTACGCCTCATTGCCAAACATCATGAAGGCTAAGAAGAAGCCAATAGATGCCACCACGCCTGCTGAACTAGGTGTCGATATCACATCGAAACTACAGACCCTCAGCATTGCCGCTCCAGCGAAACGAACTGCGGGCATTATCGTCGAGTCTGTCGAAGAACTCGTTAACAAATTGAAGACTGAAGCTAAAGTCATATAGGTGGTGAGCATGTCAATTTTAGTAATAGCAGAGCACGACAACGATTCGATCAAGACATCCACCCTGAATACAGTTACAGCGGCGCAGGCAATCGGTGATGATATTCATGTACTAGTTGCGGGAGTAGGCTGCCAAGGCGCAGTCGTGGCAGCGGCAGAGATTTCAGGGGTTGCGAAAGTGATCAGTGCAGACGCGCAGGCCTATGCGCATCAGCTGCCTGAAAACGTAGCGCCTCTTGTGGTTGAGCTTGCCAAGGACTACTCGCATATTTTGTCTGCGGCAACGACTACTGGCAAGAATCTTATGCCTCGCGCGGCAGCGTTTCTAGACGTTGCGCAGATATCTGACATCATAGAAGTGAAGAGCGAAGATACCTTCGTGCGGCCTGTTTATGCGGGTAACGCGATGGCTACGGTTCAGTCATCAGATTCAGTCAAGATGATTACTGTGCGAACTACAGCCTACGCTGAAGCTGCGCTGGGTGGCAGCGCCACTGTCGAGAACTGCGATTTTGTCAGTACACAGGACGTAGCTATATTTGTCAGCGAACAGCTTTCGGTCTCGGAGCGTCCTGAACTGACTGCGGCATCGATTGTAATTTCCGGTGGTCGTGGCATGCAGAACGGTGAAAACTTCGTCCTTCTGGAGAAGGTCGCAGACAAGCTAGGTGCTGCAATTGGTGCCTCTAGAGCTGCGGTTGATGCGGGCTTCGTGCCAAACGACATGCAGGTAGGTCAGACAGGTAAGATCGTCGCTCCTGATCTATATATAGCGGTTGGTATTTCTGGCGCGATTCAACATCTCGCTGGCATGAAAGACAGCAAGGTAATCGTTGCGATAAACAAAGATGAAGAAGCGCCTATTTTTCAGGTTGCCGATTATGGCTTGGTAGGCGATTTGTTTAAGGTGCTTCCAGAATTAGAGGCTGCTCTCTAGTTAAGCATCCTATTCGAACAAGGGAGGGCAAGAGTTAAAAGCTACTGCACATCTCTTGATTTGAGCCAGACACAAAAAAGCCCGGGTAACCGGGCTTTTTTGTGCAACTCGTTAGACTCAACGAGTGTCTATTTCGTTCAACTACTCACCCTTACTTTGTTCCTTCGCTGCTGCTAACGCGCGACGTTTAATTTCGCGCGGGTCGTTAGCTGCGCGACCGCCAGCAGATGCTGGTGCAACAGGTGCGCTTGGCTTGGGAGCCGGAGCAGTAGCTGGTTTAGTTGCGGGAGCCGGAGCAGCAGCTGGTTTAGGAGCGGGAGCCGGTGCGCTAGCTGCCTGTGGCTGCTGAGCAGGTTTTTCGGCTGGCTTAGGCGCTGCGCTGTTTTCACGCGGTGCCTGTTGGGCTGATTGAGTAGGTGCTGGAGTAGCTGTCTGAGCTGGTGCTGCTGGAGCTGGAGCTGGACTTGTAGGCTCTGCTCTAGGGCTCGCTTGGACATTTGCAGTAGGTTGGCTCGACGCTTCGCTAGTAGCAACAGGCGATGGTGCAGCTGCCGGTGCTTGCGCAGGAGCAGCGTTGTCTGTGCTGCCTGCTTGAGTATTTGCAGAAGCATTCTCGCTAGCATTTGCATTGGATCCATTGCCGCGGCGACTACCGCCTCTAGATCTGTTGGTAGACTGGTTCGACTGCTGTCGTGGTTGTTGATTGCCATTACTCTGCGAATCTTGTGGGGCCTTGTTGCCATCCACTTCTGCAGCGGCAACTGGAGCTTGAGTAGGCTGCTGACTAGAACTTGTTTCATCAGTAGTTGCTTTAGCCTGATCCGGTCTTGGCCCACGTCTGCGCTGATTGGAGTTGCGTGGACGCTTGTTAGCCGGCCGTCGCTGCGCCTTTTGCTCGGAGTTCTGCTCGACGTTCTGTCCAGAATTCTGTTCGGGCTTGTCAGATGACGCTACTTTATCTTGCTTGTTAGGGTTTTCGTTATCAGACTTGGACCTGCCACCTTCGTTATTATTCTTATTCGACTGGTTGCGTCGTTGATTCTGATTAGAAGATTTTCCACCGCGATCTCTGCGGGAATCACTACGCTGCTGATTGCTGCTCCCGCCACGTGACTGTTGGCCGCGCTGACTCTGATTACGTGAATTCCCTCTAGAACGATTGCGATTCCCGCCTTGTGATCTCTTCTTCGGTTCTTCCTTTTTCTTCTCGGAGGAGCCAAAAAGCGCTGCAAAAAGCTTCGCAAAGAAACCTTGTTTCTTCGGCGCTACCTGTGGAGGTGGAGGCGCACGGTCTGAAGGTATGTTGCTTACCGCTGGCTTCTGCGCCGGTGGCGCATCCTGACCCTTTGACTTCGCGTTCGGAGTAGGCTCAGCGATAGCGGCAACGTCTACCTCATACACTTCGCCTTGCTGATTCACGGCAGTAATTTCGTAGTGAGGAGTTTGCAGCTCTGGGTTAGGAATTATCGAAACCTTAGTTCCGCTTTGTTCCTCGATGTCGGCAAGTCCTGCACGCTTCTCGTTTAACAAGTAAGAGGAAAGGGCTAGTGGAACAGTCGCTCGCACTTCCTGACATTTTTGCTTGTTCGCTTCTTCCTGCAAAATTCTTAGAATAGAAAGGCAGAGTGATTCCACGTCGCGAATCGATCCCTGGCCACTACAGCGAGGACAAACGATTCCGCTAGTCTCACCTAGTGAAGGGCGCAGTCTCTGTCGTGACATTTCGAGAAGTCCGAAACGAGAGATGCGGCCGACTTGCACACGTGCGCGGTCGGGCTCTAGCGCATCGCGCATTCTATTTTCTACTTCACGCTGATTACGGCTCGAGTTCATGTCGATGAAATCGATGACAACCAGGCCGCCCATGTCTCTTAGGCGTAATTGTCGTGCGATCTCGTCAGCTGCTTCGAGGTTTGTGTTTAGTGCAGTCTCTTCGATGTCGGCGCCGCGCGTCGCACGTGAGGAGTTGATGTCTATCGAAATCAGTGCCTCGGTTGGGTCGATTACTACCGAACCACCTGCAGGAAGCTTAACTTCACGCTCGAAGGCACTCTCTATCTGACCTTCGATCTGATAGCGATTGAAGAGAGGGAGTTTGTCCTCGTACAGCTTGATTCTATTTTCGTATTGTGGCATCACCTGCTTGATGAAAGTGATCGCCTCTTCGAAGGATTCCTTAGTATCGAAAAGCACCTCGCCGATATCCTTGCGCAGATAATCGCGAATCATACGGATGATTACGTTGCTCTCCTGATAGATCAGGAAGGGGGCTGGCTTGGTTGTACTTGCTTCTTGAATTGCCTGCCACAGTGCTAACAGGTAGTCCAAGTCCCACTGTAATTCTTCCTGTGCCTTACCGACGCCTGCAGTACGCACGATCATGCCCATGCCGTCAGGAATCTCTAAGCCACGCAGGGCCTCGCGTAATTCGGAGCGGTCATCGCCTTCGATGCGACGAGAAATTCCGCCGGCCTTAGGATTGTTAGGCATCAATACCAGATAGCGTCCGGCTAGGCTGATGTAAGTAGTAAGGGCAGCACCTTTATTGCCGCGCTCTTCCTTCTCAACCTGAACGATAACTTGTGTACCTTCAGGGATCAGCTCCTTGAGGTTCTTACTCTTAACATCCTGAGCGTAGTACTGTCGGGATATTTCCTTCAATGGCAGGAAGCCGTGGCGGTCAGCGCCGAAATCGACGAAGGCAGCTTCAAGGCTAGGCTCTACACGAGTCACTTTGCCTCTGTAGATGTTTGCCTTCTTCTGGATGCGGGTGCGGTTTTCGATGTCTAGGTCGTAGAGTTTCTGACCATCGACTAGGGCAACACGGAGCTCTTCTTCCTGCGTTGCGTTAATAAGCATTCTTTTCATAATAGGTTCACTTGTCGTTGAACCAGATAAGAAACTTAGGAGGGAATCATCGAGTAGGGCGCGCACGACTCATTAAAGAGTAGTGGGTGAGGGCAACGAAGAAGCGAAATCGGATCGATTAGGCTTCAGCTACAGCAAGTTCTTAACGTTTTAACAATAATAGAAAAGGCATAGACGTACTATGACCTATCTTGTGCTCAATTGACCGCCTACTTGAGGCTCTATGTTGCATATTATCTATTGTTTTTGTTGAAAAAATTACTTAGTTTTGTCTTTCGTTGCCCAGCTGATTAGAGCTGGATATCAGCGCAGCATCAGCTGCCTTGCTCGAGTATAAATTCCTAAACTTATCCGGTTTGTCTCATCATGACCTTGAGTCACGACTTTTAATAACTGTTAAATGGGTTAGCAGTCTCTCTAGCCATCCGCTGATTGCCCTATATTGGTGCGAATCAGTCTTATGAAGCTGTAATTCTGCCTCTGTGGTCGCGGCTAAATGGCACGGACCCTATGTAGTTGTCGTCAGGAGAGCTTGATCCAATAGGACTTAACAAAATCTCTCAAATAACTGAAGACTTCCAATGCTCTGTATCCCGCGCAAAATGGCGCTTGTGGATTACAGACGCTATCCTCGAATAGAAATTTAGAGGGAGCATGGCGAAGGAATATAACAGCAATGTCTATAGGACTCAATTAATGAGCCCCTGTTTCCACGAAATTTACTTAAAAAAACAATAACCTGCATCATTCTTCCGATTTAGATTTGTAACTAGCAGATCTGTTTCTAGGGCTGTTCAAAGCCTAGGAAGGCGGCGTGCCGCAGTATCAGCGAATCGCGACTATCCCCTAACAATGTCGTAGAAGTGTGTCGCTGCTGCGCAGCTTGATAAAACGAAAGCCCTGTGTTTAAAATACCGGCCGCAGTGGCTTTGCCAGTACAAAGACACAAAAAATCAATAAGATACTGGCAAAACATAGAATTTAAGTAAGCATTTGCGGTCGATTCAGGGCTATTCCTGGACAAGAATAGAATAAAAACAGAACAAGAATTTAACAGGCGGTAACTGTCGATTAACAAGATGGGTCGCCAAAGCTGTTAGGGGCAAGATCAATGACTATTTATTCCTACTGCCGGACTTCCGAGCTGGAAGCTTCTCTCGAGCAGGACGAGCTCGACGCGATTTTAGAGCCAGAGATGCTGGCCATACATTCTTACTGCCTACTCCAGAGCTGGTTTATGACGGAGACGCTGAAAGACTCAAATTGTAATTGGAATCATGAATTCAGTCGCCGCGAGTCGGGCAAGCGATTGATGAGTCTGTTGCAACCTGGTGATGTGCTGCTGTGCAGCAAGCTCGAACGCATCTGCAGTTCGAGTCACGAAGTGATAAAGCTGGTGCAGAAGCTGCAAGAGAAGTCTGTTGCGTTGCACATTGTCGAGCTCGGTGGCGATATTACCGATGCGAACCTCAGCGTGAATTTCGCTGCGGTGACTGAGTTGTTTAGTGCGCTAGAAAAACGTAAGTCGGCGGAGCGCATCAAGGGCGTGAAGCAGCGACAAAGAAAACAGGGGCGTTATCTCGGTGGCAGTCGCCCATTTGGCTATATGATTCATGAAAATGGTCGCCTCATCGAAAACCCTATGGAGCAGAGAGTGCTACGCAGAATTATGGAGCTGAAGAAGCTGGGCAAATCACTGCGCGCTATCTCCAGTGAAGTATCGACACCAGTAATGCCTATCAGCTTCAAGACAGTGCAGAGGCTCTTGCAGCGACACGCGCAGCAGCATTAATTGCTGATCGCGCGACGTAGTTGTTTTACTAGCGACATCGTTTTATGTAGTTTCGATCCTAATTGAAAGTACCGATCGTGATTCAAACAAGGTTTGCTCATGCAAAAGCCGTTCTCTGTATTCGTGGGTTTGCGCTACACCTTGGCTAGGAAGCGGAATTTTTTCCTCTCTTTTGTCTCCTTAATTTCCATGCTTGGCGTAAGCCTCGGTGTAATGATTCTGATCGTCGCGCTGTCTGTGATGAATGGTTCTATTGATACGCTGCGCGCCGATGCGCTGAAGTCGGTTCCTCATGTCACGGTCGCGGGCACCAGAGTGACGACGAATTGGAATGAGCTCGCCAGCATTGCCCTCAGCTCCCCCAACGTAATCTCAGCAGCACCCTATCTAGAGGGTGAGGCAAATATTCTGCACCAAGGAAACAATCGCTTCGTCAGCCTACGTGGTGTCGAAGGGGTGCTTGAGGCGGATGTAGTCGACAATCCTAGCTCCCGCTATAGGGAGCTGCTCATCGCACTTACCGAAACAGAAAACGGCATAATCTTGGGGGCGCAGCTCGCGAGTAGCTTAGGTGTACTCAATAGCGCGGATCTTTCCGTTACCGCCTTGGGCAGCTTGCTCGCTCGGAATCTTGCCGACACGGAAGGATTTACCGTTGTCGGCTATGCTGACTTTGGCGCCTATGGGAATAGCGATACGGCGTTGATTAATCTTGCTCAGGCCCGGCAGCTATTTGCGCAAAATTCGGCGTCGCAACTACAGCTTAGGCTGCGGGTCGATGATGTGTTTAGTGCAAAGGCGATAGCGGAAGACTTGTTTGCTGACTATCCCGATTTGAACGTACAGTCGTGGGATGAGGCGCAGGCAAGTTTGTTTAATGCGCTGCGTATGGAGAAGGTGCTTACGAGCTTCATGCTATTGATGATCGTTATGGTGGGTGCTGTAAATATCGTCTCTACCTTAGTTATGGTTGTCGCCGATAAGGGGGCCGACATAGCAATCCTGCGTACCATGGGTGCGAGCAGGAGCACTATTATGAAAATCTTCGTCGTGCAGGGCTTGGTTGCGGGGCTGCTGGGAACATTGATCGGCGCGATACTCGGCACGCTATTGGCCGCTAATATTACCGATATTAGCCTTATACTTGAGAGGATTATAAATTCCTTGGCGAGTGGTTCAGATCGCTATTTCATCTCCCATTTGCAGACGGAGATCGAATGGACGGAAGTGGGGCTGATCTGTATCGCTGCGGTCACAATTAGTTTTCTCGCGACGCTGTATCCGGCCTACCGGGCTAGTAAAATTCAGGCGGCAGAAGTGCTGCGCTATGAGTAGTAGAAAGACATGACAGAGAATTCGACAGTAGTGACCTGTGAGCAGCTTGAGAAAACCTATTCTCAAGGGCCACAGCTCGTGCAGGTTTTGAAAGGAGTGAATCTACAAGTTGGTCGCGGCGAGCGAATAGCGATCGTAGGCAGCTCTGGTTCTGGAAAAACCACCTTGCTCAATTTACTGGGCGGCCTCGACTTGCCTACCAGCGGTAAGGTCACCATAGCGGGCAAGGACCTAGCTCAGGTTGATGAGACCGAGCGGGGACTTTTACGCAACAAGCACCTTGGGTTCGTGTATCAATTTCACCACTTGCTTGGCGAGTTTTCGGCGCTAGAAAATGTGTGTATGCCACTACTCATAGCAAAGTTACCCATGATTGAGGCTGCCGAGCGGGCCCGAGTCATGTTAGGTAAAGTTGGCCTAGAAGCTAGAGTCGAGCACAAACCCTCCGAACTCTCCGGTGGCGAGCGACAGCGAGTGGCGATTGCGCGAGCATTGGTAACGGAGCCGAGTTGTGTCTTGCTCGATGAACCTACCGGCAACCTCGATCGGAATACTGCGGCCGAGATTCATGCCCTGATGAACGACTTGAACGAAAAGCTAGAAATAAGTTTCATCGTAGTCACACATGATGAGTTGCTGGCTTCCTCCATGGAGCGCAAATTTCTGCTCGCCGACGGACTACTGAATGAGCAATAAGCCGCTGTCCTTGTCGCGCTTCGTTGCGTTTCGCTACGTGAGCGCCGGTAAGAGTAGTCATCTAGTCTCCTTCATGTCGGCTATTTCTGTCTTCGGTCTTGCTTTGGGGCTGGCCATCCTCGTCATTGTGCTCTCGGTTATGAATGGCTTCGATAAGGAGATGCGGCAGAGCGTGCTCGGCATAGTGCCGCATATCACTCTTAGCTCAGAAGAAAACCTCAGCGATACACAATGGCAGAAGATTCGAGCCACTATCGAGCAGAACTCAGCAGTTGTCTCGATCTCTCCGGTAATTCAAGCAATCGGCGTGGCGTCGGCGGAAGGTAGTCACAAGGGTGTAGTGATTAACGGCATCGATGCGGCGCTCGAGGCTGAGTCTTCAGCTATCAATCGATTCATGCGTGCGGGCGATCTTAATGCGCTTGCCGAGAATCGCTGGGGTGTCGTGCTCGGTCAGACGCTCGCTAACAGATTGGGGGTAGAGCTAGGGGGCAATGTCGATCTTTTCTCGACGTCGATCTCTATCAATCCGATTACTCCGCTTGCTACATTCAAAGGCTTCGACGTAGTGGGAATCTACCGCGTGGGCGCACAGGAGCTAGATGGCAACCTGGTGATGATCAACCTCTCCGCAGCACGCGCCCTGTTTAGACTGCGCACCCCTTATAACGCTGTGCATATCCGAACAGTAGACGTGTTGCAGGCCGAAATGGTTCGCCAGGAAATCATGGCTGGTATGCCTGGCGCGCTGCGCAGTGAGAGTTGGGTGGCCACGCTGGGTTCGATCTACGAGAATATTCAGTTCTCACGTGGAATCATTAGTTTTATGCTATGGCTATTGATTGGCGTGGCGGCTTTTAATCTGGTGGTCAGTCTTATAATGATCGTGCGCGATAAGCGTGGCGACATCGCCATATTGAGAACGCTAGGCGCGAGCCCGAGAACGATCAATCACATCTTTATGTGGCAGGGTTGCCTAATCGGCCTCACCGGCATAGCGATTGGGGTAGTACTGGGCGTGCTGGGTTCGCTCTATGTTAGTCAGTTCGCTGCGTTTATAGAAACCACATTCTCCATTCAGATTCTGAATGCCGAAGTCTACCCAATCGACTTTCTTCCCTCGGAATTAAATCTTCTCGATGTGCTCACTGTCGCGTCGGGAGTGCTCGTTCTTTCCCTGCTCGCAACCATCTATCCGGCGAAGAAGGCGGCGGCGATTCAGCCGGCCGATGCTCTGCGCCACGAATAGTTTTTCCCTCACCTCGCTTTATTTCAACTTCCTTCCTATAACTCATAAAGGAAGGAAGAAGAGGTAGATGGGGGAATGAATGCGCTGCGCCTTAATGTTGATATGCGCAGGTATTGTGAGCGCCACCTTCGTTGCTGATTTTTCATTCGTTTTAGCTCTCTCCCAAATTTGTATCGTCGTTCTGTTGATCTCGTTGTTATTGATCGAGCTTTCGAGGGCTGTGA
>Ga0307986_10002198_pt1 | contig 14023 bp, 10 predicted proteins | sample EllFjometageno82_FD_203170 | JGI IMG/M metagenome (GOLD analysis project Ga0307986, IMG submission 203170) | Marine microbial communities from Ellis Fjord, Antarctic Ocean - #82 | ecosystem: Environmental > Aquatic > Marine > Unclassified | place: Southern Ocean | collected 2014-10-09
ACACCTGTATCTGCATTAATACATGCTGCTACAATGGTTACAGCAGGAGTCTTTTTGATTGTTAGATGTTCTCCAATATTTGAATACTCTCCTTTAACTTTAAATATTATTACAGTAGTTGGAATGACAACTGCTTTTTTTGCTGCAACGGTAGCTTTAGTTCAAACAGATATTAAAAAAATAATTGCTTATTCAACATGTAGTCAGTTAGGTTATATGTTTTTTGCAGTTGGTGTCGGTGCTTACAATGTTGCAATGTTTCATTTGTTTACTCATGCTTTTTTTAAGGCATTGCTTTTCTTAGGATCAGGATCTGTAATTCACTCATTTAAGGATGAACAAGATATTAATCAAATGGGAGCCGTGTATAAAAAGTTACCTTATACTTGGATTTTAATGATTATTGGGACATTAGCTCTTACAGGTTTTCCCTTCCTATCTGGCTTTTATTCAAAAGATGCAATTATAGAATTTGCTTATCTTAGAGGTAACACAGTAGGATATTATGCTGCTGGTGTTGGTATTTTAACAGCTTTACTTACCTCAATATATTCTTGGAGATTAATTTTTAAAACATTTCATGGAACTTATAATAATAAAAAATTAAAAATTGAAGAAATGCACGAGTCTCCTCTGGTCATGCTTATACCTTTGTTTGTATTAGCGATTGGTGCAATTTTTGCAGGTTTTTTATTTAAAGATTTATTTATTGGTCACGGAGGAGAAAATCATTTTTGGGGAGAGTCTATTAAATTTCTAAATCCACTAAGTACAGATCACCCACCTTTATGGATTATTTTGATTACACCCACACTTGTCCTTTTATCTATTCCAATTGCCTATTATTTATTTGTAAAAAATAAAGAGTTACCAAATCAAATTGTTCAATCTAATAGACCTTTATATAATTTCTTAGTTAATAAATGGTACTTTGATGAATTATACGACGTTATATTTATTCAATTTTCAAAAAAAATTGGCTTATTCTTTTGGAAAACAATTGATATAAAGATTATTGATAAGTTTGGACCAGATGGTCTCTCTCTACTAATTAAAAACTTATCATTAAGAGCTAGTAAATTTCAGAGTGGATTTATTTATCAATATGCTTTTATGATATTGATTGGTCTTTCTGCATTATTAACATTTCTAATTTTACGATAATGAATTTTCCAATTTTATCATCTTTAATTCTTTTACCAACTATTGGAGCTTTATTTTTACTATTTTCAAAAGATAAAAATTCAGATACAGGAAAATATGTTGCCTTATTCACTTCTTTTGTTAATTTTTTAATCTCAGTTTATTTATGGTATTTATTTGATCCGTCTACATCAACTTTTCAATTTGTTGAAAACAGAGAATGGTTAAAAGGTTTTGTTAATTATAAAGTGGGTATAGATGGAATTTCAATTCTATTCATAATTTTAACAACACTAATTACTCCATTGTGCATAATATCTGTTAACAACACAATTAAATTAAGGTTAAGAGATTTTCTTATTGCCATATTGGTAATGGAGAGTTTAATGATTGGAGTTTTCTGTTCACTTGATCTAGTTGTATTTTATTTATTTTTTGAAGCGGGATTAATTCCTATGTTTTTAATTATTGGAATTTGGGGAGGCGAAAGAAGAGTTTATTCAGCTTTTAAATTTTTTCTATACACGTTACTTGGATCTGTTTTGATGTTAGTTGCAATAATATCAATTTACTGGATTGCTGGCACAACCGATATAGTACAACTATATGAATTAGGTATAGGCACAAAATATCAAAACTTATTATGGCTTGCTTTTTTCAGTTCTTTTGCTGTCAAAACACCTATGTGGCCAGTTCACACTTGGTTGCCTGATGCACATGTTGAGGCTCCAACAGCTGGATCTGTTCTGCTAGCTGCTATTCTTTTAAAAATGGCTGGGTATGGTTTTATTAGATTTTCTTTAGGTTTGTTCCCTGTGGCCTCTGAATTATTTACTCCACTGGTTTATTCACTTAGTTTAATCGCAATTATTTATGCGTCTCTAGTTGCCCTAATGCAAGAGGACATGAAAAAATTAATAGCATATTCTTCTGTGGCTCATATGGGTTTTGTAACATTAGGAATTTTTACAATAACCCAACAGGGTATTGAAGGAAGTATAATTCAAATGATTAGTCATGGACTTGTTTCTGCTGCATTATTTTTATGTGTTGGTGTAGTTTATGATCGTATGCATTCAAGATTAATTAAAACTTATGGTGGTCTAGTTTCGGTAATGCCTAAATATTCAATTTTATTTATGTTATTTACCTTAGCTGCATTAGGACTACCTGGTACAAGTGGCTTTATAGGAGAGTTTTTAATTTTAATGGGTGCATTTAAAGATAACTTTTTAGTAGCAGTTATTGCAAGTTTTGGGGTCATTTTTGGGGCTGCATATATGTTATGGTTATACAGAAGAGTTGTTTTTGGAAATTTAGTGAACAAAGATCTCTTGAAAATACCTGATTTGGATAATTCAGAAAAATTTATTTTATGGAGTTTAGCTATACCAGTATTATTCTTTGGTTTTTACCCAGAACCTCTTATTAATACAATTGAAGTATCAGTAAATGACTTAATTAAAATGTATAATTTTAACTTAAATATGTTTGGTCCTGAGGTGCAAAAATAATGCATAGTTTGAATTTAATCTTTCCTGAAATTTTTATCTCTTTATCGATAATGGTTTTATTGATTTTAGGTGTTTTTAAAAAAAATAGTTCAAGCTTAATTCATAATCTTTCAATAGGACTTTTATTAATTACTGCAATTTTAATATTAAATAATCCTTTTGACAGTGCTGCAACTTTATTTGGTAATAGTTATGTAATTGATAACCTCTCATCTTTAATGAAAATTCTTACAATTATAGGGGGAGCCTTAGTTTTATCAATTTCAAAAAAATATTTAAAAATATCTCAAATTTTCTTAATAGAATATCCAATCTTGATCCTTTGTTCAATTTTAGGAATGATGGTTATGATTAGCTCCAATGACCTTATGGTTTTTTATATTGGACTGGAATTACAATCGTTAGCTTTATATGTTTTGGCATCGTTTAATAGAGATCAATTAAAATCATCTGAGTCAGGCCTTAAATACTTTGTATTAAGTGCACTTTCCTCTGGCTTATTACTTTATGGTTGCTCTCTAATCTATGGATTTTCTGGATCAACTAATTTTAATATTATTGGTAATTCAATGGATTCAACGCATTATGGATTAACATTTGGAATAGTTTTTATTTTAGTTGGATTGGCATTTAAGATATCAGCTGTACCTTTTCACATGTGGGCACCAGATGTTTATGAGGGGTCACCAACATCTGTAACACTATTTTTTGCCATAGTTCCTAAGGTTGCAGCTTTAACGGTCTTTATTAGATTCTTGTATGTACCATTTTTTAATATGATTGATCAATGGCAACCTATCATAATTTTTTTATCAATTGCTTCAATGATATTTGGAGCTATTGCTGCGATTGGACAAAATAATTTAAAAAGATTAGTTGCGTATAGCTCTATTGGCCATATTGGTTACACTTTAGCAGGACTTTCTGTAGGTACTAACGAAGGTATTCAATCATCTATAGTTTATATTTCTATTTATATAGTAATGAATCTTGGTTTATTTAGTTGTTTATTTATGATGAAAAGAAATGATCAGTATTTTGAAACTATTGATGATTTATCTGGACTATCAAAAAACCATCCAGTTTTATCTTTGTCATTACTTGTTATACTTTTTTCCTTGGCTGGTATTCCACCATTGGCTGGTTTTTTTGCTAAGTTTTATGTATTTAAGTCTGTAATTGAGCAATCAATGTATTTTTTAGCAATTGTTGGTTTATTATCAACTGTGATTGCTGCCTTTTATTATTTAAGAATAATTAAGGTTATTTATTTTGATGAAGAAAAAGAAAAATATGACACAGATCATAGTGTTTGGTTGAAAGTATCATTAACTTTTTCAACATTGTTAATTCTTTTGTACTTTATTTTCCCTAGCAAACTCGTGGAAATTGTATCTAGAATTAATATAATTTAATGAAGTTAAAAAAGTTTAATTTTAAAATCATAAACAGTACAAACGACCGAGCATTTCAAATAATTAAAAATACTAATCATAAATCAGGAATTGTAATTGCCGAGAAACAGAAAAGAGGTAGAGGTCAATATGGAAAAAAATGGACCTCATACAAGGGAAATTTATTTGTTAGTATTTTTTTCCAAATTAACATGGTTCAATTATCATTGAATAAGTTGACAAAAATAAACTGTCTTTTGGTTAAAAAATTATTATTAAATTTTTATAAAGATACAATTACAATTAAAAAACCTAATGATTTATTAATAAATAATATGAAAATTTCAGGCATATTACAGGAAACATTATTTAAAAGTGGCAAAACATTTATTATAGTTGGGATTGGTATAAATTTGATTAAGAGTCCTTCTATAAAAGGTTATTTGACTACAAATCTTTTTGATTTAACTGGTGTAAAAATTACCCCTAATAATGCAACTTTAAAGCTAAAAAAAATTTATGAAACTTTTATTCCAATGTTCCATAAAATTAATATAAAAAACATAGATAGAAACTTAAAATGATTATTGTTGGTGATATAGGAAATACAGAAACCCAAATTTGTTTGGTAAACTCAAAAAATATTATTATTAAAAGAGTTACCCTAATAACCAAAAAAATAAATCACTCTTTACTTAAAAAATCTTTATCCAGTTTAAGCTTAAAGAATAAAATAATTGATAAATGTTTATTTTGTAGTGTTGTTCCAAAATCATTCAATGAAATTAAAAAATTTTTTAACAAAAGTTATAAAATTAAATGTAACGAACTTAAGAAACTCAAGTTAAATAATTTGATTAAAATTAATGTTAACTACAAACAAATTGGATCAGATAGATTAGCTAATGCAATTAGTGTCATTAATAATAAAGATAATTTTATAATTTTAGACTTTGGAACTGCCACAACATTTGATGTTTTGATTAAAAATACTTATCACGGTGGGGTTATTGCACCTGGTGTTAAGCTTTCACTTGATACACTAACGGATAAAGCAACTCAAATTCCCAGGATTAATTTAAAAAAAACAAATAAAGTTATTGGTTTAAACACTATAAGTGCTGTTAGAGCTGGTTTTTTTTGGGGTTATGAGGGTTTAATTGACAATATCATTAATTTAATTAAGAAAGAGACCAAGATGTCCTTTAAAATAATAATTACTGGAGGATTTTCTAATTTATTCAAAAATTCAACAAAAACGAAAGTTACATTAAATAAAGATATTACAATTAACGGCCTAATCAGAGCCATCACTTTAATTAAATAAATATGAAAGATGAACTATTATTTTGTCCTTTAGGGGGCTCAGGAGAAATCGGCATGAATATGAACCTGTTTGCCTATGGTAAACCAGGTGAGCATAAATGGATCATGGTTGATATAGGGGTTACATTTGCTGATGACACCTTACCAGGAATTGACCTGATTTACCCAGACCCTGGATTTATTGTAGATAAAAAAGAGGATCTTTTAGGAATTATTTTAACTCATGCACATGAAGATCATATAGGAGCGATTGCACATCTTTGGCCTCAATTAAAATGTAAAATTTTTGCAACCCCATTTACTGCAGTTTTAATAAAAGAAAAACTTAAAGAAAAAAATATTGATGTAACAAACTATCTAAAAATAGTTCAATTAAATGGAACTGTAGATTTAGATCCCTTTAAAATTGAGTATATCACATTAACTCACTCTATCCTTGAGCCTAATGGTCTTAGAATTGAAACTCCTGCTGGTGTAATATTACATACAGGAGATTGGAAAATTGACCCAGAACCACTAATTGGTGAAAAAATTAATTCTGATAGACTTAAAGAGATTGGTAAAGAAGGTGTTCTTGCTATGATTTGTGATTCAACAAATGTATTTAGTATGGGAAAAGCTGGCTCTGAACTAGATGTTAGAAAAAGTTTATTAAATATTATGGGTAGTCTTAAAAAAAGAATTGTTATGGCTTCTTTTGCTTCAAATGTAGCACGTATGGAAACAGCTTTTTATTGTGCAGAAAAAACTGGCAGACAAATATCCCTAGTTGGAAGATCTATGCATAGAATATTTAAAGCAGCAAGACAGTGTGGATATTTAAAAAATGTTATTGAACCTATAGATGCTCGTGAAGCAAAAAAAATTGCTAGAGAAAAAATAGTTTATCTTTGTACTGGAAGTCAAGGTGAACCAATGGCGGCACTGATGAGAATTTCCAGTTATACTCATCCAGACGTGTTTATTGAAAAAGATGATGCTGTTATTTTTTCATCAAAAATTATTCCAGGTAATGAAAAAAAATTATACAAATTGCAAAATCAATTAGTCAGGGATGGTATTGAGGTTATTTCAGAGGAAAGTGAATTTGTTCATGTTTCTGGACACCCAAATAGAGACGATCTTAGAGAAATGTACGATTGGGTTAAGCCTCAATGTGCAGTTCCTGTGCACGGTGAACACAGACATATGATCGAACATATGAAATTTGCACATGAAATGAAAGTTCCATACCCCGTGCAAGTAGAAAATGGTGATATTGTAAAACTAGCTCCCGGCGAACCACATGTTTTTGATAAAGCTCCAAGTGGTAGACTTTATTTAGATGGAAATATTAGTGTTGAGGAAGATGCTCAATCAATTAAAGATAGAAAAAATATAAGTGCAAATGGTTATATGGAAGTAACTATTTTAATTACACCCAAGGGCAATATTCATAAAAGACCTGTATTAAGTTTTAGAGGTTTACCCGTATATGATGCTGATGAATTTATATATGAATTAGAAGAAGCAATAGAAAAAACAACTAGAAGCTTTTCTATAAAAAGTAAAAAACAAGAATATAATTTAATTGAGGCATTAAAAATCACATGTAGAAAATGTGCCAAAGAATTTACTGGTAAAAGACCATTTATAAATATCAATCTAGTAAGAATATAGATGAGTGCAACAGGACTTGTTATAATTTACATTATAATTTGGTGGATAGTTTTTTTTACAATTCTTCCAATTGACGTAAATAGACTAAAATCTATTAAAATTGAAGGTGAAGACGCTGGTTCTCCTGAAAATCCTAAAATGTTAAAAAAATTTATTTATTGTACTGGTATTACAACTGTTATTTTCGTGATAATTTATTTATTGATAAAATATGAATACTTAAATTTAAGATATATGATTAACTAAAAATGTACATTTCAAAATCATTCATACCAATATTAAAAAATAACCCATCAGAAGCAAAAATTAAATCACACCAATTAATGCTCAGAGTAGGAATGATAAAGCAATCTTCTGCAGGTATTTATTCTTGGTTACCTTTGGGTTTTAAGGTGATGAAAAAAATTGAGCAAATAGTTAGAGAAGAGCAGAATAATATTGGCGCTCAAGAGATACTCATGCCAACTATCCAACCTAGTGACATTTGGAAAGAAAGTGGTCGTTATGATGATTATGGAGAAGAAATGCTTCGTATTAAAGACAGACAAGGTAGAGAGATGCTTTATGGACCAACTAATGAAGAGTTAGTTACCGATATATTTAGATCTAGTGTTAAATCCTATAAATCATTACCTCAATTATTGTATCATATACAATGGAAATTTAGAGATGAGGTTAGACCTAGATTTGGAATTATGCGTGGCAGAGAGTTTTATATGAAGGATGCATATTCATTTGATATAAACGATGAGGATGCTATTTATTCATACAATAAATTCTTTTTTTCTTATTTAAAAACATTTAAAAGATTAGAACTTTCGGCCATTCCTATGGAAGCAGACACTGGGCCTATCGGAGGAAACCTTTCTCATGAATTTATCATTTTAGCAGATACTGGTGAAAGCAAAATTTTTACAGATAAAAGAGTTTTTGATTTAGATAGCGAAGGTTCAGTAATGGATAGAAAATCTTTAGAAGAATTGAGAAAAAAATATGAACAGTATTATTCAGTTGCTGATGATAAATTTGATAAAGATGAATTTGAAAAAGAAGTGCTTGAAGAAAATAGACTTATTACAAAGGGTATTGAGGTAGGTCACATTTTTTATTTTGGAGATAAATATTCAAAAGCTTTAAATGCAGCTGTAGATCTTCCAGGTGGTAAAAAAGACTTTGTTAAGATGGGATCTTATGGAATTGGCGTATCAAGACTTGTTGGCGCCATTATTGAAGCTAAATATGATGATAAAGAAGAAATAATGAAATGGCCATTTTCTGTAGCACCATATGAACTTGCCATAATTCCAATGATTAATAAAAATGATACATCCACATTAGATAAAGCTATTAAACTTTTTAAACACTTTGAAAGCAACAATATTGATGCAATTATTGATGACATGGATGAAAATCTCTCATCTAAAATTAAGAAATTTAATCTAATTGGTGTACCGTATCAAATTATTATAGGGAAAAAATCAGAAGGTGATTTATTAGAGTTTAAAGAGATAGGAAAAGATCCTAAAAATTTAACAATAGATCAAATAACTAAAATTTTAACTGAACTAAAAGTAAAAAATTGATTTCTACATTAGAAAAAGAGATTACATTTAGATATCTAAAAACTAGAAAAAAAGATGGTTTTTTAAATATCATCTCTATTTTTTCATTTATTGGAATAAGTCTGGGTGTTGCAGTGTTAATTATTGTTATGTCAGTAATGAATGGGTTTAGAACTGAACTAATTAATAAGATTGTTGGATTTAATGCTCATGTTACCGTTAAACCCTACGAGAACTCAATTAATTTAGATAAACTTGATGATGATAATTTAAGATTTATTTCAAAAGAGTTAATTTTTAGTAATTCTGGTGAATCAATTATTTTTAGTAAAGATTACACCAAAGGGCTAATTTTACGAGGTTACAATAGTAAAGATTTTCGAAAACTTGATGTTGTCAAAAATGGAAAATTAATTGGTGAAACTAATCAATTAATTAAAAAGTCTATCTCAATAGGTAAAGAGTTAAGTTTTAATTTAGGCCTTAGCGTCGGTGACAAAGTATCAATCATGTCTTCGTCTGGTATTGAAACAATCATTGGAAGTTTGCCTAAGCAAGAAACTTTTAATATAAGTTCAATTTTTGAGAGCGGTCTAGCAGACTTTGATGCCAATATAGCATTTATAAATCTTGATACATTTGAAAGTTTTTTTGATGTCAAGAGTGAAGATAGAAACTTAGAAATATATTTAAACAACCCATCTAATATTGAAGACATTAAAATTCAGATTCAAAAAATATTTGATAATGAATTTGTTTATACATGGGCTGATAAGAACAGTTCATTATTTTCTGCTTTAAAGGTGGAAAGGAATGTAATGTTTATAATTTTGTCATTAATTATTGTGGTTGCTGCTTTTAATATTATCTCAGGTCTCACAATTTTAGTAAAAAATAAAACCCGAGATATAGCAATACTTAAATCTATTGGCGTCCTAAACAAGTCTATTACAAAAATATTTTTTTTAGTTGGTGTTACTATTGGAACCACAGCAACCTTTTTTGGAATTTTTTTAGGTGTAATGTTTTCTTTATATATTGAGAATCTTAGAGAGTTTTTAAGCAATACTTTTAATATTAGTCTCTTTCCTGAAGAGATTTATTTTTTAAGTACAATGCCCTCTGAAATCAACCCAACATCAATTTTTATTATTTCACTATGTTCAATTCTAATAACCATCATTGTTTCAATTTTCCCAGCAATAAAAGCGTCAAAATTAGACCCTGTTAAAGGCCTGAAGTATGAATAAACTAATATCTATAAAAAAAATTTCTAAATCTTTTTCTAACAATAAAAAAGTAAATGTTTTAAGAAAAATTGATTATTCATTTGCAAAAGGTAAAATTTATTCTCTTATGGGTCCGTCAGGATCAGGAAAATCTACATTATTAAATATTTTATCAATGATTGATAAACCCACAACTGGCTCATTATCAATTGCTAATGACACAATAAATTTTGCTAATAATAGTGATAATGACAAAATTAGGGCTAAAAAAATTGGTATTATCTATCAACAAAATAATTTACTGCCTGACTTCACAGCTTTAGAAAATGTCTATCTTGCAGGACTCGCCCTGAGTAACGATAAAAAGAATTCAATTATGAAAGCAAAGAAAATAATTAAAGAAATGGGTCTATCATCTCGTGAGCATCATTACCCATCAGAATTATCAGGTGGTGAGATGCAAAGAATTGCTATGGCTAGAGCACTTATAAATAAACCTGAAATTATATTAGCTGATGAGCCAACAGGTAGTCTTGATCAAAAAACTGCAAAAGAAGTTTTTAAAATTTTATATAACTTAAAGAATAAAAATAGACTAATCATCTATGCAACTCATAATAGATTTTTTGCTAATATGGCTGATTGCAAATTAGAAATGATTAATGGTAATATAAAAATCATCAATGACAGAACTAAACATTCAAAGATTTAATCACTTAAAAATTCATACACAATATTCTATTTGTGAAGGTGCAATTAAAATTGAGAAATTAAAAGATTTTTGCAAAGAAAATAAGATACCCTGTTTAGGTCTTTCTGATACATCCAATCTATGTGGTGCTTTAGAGTTTGCTGAAAATATTTCTAAAGCTGGAACACAACCAATTATTGGTACACAAATTTATTTTAGATTTGAAGATACGACTGGTCTACTTCCCTTAATAGCACTTAATGAAAGGGGCTACAAACGGATCATCGAACTTTCTTCTAGATCTTATCTTGAGAATGATGCCCTTTCTGATCCTCATTTAGATATTAAAGAACTTTTAAATGACACTGAAGGGGTGTCGTTGCTATCTGGAACCATTCAAGGATTGTTCGGTAAATTATTTGAGAAAGGTCGTTTAGAAGAAATTACTAAAATATACAAAGGTTTATCATCAAATTTTCATGATAGATTTTATTTAGAAATTCAAAGGCACGGAGATGAAAATGAAATTGCTTTTGAAAAATTTAATTTAGAGCAATCCTATAAAATAAAGATACCAATTATTGCTACAAATGAAGTTTATTACTTAACACCCGATATGCATGAAGCTCACGACGCCTTAACTTGTATAGGGGCAAAAACTTATGTTAATGAAAAAAATAGAATCAAATACACCAATCAACATTACTTTAAGTCCAATGAAGAAATGTCAGAATTATTTTCAGATCTTCCTGAAGCTTTAGAGAATAATTTTAATTTACCATTTAAATGTAATTTTAGACCACAATTTTCTAAACCGGTATTACCCAATATTAGCTCAGAAAAAGAAGGCAGCGCTGATGAAATACTAAAAAAAGACTCATTAGGTGGATTAAAAGAAAAATTTCTAAAAGTTTTTAAGATTGACGATACAAATTTAGATACCAATGAAAAATTTTTAAAATATAAGGACAGATTAGATCATGAACTAAAAATCATAATTGAAATGAAATATCCAAGTTATTTTTTAATTGTCTCTGATTATATTAAGTGGGCTAAGAACAACGATATTCCAGTAGGACCTGGTAGAGGTTCGGGTGCTGGCTCTCTTGTTGCATGGTGTTTATCTATTACAGATGTTGATCCAATAAAATTCAATTTGATATTTGAACGATTTTTAAATCCTGATCGTGTATCAATGCCTGACTTTGATATAGATTTTTGTGAAGAAAAAAGAGATCTTGTTTTCAAATATCTAACAACAAAATATAAAGACAGCGTTGCTCATATTATAACTTTTGGAAAATTAAAAGCCAGAATGGTTATTAGGGATGTTGGTAGAGTGCTAGGTTTACCTTATGGTTTTGTTGACAGTATTTCAAAAATGATACCCTTTGATCCATCAAGGCCGCAAAGCTTAATTGAATGTATTAGCAGTGAACCACGACTACAAAAATTAGTTAATGAAGATCCTCGTGTAAAAAAATTAACCGACCTTTCTTTGAAATTAGAAGGTTTGAATAGAAATGTAGCTACTCATGCTGCTGGCGTGGTAATAGCAGATAGAAAATTAACAGAGGTTGTACCTTTGTATAAAGATGCTGCAGCAGATTTATTATTACCATCTACACAATTTGATATGTATTCGGCAGAAAATGCTGGTTTAATCAAGTTTGATTTTTTAGGTTTAAAAACCTTAACTGTAATTAATAGAACGCAAAAACTAATTAATAAAAAAGTTAACAATTTTAAAATCGAAGATATTAACTTTGAAGACAAGAAAGTTTTTGAACTATTATCATCCGGACATACTGTTGGGTTATTCCAAGTGGAAAGTGCTGGTATGCGCGAAGCATTATTACAGATGAAACCTAATCATATTGAGGATATTATTGCTTTAGTTGCTCTTTATCGTCCAGGACCTATGAGCAACATACCAGTTTATAATGATTGTAAACATGGAAGACAAACACCAGATTATTTACATCCATTACTTGAGGATATTCTTAAACCCACCTATGGCGTAATTATCTATCAAGAACAAGTAATGCAAATAGCTCAAAAGTTATCAGGATTTACAGCGGGCGAAGCAGATATTTTAAGAAGAGCAATGGGTAAAAAAAAAAGAGCAGAACTAGAGAAACAAAAACAAGGTTTTATAGCTGGTGCTCTTAAAAATGGAATTAGTAAAGATATTGCTGCAAGCATTTTTTTAAAGATTGAACCATTTGCTGAATATGGTTTTAACAAAAGTCATGCAGCAGCTTATGCAATCATTTCTTATCAAACAGCATTTTTAAAAACATATTATCCCAAAGAGTTTTTTGCGGCATCAATGACAATGGATTTGTCAAACCAAAATAAACTTGGTGAGTTTCATGAAGAACTTAAGAGAATTAATATTAAAGTTGTACGACCAGATATTAATAAATGTTTTGCAGATTTCCAGTTTGATGAAGATAATTTCTATTATGCATTAGGTGGCATTAAGAGTGTCGGTTATGAAGCAATATTAAATGTTGTTAAAGAAAGAAAAGAAAATGGTGAATTTAAATCAATAAACGATTTTTTAAATCGAGTTAGTCCTAAAGATATCAACAAACTTCAATTAGAGGGTCTAGTTAAAGCAGGAGCTTTTGATAATATAGATAACAATAGGCAGGCTTTATTTAATTCAATTCCCAATTTTATTTTAAAAACGAAAAGTATTTATGAAAATAAGGCAGCGAATCAAATTGACCTTTTTGAATCTGATGACGAGCAAGATAATAAAATAGTCCTTAATATTAAAGACTGGAATTTTGAAGATAGACTAGCAAGAGAATTTGAAGCTGTAGGTTTTTTTATATCCGATCATCCCTTAAATCAATTTAAAGAAATTTTTGATGACTATAAAATTGTTGATTATACAAAATTTATTTTCGATGATAGTTTGAAAAATGTAAATATTGCCGCAACACTTTTAAAAATTACAGAAAGAAAAACTGCAAAAGGTAATTCTTACGGTGTTATTAAATTTACAGATTTAACAAGTGTTTTTGAACTTTTTATTTTTTCTGATATTTTAGAATTAAATAGACAAATTTTAATTGAAGGAAATTCTCTAATTATAACACTAATTAAAAACATTTCTAATGATGAGAATAGATTTAAAAGAATAAATGTTCAAAAGATAGCTTCGCTTAAGGATCTTTTTAATAAACCTGTTAACGAAATTATTTTCAATATTAAATCAATTAAAGACATTGATAAAATCTCCAATCTAATAAATGAAGTGGGAACCACAGAGGTAAAAATAAATATTCATGATGAAAATAACGATATTAGCTTTAAACTTAAAAATAAACGGCTTATTGACAGAAAAGCCATAAATATCCTAAGAAACAATGATATTTCGACCATTATTCAATAAAAAAGACTTGTTTGTTTTTCAAATAATTTGTAAATAACTCTTAAATTAAATTAACACGCACACAGTTTGTGGTTTTATACCTCCGGTCCTTAAATG
>Ga0307986_10002199_pt1 | contig 14019 bp, 15 predicted proteins | sample EllFjometageno82_FD_203170 | JGI IMG/M metagenome (GOLD analysis project Ga0307986, IMG submission 203170) | Marine microbial communities from Ellis Fjord, Antarctic Ocean - #82 | ecosystem: Environmental > Aquatic > Marine > Unclassified | place: Southern Ocean | collected 2014-10-09
AATTTCTTGTTCAATCATTAATTTTTCTAAGCCATTGATTATGTTCCCAGTTCCACCCATTGAGTAATGTATGCCCCATTTTTTTTCGAGATATAGAATTAATCCGTATATTGATGTTGTTGTAAAAGGGTTTCCGCCAACTAATAGGGGATGCATACTTAGCATACGTCTTAATTTTTCATTTTTTATATATGAAGAAACTAATGAATAAACTGATTTATAGCTTTTAAGTTTTAGTAAAGAGGGCAATTGTTTCATCATCACAAGAGGTTTATCAAATGGAACATCAACTAGTTCTGTGAAGCCTTTATCAAATATTTTTTTTGTGAATTTTACAAGCTGCTCATAACCCTTAACATCATCTTTGTTTATTTCTTCGATTTGTTTTTTCATTTGATCTTCATCACCAGAGTAATCAAATACACCTCCATCTTCAAAAATAAACCTATACCAAGTTTTCAAAGGAGTTAGCTTTATGTAATCTTGAGACTTTTTATTAAATAAAGTGAAAAGCTCTTCAATTAGATAAGGTGCAGTAATTACCGTCGGTCCAGCATCAAAAGTAAAACCATTTTTTTTAAACACTCTGGCTCTTCCACCCAAGTCAGGGTGCTTTTCAATTAAAGTTACTTTATGATTTTTGGCTCTCAACCTTAGTGCTGCGGCTATACCACCAAACCCTGAACCAATGATTACAGATTTCATTTAGTTAATTTATATATTTTTAAAAAAATTGTAAGAGAATTATGAGTTAATTTTGTTTAATGCAACTTTTGTTTCTTCCAGATTCTTATCAAACAAACTATCAAGTTTTGATTTATCAACAGATGTGTTAATAATCTTTTTAACAGAGTCTACAGCAATTTTAATTGACACATTTTTTATCTCCTTAAGTGCAGCTTCTTTCATTTGAATAATTTTACTTTCTGCTAAATGTTTTTTGATTTCAGAAGATTTATGAAATTTATCATTCATTTCTATGATCAAATAATCACTATCTTTTTTTGCTTGTTCTAAAATATCATCACTAACTGTTTGAGCCGTATCTAATTTGCTTTGCGCATTGTCCATTAGAATTTTTGCTTCTGCTCTTAGTTTTTCACTTTCATCAATTTCATTCTTAATATCCAATATAAGTTTGTTTAAAATTTCATTAATTTTTTGAGGTATCTTTAGGTAAACTAATCCTCCAATAAATATTATAAAAGATATCGCTACCCAGAAAGTTGCATCAATTACCATAATATTTATCCATTTTATTTTTTGAAAGATCATCTACAATTGCTGAAATACTACTACTATTAACATCTGCTCCTATTAACTGCTGAAGTAAGTCTGTAGAAGTTTCTACAGCTATCTTATTAATTTTTTCAGGAGCTCTATCTCTAAGTTCTTTTATTTCAGATTCTGCTTTCTGAATTTCCTCATTCAGCTCTTTCTCTAGTGAATTTTTTTTAAGGTTAATATTTTTCAATAGTTCTTCTCTAGCTTGCTTGAAGTAGCTTTTTGCTTCATTCCTGCTGTTTTGAACTTTTTTTTCGTATTCGGTTATCTTTATTTCGCTTTCTTTTCCATAATTCTCTGCTGCCTCAACATTATCTGAGATTTGTGATTTCCTTATCTCAAGGTTTGCACTAATTTTTGGAAGTATAAGTTTGGAAAGAATAACGTATAAAAATCCAAAAGTTATTGTTAACCAAAAAATTTGTGAAATCCAAAACTCAGGGTTTAATTGAGGCATACCTCCACTTTCAGCTGCAAAAGCTTCCATAGTAAGCAGGAAGCTTAAAAATATTGACTGAAAAAATATTTTTTTAATCATCAAATTTAAAATGCAAATAAAATAATTAATGCAACAACTAATCCAAATAGACCAGTAGCCTCAGCTAAAGCAAATCCTAATAAAAGATTAGGAAATTGTTTTTGTGCTGCGGATGGATTTCTCATTGCGCCAGAAAGGTAATTACCAAAAATAATTCCAATTCCTACACCGGCACCAGCTAGAGCTATTGCTGCTAGTCCTGCACCGATCATTTTTGCTGCTTCTAATTCCATTATATCCTCCTATGTTAGTTAATGGTGTAAATTTAATGCATCGTTCAAATAGATACATGTTAAGATTGCAAAAACATATGCTTGAAGAAAAGCAACCAGTATTTCCAAACCAGTTAATGCAACCGAAAAACTCAGTGGAAGCCATCCACCAACTATTCCGAGGCTTATTACAAAGCCACCGAAAACTTTCATCATAGTATGACCCGCCATCATGTTAGCAAATAAACGAACAGAAAGACTTACAGGTCTACTTAAATAAGAAATAATTTCTATAACAACGATTAACGGTAAAAGAACCGCTGGTACTCCACTTGGTACAAATAATTTTAAATAACCAAATCCATGTTTCATGAAACCAATTATAGTTACTGCAACAAAAATAAATGAAGCTAAAATAAAAGTAACAATGATGTGGCTAGTTACTGTGAATGCATAAGGGATCATTCCAAACATATTGCAGAACAATACGAACATAAACAGTGAAAAGATAAATGCAAAATATGGTTTTGCTTTCGAACCAGCCGTGTCGCTAATCATTTTTGAAACAAAGGTGTAGCTTAGCTCAGCTAAAATCTGAACCTTGCTAGGTAGTAATGAATTTTTCTTTGATCCAAGATTAAAAATTAATAGAATCGCTAAAGAGCTAATCACCATAAATAAACTTGCATTAGTAAACGATATGTCTACTGCGCCTAATTTAATTTCTGGGCCAATTCTATAAACTTCGAATTGGTGCATTGGGTTTGTTGCCATATTTTTCTAAATCTATTTTTGCATATTTTTTGCAGATTTGAATACATTTAGAATACCAGTAATCACGCCTACAAAAAAAAATATTAATATTAACCAGGGTTTAGTATCAAAGGTCTTGTCTAAAATAAACCCAATAATTGTCCCAACTGCTACTGCAGACACTAATTCTGTGCTTAATTTAAAGGCAGTGCCTATAGAAGAGGGTGGTTCTTTTTCACTATACAAATTTCTCTTAGAAACCTTATTTTTTGCAATCTCTAAGCGAGTTTTAAAAGTATCTTTTGGCATTTTATTACTATGCCACCATAGTCTCAGCTTTTTGTAAATCAACAGCAACTAATTGGCTAATACCCTTTTCTGGCATAGTAACTCCATAAAGTCTATCCATTTTGGACATTGTTAAAGCATGGTGAGTTACAATGATAAATTTAGTATTAGTTATTTTAGTTAATTCGTCTAGCAAGCTACAAAATCTAGTTACGTTAGCATCATCTAAAGGAGCATCAACCTCATCTAAAACACATATTGGAGATGGATTAGTTAAAAATACAGCAAAGATAAGAGATAAGGCAGTTAAAGCTTGCTCACCACCAGATAATAAAGTTATTGATTGAAGTCTTTTTCCTGGAGGACTTACTAGCATTTCAAGACCAGCCTCAAGTGGATCATCAGAATCAACCAATTCTAGCTTTGCACTCCCACCATTAAATAATTTTGTATAAACTTCATTAAATTTTCTGTTAACTTTTTCAAAAGCTTCTAATAGTCTTTCTCTGCCTTTTTGGCTTAGTTCATTGATACTTTCTTTTAACTTTATGATTGCTGACACCAAATCTTTTCTATCTTGTTCCATTTTTTTAATTTCAACTTCATATTTAGTCGTTTCTTCATCTGCACGTAAATTAACAGAACCTAATTTTTCTCTTATTCTTTTTTTTCCATCTAAAATTTCTTCTTGTGCGATTGCATCAGGATATTCCTCAACTCCATTTAAATTAGAATTTTCAAGAATATTATTTTCATTAAGATTGAGCTCTGTGCTAATTCTCTCTAATAAATCACCCTTACGTTTTTTCAAGCCTTCAACAGTTGCCCCAGAGCTAGCTTTTCTTTCTCTTATTTGAATAGATCTTTCTTGGACTTCGTTTAATTTAAGTCTCAGGGAATTAATTTTTTTGTCTGTTTCTTCAATAATACTTTCATTTTCTATTTTTTCTTTTTCAGAAATTCTTAAACTTTCAGAGATCTGACCTTTTTTTTCAGCTTGGACTTGAGGTTGACGATCAAGATTATTTAATTGAGATGATAATTTATTTTTTCTTTCACTTAATTCTCTTACCATTTTTTCAGAATTTGAAAATAGATTTTTCCAACTTTCAATCTCTATTTCAATAGTTGTAATTCTTTCATTTCTTTTAATTGATTCTTTTTTTATAGATTGATTATTACTAAAACTATCAGCATAGTTTTCTTGTAGTAATTTTATATTATCATTTTTTTTATTAATATTTAAAAGTTTCTTTTTACTTTCGTCATCCTGTAAACTATTTAAAAAAACATCTATTTCAATTTGACATCTATCAAGTAGGGTAAGAGCTTGATTTACCTCATTATTATTTATTAATTCTTTTACTCTATCAATTGTATGCTTAACATTTTGGATGGGACCTACATTAATATTAATATTTCCATCTGCAAAAATATTAATGATTTCATCAACTGAATTTTGTTCTTCTTTAAGTTTATTTTTAGAATTTTCTAAATCATCATTAGAAAGCTTTTCAGTTTGAAAATATTTCGAATCTATTTCAATTAATTCATTTTTTTCTTCTTTCAATCTTTTTTCATTAGAGTTCGCATCTATCACAATACCTTTTTCTCTATCAATATCTTCCTCAAGGGTTTTTAAAGATTTTTTTATATTTTCAATTTCATCTTGTGTTCTTACATGCTCCTCTTCTAAACTTTGCAGCTCTAGATTTAAACGTTGTATTTTTGAAAGATTTTCAATATTTTCCTCTCGTAATGGCAAAACTTTATCAGTTTCAATTTTAATTAAATTTTCAAATTGATTTATTTGCTCATTAAACCCAATAACTTCACCTTCAGCCTCACTATTAATCTCATTTTCTATTTTAATTTCCTTGTCGATATCTAATAATTTTAAATAATACAAGCCAGCTTCAATTTTTTTAATTTCTTCAGAGATATTTTTATATTTTGTTGCTTCTTCAGCTTGTTTTTGAAGGTTTGATAACTGTTTTTCCTGTTGTCTTCTCAGTTCATCTGCTCTTTTAAGATTAGTTTCTGCAGCATTTAATCTAAGTTCTGCTTCATGTCTTCTTACATGTAGTCCAGAAATATTTGCAGCTTCTTCCAATATAGCTCTTCTGTCTGTAGGTTTTGCAGTTACTAATGCTCCAATACGACCCTGACTAATCATAGAAGGTGAGTGAGCACCAGTTGATAAATCTGCAAAGAACATTTGAACATCTCTAGTCCTAACTTCTTTGCCGTTCATATAAAATTTAGATCCTTTATCTTTTTCTATTTTTCTTCGAATTTCTATTTGATTCATATCTTTGTATTGCATTGGACCATCATTATTTTCATTAGCCACATTGATTGACACTTCTGCAATATTTTTTGATGCTTTATTCGAGGTTCCAGAAAAAATAACATCCTCCATCCCAGAGCCACGCATACTTTTTGCTGATGATTCTCCCATTACCCATCTTAAAGATTCAACAATGTTAGATTTTCCACAACCGTTAGGACCAACAATACCAGTAAGACCTTCTTCAATTAAAAAGTTAGTTTTTTCTGCAAATGATTTAAATCCATTAAGCTGAATTTTTTTAAACTCCATAGATTAACTTATATCAGTTTTTCCAGATATTTTTTTAAATTTTTATAATTTAGAGCTTTATCGAACTTTTTGTTATTAATTATTATCGTAGGAGTAGCATTAACTTTAAATTTTTTTACACCTTCGATTCGATCATTTAAAATATAATCTTCAATATTTTTATTGCTTGTGCATTTTTCAAAATTTATATTAATATCTTCATCTTTTAAAAATTTTCTCAAATGATCATTTGCCTCTTCGGCTGATTTACCTTTGGCCCACTTTGATTGATTGGAAAACAAAATATGCAATAAATCTGATTTTCCATCATTATTGCATTGAGCAATTTTTGAGGCATTTAATGCAGCAATATCTAAAGGAAAATTTCTAAATTCAATTTTAACTAATCCATTGTCTATAAATTCTTTTTTAAGTTGAGGATAAACATTTTTATGAAAATCTGCACAATGTCCACAAGTTAAAGATTCGTAAGTAATTATAGTTATCTTAGCATTTTCTTCACCTTCAAAAATTCTTTTGATTTTCTCACTGTTATCAGCAAATAAGCTAGTACAAAAGCCAACGACCATAACAAATAATAATAAAGCTATTTTTTTCATCTTTGTTTAAATATTTTAGTTAGTTCTAATAAAGAATTTTTTATTTTATCATTTTTAATATCTTTAATTCTATCTGTATATTTATTATTTGTCACATTATTATTGTCTTCTTCAATTTTTTTAAATTTAGTTTGAGCACTATCAAAACTAATAAATTTTAATTTTTCAACAACAGCATACCCAAAAAAACTGTTCATTTTATCTATCAACTCTTTTTTTGAGTATTCCAAATCTATTTCATGACCTCTTTTTACCATCACGTGCAGAGTACTAATTCCAAATTTATTAGAATTTTTAAATGACTTGGGGTAGCATATTTGAAAAAGATCATCTCCAACTAAGTATTTCCAGTTGTTTAAGGTTTCAGAGAATATATGACCCTTTTTTTTAATTATTTTTTTAATATTTTTTGGCAAAGTGTCCTTAAAGGACCTTAAGCCTTGAATAGCCTTAAACCTCTGCTTAGTATTATTTTTAAATTGCATATGTCTAATTATATACTAACAAAAAAAATTCTTTATTGGTACGATAATAATAAAAGAGTATTACCTTGGAGAAAAAACTTTTCACAAATTAAAAGAGAATATTACACTCTAGTGAGTGAATTTATGTTACAGCAAACTCAGGTTATAACAGTGGTTCCATATTTTAATAATTTTATAAAAAATATTCCTAATATAAGTTCATTAGCTAAAATTAATGAACAAAAACTCCTAAAATATTGGGAAGGATTAGGTTATTATTCTAGAGTAAGGAATTTAAAAAAAACAGCACAGATATTAGAAAAAAATTTTAAAGGAAGATTACCCAGAACTATTGATGAATTAAAGTTACTACCTGGAATAGGGGAGTATACAGCAAACGCAATAATGGCAATCGGTTTTAATAAGCCATTTATTCCACTAGATGGAAATATTGAAAGAGTAATTAAAAGATTATTAAATCTAAAGTTAATTAGTGAAGTTTCCAAAAAAAATCTTATTAGTAAAAAAAAAATATTAGGCACCTCTGTCAGGGCAAGCGACTATGCACAAGCCTTAATGGAATTAGGAGCACTCATTTGTCGACCTAAAAAACCTTTATGCAGTCAATGTCCCTTAATTAAAAATTGTAAATCTTTTAAAAAAAATGATTTTGAAATAATAAAAGAAAAGAAAAAAAAGATTAATAAATTTTATATATTAAAAGTTTATAAAAAAAATAATCACTTTTTATTGATTAAAAATACTAAATTTAATTTTTTAAAAAATTTCAAAATATTTCCTATGGATGAAATACCTAAGCATAATAATTTAAAAAAAAACCTAAACTTTAAAATTTCTAATATGAATATGAATATAATTATTGAATTTACCAAGGTAAAAGGATCAATTTCAAACTCTTCTTGGATTGATAGCTCTAAGCTTGATAGCTATACTTTACCAACATTTACTAAAAAAGTTTTTAGTTATTTAGAAAAAAACAAATGAAAAAAATAGCAATAATAGGTGGTGGAATATCAGGGCTATATATTGCAAATCTTTTAAGACAAAACTTAAGTTATCAAATTATAATTTATGAAAAAAAAAATTCTGTTAATCTAGAGAAGGGTTACGGCATTCAACTTTCGGTTAATAGTATTAAATTATTAAATGAAATAGGGTTTCAGAACATTAATTTAGAGGATAAATTTCACCCTAATAAAGTAGATTTCTATTCTTTAAAAAATAAGAAGAAGATATGTGATTTGAATATATCAGTTTTTAATAGCACAGAAGCTAAGTACACAACACTGCAAAGGTTTACTTTAATTAATTTTTTAAAAAATCAACTTCCTGATAATCTCATAAACTATAATAAAAAAGTCACTAAAATTGATTATGAAGGGGATAGTATCGAAGTAATTTTTGAAAACAGCGCGTCAATTAAATGTGATTACTTAGTTATATCTGATGGGATATTTTCAAAATCAAAATCATTAATTGCTAAAAGAGAAATTAAAGCTAAATATTTTAAATCTATTGCTTTAAGAGCAACTATAGATCGTGACAGACTTCAGGGAATTGACCCAAGTAACATATCTTTATCTTTAGGGTCTAACTTACACTCCGTATCATACCCAATTGATAATAAGGGTCAGTTTAATTTCATTAGTATTTTGAGAAAAAAGCTTAGTATTCATGAGTTATCAGATTATTCTTTATTTGAGAACAGTGATTTTATTTCATCCATTTTATCTGAGATATCAAAACAAGTAGATCCAAATATTATTAAAAACTTGAAAGATATTAGTTGTTTTCCAGTATTTGTTAGTTCCGAAATATATCAACCAATAAATAAGAATATATTTCTTATTGGTGATGCTTTTTTTTCTTTTCCACCAACTTTTGCTCAAGGTGCATCCCAATCAATAGAAGTTGCGCATGAGTTATATAAGAATTTAGAAAGTCCAATAAGAGAATTCAATCATGAAAGAATTAAAAGAACTAAGATGGTTGATCAGAAATCAAAATTTAACTATTTCATTTTTCATCTTTCCAATCCAATATTGATTTGGATCAGAAATACCCTAATGAAATATTTAGTTAAAAATAATAAGTTTATTAATAGTTATTTAGGAAAAATTTATAAAAATTAGTTATTAGCAATCAATTTTTGTCTTAAATTATCTATTGGAACGCTCACACCATTTACATTGCAATGCCAATAAGTCCAACCGTTACAACTTTCAGAGCCAAGAATTGTTGCCGCAACCTTATGTATAGATCCTTCAGATTCATTATGTTTGATACTCCCATCAGCCATAATTTTAGCCACAATTTTTTTCTTTTGGTCAAAAATACTTGTTCCAGGTTTTATTATTCCTAACTCCACTAAAGACCCAAAAGGAATTCTTGGTTTGGATCTATTATTTTTAAGGGTATCCAGGAAGTCATCTTCTATTGGTTTTGTTTTTTTTAATCTCTCTTCTGCAGCTTTAAAATAATTTTTTTCTTTTTCAATTCCATAGTAATTTCTACCTAATTTCTTAGCGACGGTTGCGGTAGTTCCAGATCCTAAAAATGGATCTAGGACCAAGTCACCTTTGTTTGAAGATGCCAATAATACTCTATGAAGTAAAGACTCAGGTTTCTGTGTTGAGTGGACCTTTTTTCCATTTTTTTTAATTCTTTCTGCTCCATTGCAAATGGGAAGTTTCCAGTCTGACCTCATCTGAAGATCATCATTTAAACATTTTAACGATTGGTAGTTAAAAGTGTATTTTGACTTTTCACTTTTAGATGCCCAAATTAAGGTTTCATGGGCGTTGGTAAATCTTGTTCCTCTAAAATTAGGCATCGGATTGTTCTTATTCCATATAACATCATTTAAAATCCAGAATCCTAAATTTTGTAGGGCAGTTCCTACTCTGAAGATATTGTGATAACTTCCTATTACCCAAATAGCTCCATCCTTTTTTAAAATTCTTTTACACTCTGAAAGCCAGGCAACTGTAAACTCATCATATTTTTTAAAACTTTCAAATTGATCCCACTTATCATTAACAGCACTAACTTTACTTCTGTCAGGTCGTGTAAGTGAATTCTTTAATTGAAGATTGTATGGAGGATCAGCAAAAATAAGGTTAAAGGTTTCACTTGGGATTTTTTTTAATTCTTCAAGACTGTCACCATTAATAATCTTATTTTTAAAACTGTTTTTCATTTTATATAAAACAATTAGACTCCAAACAGATTCCACGGTCAACTTCAGATTGAATTAATTGGATTCAAATTGTGTTTACAATTTTTTTAACGACTAGATGTTGTGGCGTTTCACGTGAGGTTCATAAAAGATAGCAAATAGGAGAGAAGGTTTTTCGATGATATTTGGTAATTCCAAATTTTTTAATAGCTCTTAAATGTTCTTTAGTACCGTAACCTGAATTAGTATCCCATCCATAGCTATTAAATTGTTTTGAAAGTTTTGTAATAAACCTGTCTCTACTGACTTTTGCAATAATTGATGCTGCAGAAATGCTAGGGATTTTTTGGTCTCCTTTAATTACATATTTTAATTTATAATTTTTAAGATCAGGTAGTTTATTACCATCAATTAAAACAAGAGAAGGTTTTTTTGTTAATTTGAGTATAGCTCTTTTCATTGCAAGTAAGCTTGCATGTAATATGTTTATTTTTTCAATTTCTTTAATTGATGCTTGACCTATAGCCCATATAGAGTTTTTTTTAATATATTTATTAAGTTCTTCTCTTTGATCTTTAGTTAAAATTTTAGAATCTTTTAATAATTTTTTATTAATTGATTTATTTAATATTACAGCAGCCGCATAAACTGGACCGATTAAACTACCTCTACCAACCTCATCAACACCAGCTAAAATTTTCATTAGATACTCAATTTTAAATCAACAATTTTTTGTTTGATTGTTTTTAAGTCTTCCCATGAATGTTTTTTATTTTCTGGAACTCTCAACAGGTATGAGGGGTTAAAGGTTATAATTACATTATAACTTGTATTTTGTACTATGATTTCTTTCCATTTACCTCTCTCAATAGAAATTTTACTATTTAACCCTGTTAAGGACTCCATAGCAGTACTCCCCATTAAAATTATTATTTTTGGTTTAATAATTGAAATATGTTTTTGAAGAAATTGAGAGTATCTTTTAATTTCAGCAGAAGAGGGTTTTTGATCTTCTGGTGGTCTAAAATTGACAGCATAAGTAGAATAAATATTTTCTTTTTTTATATTAATTGCAAGTAGCATTTTTTTTAAGAGGTTTCCTGATTCTCCCATAAATGTTAGTCCTACTTTGTCTTCTTCAACGCCTGGGGCCTCACCAATTAGCATAATTGAACTATCAATATTTCCATCACCCAAGACTATATTTTTTGAATTATCTTTTAAGTTACAATCTTCAATTGAGTTTATCTCTCTTTCTAATTCTGCCAGATTCTCTTTTTTATTGATCCCAATATCTTTATTTGTTGCTTCAAAACTATTAGCATCATTCTTAAATCTGTTGATAGGTTTTTCATTAAAAGTAAAATTAGATTCTAAAGAATTAAGTAATTCAAAATCGTAATTCGTATTTTGATTTATTACTTTTTTAGACATACAATGGTAAAATGTTAATAAAAATTTTTAAATTTGTTTTTATATTATTATTATATCAAAGCCCATTATACTCAAAAACTAAGACTTTAAACGATTTTAATTCACGTTATTTATCAAATTATTTTTCAGGAATTGTTGCCTACGAGAACAAAAATAATTCTGAAGCTCTAAAATTTTTCAGATCGTCGAAGTTTTTAATTAAGCAGCACGATTCTTATCTCAAAAGATATATTTATTCATTGACACTAGAAGGTAAAGTTCAGGAGGCAGCCAATGAAATTAAGCAGAACTTATCAGAAGGTAATTCTAATTTTTTTGAGGCACATTTATTATTGGCATTGGATAGTTTGAAAAAAAATGATTATAAAAAAAGTAGACATCATTTAGAACAATCTTACAAATTTATTAGCAATGACAGAGTATCTCTAATAATTGCTGAAACATTAAAACAATATCTATATGTTTTTGAAGAAAATAAAATTATCAAACCAAATGAAAAATTTGGAAATTTTTCATTTATAAATGAGGTCCTTCAAAGATGTTACTTAAATGATAAAAATACACAAACTTATTTTGAAAATTTAATTAATAATCAAAACAGTAACATAACTCAAGATGCTGACTATTCTAGATATATATTTTTTTATATTAATTATTTAATTGAAAATAATAGATTTGAAAAAGCAAAAGAGATAACTGATAATTTAGATTATTTAGATTCATCATTACTTATTTCTCAAGGAAAAAAATGGATTGAAGACAAAGAGTTTAAAGAATTTAAAAAAATTTTCTCATGTAGAAATTCTAATGACATAATAAGTGAATTATTTTTTATAGTAGCTAATATATATTCTTCTATTGATAATTATGAACAGTCCAATTTTTATCTAAATATATCCCATTATTTAAATCCTAAATTTATTTTTAATTTATCTTTATTGGCAGAAAATTATTATCTTAATGAAGATTATCTAAAAACATCAAAAATTTTGAAATCTTTTAACGATAAAGCTGATTTTTATTATTGGTTTAAGTTAAAAAAAGAAGCACAAATTATTTCAAAGCAACAAAATACTGATGAATCTATAAAATTTATTAACTCAAAGTATAAAAAAATTAAAGATCCATCTATAAAAACAATTTTTGATATAGCGAATTTTAATAAAAATGCAAAAAATTATGATGAAGCAATACATTACTATAACCAAACTATATTAAAAATTGATGCTAACTCACGTATATATTCTGAAATTTTATATAGAAGAGGAGGTAGCTATGAAAGAATAGGTGATTATATAAATTCAGATAAAGACTTATTAAAATCTTTAGAGATCAATCCAGATAATGCTTACGTATTAAATTATTTAGCTTATTCTTGGTTAGAACGAGAATATAAAGTAGAAACAGCTCTTCAAATGCTCGAAAAAGCTTATGACGCTAAAAGTAATGATCCATATATAATTGATTCTATTGGTTGGGCTTATTATCTGATCGATGAATATGTAAAAGCTGAGGAATTTTTAAAGAGGGCTGTTGAATTGATGCCAAACGATCCAACTGTTAATGATCATTATGGAGATATTCTTTGGAAATTAGATAGAAAAATTCAAGCAAGATATTTTTGGGAAAGTGTTTTAAATTTAGAGGAAACAGAAGAAGAAATGAAAAAAATTATTGGTGACAAATTACTTGATGGATTAAAAAAATCCTAATCTATGAATAGTTTTAAGATTAAATCTCACGCTAAAATAAATCTTGCACTAAATGTAACGGGAAAAACATCCAAGCTACATAAAATTGAAAGTATAGTTTCCTTTATTGAGTTACATGATTTAATTTATTTAAAGCAAATAAAAAAAAAAACTCATGAAATATCTTTTGTAGGTAAATTTTCTAAAAATATTAGTAAGATGAATACAGTCACAACATTACTGAGATTACTGGATCAAAAAAAACTTTTAAATAATAAAAAATTTGAGATAAATATTACTAAAAATATACCTCAAAAATCAGGACTGGGTGGTGGTTCGATGAATGCCGCAACTTTAATAAACTTTTTTATTAAAAAAAAAATACTTAAAATAAAAAAAATTGATCTAACAAGACTAACAAGACTAATAGGCTCCGATGTTATTTTGGGAATAAAACCAACAAATGTTATTTTATCCTCAAATGGTAAAATTAAAAAGTATGATAAAAAAATTAGGATGCATACTTTAGTTATAAAGCCTAATTTTGGCTGTTCTACAAAGTATATTTATTCAAAAGTTAGAAAATTTACTAAGCCACAATTTAATCAGCCAAGGCAATCAATGCTTAAGATGTATTATTTAAAGAATTTAAATAATGATCTTGAAAAAATTGTATTTAACAAATACCCCAAACTTAAAAGCATTAAATCATTTTTGTTAACTATACCCAATAACATCTTTGTTAGGATGTCAGGTTCTGGCTCATCAATTGTGGCTTATTTTCATTCTAAAAGGGCTTGTAGTAATGCATACAGACAGTTTAAAGGTAAATTTAATAGTCACTGGTGTATTATATCAAAAACTATATAATTTTTTTTTTTTGTGATATATGAAATTAATATTGGGGCATAGCCAAGCGGTAAGGCACTGGTTTTTGGTACCGGCATCCTAGGTT
>Ga0307986_10002200_pt1 | contig 14019 bp, 9 predicted proteins | sample EllFjometageno82_FD_203170 | JGI IMG/M metagenome (GOLD analysis project Ga0307986, IMG submission 203170) | Marine microbial communities from Ellis Fjord, Antarctic Ocean - #82 | ecosystem: Environmental > Aquatic > Marine > Unclassified | place: Southern Ocean | collected 2014-10-09
AAAATGTATTGAGAGTTTTTTCTTTTATTAATCATTTTTGATTATTTTAACATTGTTTAATTTATTTAAAACTTTTATCTGATATAAAACAATAAATTAAAATAAAAATGAACATTCACGAATATCAAGCAAAAAAATTACTAAAACAATTCGAAGCGCCAGTATCTAATGGTATTGTGATTTTTTCACTAGATGAGATTAAAGAAAAAATTAATCAACTAAGTTCTAAAGAATACGTTTTAAAGGCACAAATTCATGCAGGCGGCAGAGGAAAAGGTGGTGGAGTCAAACTAGTTAAAAGTATTGAAGAGCTAATGACCGAAGCCAAAAAAATGTTTGGCATGAATTTAATAACTCATCAAACAAGTTCTAAAGGTAAAAAAGTAAAAACACTCTATATAGAAGAAGCTTCTGAAATATCAAAAGAATTATATCTTTCTTGCTTAGTAGACAGAGAAAGTTCAAAAATTGCTTTTATAAGTAGTACGGAAGGTGGGATGGATATAGAAAAAGTTGCCTCAGAAACTCCAGAAAAAATAATAACCAACAAAGTTGATTTAAGAGAAAATATTGACAGTGGAACGATTGATAAAATCTTGAAACCTTTTAACCTAAATAAAGAACAAAAAATAATAGGATCAAAATTAATTCAGTCTTTGTATAAAATTTTAATAAAAAAAGATGCAAGCTTAATAGAAATAAATCCATTGATTATTACAAAAGATGAAAAGTTAGTCTGCTTGGACGCAAAAATGAGTTTTGATGATAATGCAATATTTAGAAGACCGGAAATTCTAGAACTTAGAGATTTAAACGAGGAAGAGCCCGCAGAAATAGTAGCAAGCAAATATGACTTGGCCTATATTAAGTTAAATGGTTCTATTGGGTGTATGGTTAATGGTGCTGGGCTTGCTATGGCTACCATGGATATAATTAAGCTACATGGAGAAGAACCAGCTAATTTTTTAGATGTTGGAGGAGGAGCTTCTAAAGAAAAAGTTTCAGCTGCATTTAAATTAATTTTATCTGATAAAAATGTTAAAGGAATTTTAATAAACATATTTGGCGGTATCATGAGATGTGATGTAATTGCACAAGGATTGTTAGAAGCTGCTAAAGAAACTAATTTAGAAGTGCCATTAGTGGTAAGGCTCGCAGGAACAAACTTTAAAAAGGGTAAAGATATACTTGATAAATCTAATTTAAAAATATTGTCAGCTACAGACTTAAATGATGCAGCGAAAAAAATTGTTGAGGCTATAAAATAGATGTCAGTTTTAATTAACAAAAATACAAAAGTTATCTGTCAAGGTTTTACAGGAACACACGGAACTTTTCATTCAGAACAAGCATTAAAATATGGAACGCAATTAGTGGGCGGTGTGACCCCAAAAAAAGGAGGTCAAGTGCACTTAGGTTTACCAGTTTTTAACTCGGTAGAGGAAGCTAAAAAAATCACCAAAGCAAATGCAACAATGATTTATGTTCCACCGAAATTTGCCGCTGCTGCTATTATTGAAGCTGTCGAAGCGAAGATAGAATTGATAGTTTGTATTACCGAAGGAATACCAATAATTGACATGATTAAAGTAAAACAAAATTTAATTAATAGTCAGAGCCGATTAATTGGACCTAATTGTCCGGGAATAATTACTCCAGAAGAGTGTAAAATTGGGATTATGCCTGGAAATATTCACAAGAAAGGTTCTGTTGGAATAGTATCAAGATCAGGTACCTTGACATACGAAGCAGTAGCTCAAACAACAGCAAGTGGAATGGGACAATCAACTTGTATTGGGATCGGGGGAGACCCTATTAATGGCACTAATTTTATTGATTGTTTAGAATTATTTCTTCAAGATGATGAGACAAAATCTATTGTTATGATTGGAGAGATTGGTGGATCCGCAGAAGAAGAAGCCTCGGAATTTGTAAAAAAATCTAAAATTAAGAAACCTATGGTCGGTTTTATTGCAGGATTAACAGCACCTAAAGGTAGAACAATGGGACATGCAGGAGCTATTGTATCTGGAGGTAAAGGCGGAGCTGAAGATAAGATTGAGATGCTGAAATCAGCAGGTATAACCATCTCAAAATCTCCCGCGGATATTGGAAAAACATTAGTTGAAAAACTAAATACGTAATTAAAATAAATATATGTTATTATGAGAAATTAAATGTCATCGTCGCAAGATAATAACATATTCAAAAAAACTTCATTTCTAGCTGGAAACAATTCCGCATTCATAGAAGAGTATTATTCTGAATATTTAAAAGACTCCAGTAAGCTTCCCGAAGGTTGGAAGGAGTTTTTTGATGGGCTCAAAGAAAATAAGGAAATTATTTCAAAAACTCTTGAAGGACCGAGCTGGGCACCTAAAAAAAGTAACTTAAACTTAGTAAACTTATTAGATGAAGATTCAAAAAAAGATAGTAGAGTTGAAGACCTTCCCTTAACAGAAGAATCAGCAAAAAATTCTATAAGAGCAATTATGTTAGTTAGAGCTTTTAGAATTAGAGGACATCTAATTGCTAACCTTGATCCTTTAGGATTGATGATAAGAGAAGAACATCCTGAATTAAAACCTGAAACATATGGTTTTACAAAAAATGATATTGATAAAAAAATATTTCTAGATGGAGTTTTAGGATTACAAGAAGCAACACTTTCAGAAATAATAAATATTTTAAAAAAAACCTATTCTGGAAATATAGGGTATGAGTTTATGCATATGGGAGATCCAGATGAAAAAAATTGGATTAGAGATAGAATAGAAGGACAAAAAAAAGAAGTTATTTTTACAGATAACGGAAAAAAAGCAATCTTAAATAAGATTATCGAAGCAGAAGGTTTTGAAAAATACTTACATGTTAAGTTTGTTGGAACAAAACGATTTGGAATTGATGGCGGAGAATCTTTGGTACCCGCACTTGAGCAAATAATAAAAAGAGGTGGCAATTTAGGAGTAAAAGAAATTAAGATTGGCATGTCTCATCGAGGTAGATTAAATGTTTTAGCTAATGTTATGGGCAAACCATTTAAAGCAATCTTTAACGAATTTTTTGGTAGTGCTGTTGAAGCTAAAAGAGATTTTGAAGGAGATGTTAAATATCATTTAGGTGCATCATCAAACCGAGAGTTTGATGGTAATGTTGTCCATATTAGTTTAACCGACAATCCTTCACACTTAGAAGCTGTAAACCCTGTAGTGCTAGGACAAGTAAGAGCAAAACAATTTTTCCATAAAGACCCTGAAAGAAAAAAAGTTATACCAGTGTTAATACATGGTGATGCAGCTTTTGCAGGCCAAGGAATAGTAGCAGAATGTTTTGCAATGTCAGGATTGCCAGGGCACAATATAGGTGGCACAATACATATCATCGTTAATAATCAGATAGGCTTTACAACATCTCCACAATTTGCAAGATCTTCACCATATCCAAGTGAGGTAGCAAAAATTGCTCAAGCCCCTATTTTACACGTTAACGGGGATGATCCCGAAGCGGTTGTTCATTGTGCTAAAATTGCAACTGAATTTAGACAGCAATTTAACAGAGATATTGTAATTGATATGTTTTGCTACAGAAGATTTGGACACAATGAAGGTGATGAGCCTTCTTTCACCCAACCTTTAATGTATAAAAAAATAAAATCTCACCCTACATCTTTAAAAATTTATTCTGAAAAATTAGTAAATAAAAAACTTTTTTCTAAAGAAAAAGTAGATCAACAAATAAATGATTTTAAGTCACACTTAGAAAAAGAATTTATTGAATCAAAAAATTATAAACCAGAACTGAAGTGGTTCGACGGTGTTTGGTCGAGATTTACTCCTACACCTGGTAAAGACAGAAGAGGTGCTAGTGGTGTTGATAAAGAAAAGATTAACTTAATAGGAAAAAAAATTACAACTATTCCAAATAATTTTAACATACATAAAACGTTAAAAAAAATATTTGAAAACAAACAAAAAATGTTCAATAATAATCTTCCTATTGATTGGTCAACAGCCGAAGCCTTAGCATTTGGAACACTTTTAACGGAAGGTTTCTCTGTGAGATTATCAGGTCAAGATTCTGGCAGGGGAACTTTTAGCCAGAGACACTCAGTGCTTAGAAATCAAGATAGTCACGAAAGATACGTTCCATTGAATAATATTTCAGAAAATCAAAAAAAATTTGAAGTAATAGACACACTCTTGTCAGAACTAGCTGTGCTAGGGTTTGAATTTGGTTACTCAATATCAGAACCTGAGACACTAGTATTGTGGGAAGCTCAATTTGGTGATTTTGCTAATGGTGCTCAAATAATCATTGATCAATTTATAACTTCTGGTGAATCAAAATGGGGACGGGCTAGTGGATTAGTAATGCTATTGCCTCATGGTTACGAAGGTCAAGGACCAGAACACTCTTCAGCAAGATTAGAACGATTCTTACAAATGTGCGCACTAGACAATATTCAAGTAGTAAATTGCACAACACCAGCTAATTATTTTCATGCTTTAAGAAGGCAAATGCACAGAGAGTTTAGAAAGCCACTGATAATTATGACTCCAAAATCTTTACTAAGACACAAACAATGTGTTTCAACTATAGATGATTTTACTAAAGACACTTCTTTTCACAGAGTTCTGCCAGATCGAGCCTATACAAGTGAGTACAATTTAATTGAACTTAAAAATGACAGACATATCAAGAAAGTAGTTATTTGTTCAGGTAAAATTTATTTTGACTTAGTTGATGCTAGAGAAAAAACAAAAAATGATAGAGTTGTTTTTATTCGACTGGAACAAATTTATCCATTTCCAGTGAAAAGATTAGGTAAAGAATTGAAAAGGTATGCAAAAAATGCAGATATTATTTGGTGTCAAGAAGAACCAAAAAATATGGGTGCATGGAACACAGTTAATCATTACATTAACAGAACCTTAGAAATTATTAATTTTAGCAATAAAAACGTTGAATATATTGGAAGAAGACCATCAGCAACTACTGCGACTGGAAATCTTAATAAACACCTTGCACAACAAAAAGAAATATTAGAAAAGGTGGTTGGAAAAATTAACTAATGTCTGATCGAATTTTAGTCCCTACACTTGGAGAATCTGTAACAGAAGCTACGGTAGCTAAGTGGTTAAAAAATGAAGGTGATAAAGTTAATATAGATGAAGCGATAGTAGAATTGGAAACTGATAAAGTTAACGTTGAAGTACCTGCTGTCTCTAGCGGAACGATAGAAAAAATTTCTGTCAAAGAAGGGCAAACTGTGAATGTTGGGGCTTTGTTAGGTACTATTGTACAATCAAAAAATAGTGAATTGGCGCCAAACACAGGAGAAAAAAAATATTCACCTCCACAAAAAAAACTAAGTGATATTAAAGAAGAGAAAGAAATCAAAATTATTAAAAAAAAAGAAGAGACTATCAAAGAAATAAAATTATCAAAAGAAGAAGAAGAAGAAGAACCCCTTGTCTTAACCGAAGCTCACAACGTACAAAAGGTTTCAAAAAATTTAAACACAAATATTACATCTCCTGCCGCAAGAAAATTAGCAACAGAATCTAATATTAATCTTAACGAAGTTAAAGGCTCAGGTAAAAATGGAATTATTTTAAAAGAAGATCTTTTAGGTTTAATGGGTGCTAAACCAAAACCTTCAGAACGAAAAACTACGCTCGGTCCTGAAGAAAGAATTAAAATGACAAGATTAAGAATGACTATAGCAAAAAGATTAAAAGAAGCTCAGGAGAATGCAGCTATGTTAACAACGTTTAATGAAGTTGATATGAGTTCCGTTATCTCAATGAGGAGTGAGCACAAGGAAGAGTTTCAAAAAAAATATAATGTTAAACTAGGTTTTATGTCTTTTTTTGTAAAAGCATGTGTCGTTGGACTTAAACATTATCCAATTATTAATGCAGAAATACAAGGAGATGAAATTGTTTATAAAAATTATTACAACATAAGTATAGCCGTTGGTACCGATAGAGGTCTAGTTGTACCTGTTCTCAGGAATACCGATGAAATGTCTTTTGCGGAAATAGAAAAAAATATTAATTTACTTGGACAAAAAGCAAGAGATGGAAAAATTGTCATAGATGATTTGCAAGGAGGAACTTTTACAATTACAAATGGAGGTATCTATGGATCGATGCTTTCAACACCTATCTTGAACCCACCCCAGTCAGCTGTATTAGGTATGCACAACATCATTGAACGACCCGTAGCAATAAACAAAAGTGTCTCTATTAGACCGATCATGTATCTAGCTTTGTCATATGACCACAGGATTGTGGATGGAAAAGAAGCAGTTTCCTTCTTAAAAACAATAAAAGAATGTCTTGAAGATCCGAGAAGGCTATTTCTAAATTTATAGTTATGGAAAATAATTTTGATGTAATTATTATTGGTGGAGGACCTGGTGGATATGTTTGTGCTATTCGTGCAGCTCAATTAGGTTTGAAAACTGCGTGCATTGAATCAAGAGGAACACTAGGTGGAACCTGTCTTAACGTAGGATGTATTCCATCTAAAAGTCTTTTAAATCTATCCGAGATTTATCACAAAGCTCAAAAGGATTTTAACGCACAAGGGATAGAATTTACAGGTTTAAAACTTAACTTAGATAAAATGATGTCTAATAAAAATAAATCAGTTCAAGTTCTAACTAAAGGAATTGAATTTTTATTTAAAAAAAACAAAGTAACGTATATTAAAGGTAAAGGTGTCTTGTTTTCTAAAAATGATGTTGTTGTTTATGAGGGAGAGAAAAAAACATCGTATAAGTCTAAAAATATAGTTATTGCTACAGGTTCAGCCCCATCTTCGATGCCAGGTATAGAAATTGATGAAGAAAATATTATAACTTCAACTGGTGCACTAGAGCTAAAGGAAGTGCCTAAAAATTTCATAGTAATAGGTGGTGGATATATTGGATTAGAAATGGGTTCTGTGTGGTCACGTCTTGGATCAAACGTAACTGTTTTGGAATATTTAGACCACATCACTCCTGGAATGGATAAAGAGATTTCATCAGAATTTATGAAAATTTTAACAAAACAAGGATTCAAATTTAAATTAAACTCAAAAGTAACTTCTGTGGACAATAAAGGTGATCAAGTGGAAGTTACTTTTACAAATAACAAAACATCAAAAGAAGAAAAAATTTTAGCTGATAAAGTTTTAGTTTCAGTTGGAAGAAAACCTTATACAGAAGGATTAAATTTAACAAAAATGGGAATTAAAAAAGATAAACAGGGTAGAATTGAAGTAAATGAAAAACTACAAACTTCAATAAATAATATTTATGCAATTGGTGATGTAATAAAAGGTCCAATGCTTGCACATAAAGCCGAGGAAGAAGGTATTGCTGTTGCTGAAATTATTGCAGGTCAAGCTGGTCATGTTAATTATGATATTATCCCTGGTGTTGTTTATACATCACCAGAAGTCGCAGTTGTTGGAAAAACAGAAGAACAGCTCAAGGAAGGAAATATAAATTATAAAGTTGGTAAATTCCCTTTTCTCGCAAATTCGCGTGCTAAAGTTAACAATGAAACAGACGGTTTTGTAAAAATATTAGCTGACAATGAAACGGATAGAGTTTTAGGTGTTCATATGATCGGTCCACATACTGGTGATATGATAGCTGAAATGGCCTTAGCTATGGAGTTTGGTGCTAGTGCAGAAGATATTGCCCGGACATGCCATGCGCATCCAACCCACACAGAAGCGGTAAAAGAAGCAGCTCTAGCTGTTGATAAAAGAGCAATTCATTTTTAATTGATATAATATCAATTAGATTCTTAAAATGAAAGTTCCTGTTTTAATTCCTAAAATATTTAACTTCCCCTTTACGTATGATTCTGGTCTTTTAGGACCTCTAAAACCAGGTGACCTAGTTGTTGTACCTTTTGGTAAAACTCGAGAAATTGGAGTTGTGTGGGATAAGATACAACCTTCATTAAAGAAATTTAAGATAAAAAAAATCGAAAAAAAAATAGACAACTTTATAATTAACGAAAGTTTAATTGATTATATTAATTGGTTTTCTGCCTACAATTTGGTTTCAAAAGGAATGGTGCTTAAAATGTGTCTTGGAGATAAAAAAAATTCAACTAAAATTGAAAAACTCGAAAAAGAAAGAATAAAAAAAAAAACAATTAAATTTATTTTAAATAAAGATCAGAAAAAAAGCCTCGAAGATCTTAGAAAATTTGGCAATTCATTTAATGTATCCTTGCTACAAGGTGTTACTGGATCAGGAAAAACAATTATTTATTTCGAAAGAATAAAAAAAATTTTAAAAGAAGGTCAACAAGTATTAATATTGTTACCAGAAATATTTTTAACCAATCAGTTCAAAGAAAGATTTGAAGAATTTTTCGGCTTTTTACCAGCAATCTGGCACTCAAAAATAGGAATTAAAAGTAAGAGAAAGATCTGGCAAGGGGTTGCTAACAATAGTTTAGATTTAGTAATTGGAGCACGTTCCTCATTGTTATTACCATTTAAAAATCTAGGGTTAATAGTGTTAGATGAAGAACATGACCCGTCGTATAAGCAAGATGAAGGTATCGTTTATCATGCACGTGATATGGCAATATCAAGAGCTTCTTTTGAAAATATACCTATACATCTAGTTTCTGCCGTCCCCTCGTTGGAAACTTTTAATAATATAAAAAATAAAAAATATAATCATACAAGATTAACAAATCGTTATCGTGATTTTCCATTACCGGAAGCTAAAGTAGTGAATCTTGAAAAATCTTTTCTTAAAAAAGATCAATTTATAGCAGATGAAACTATAGATTTAATTCAAGAATATTTAAAAAAAAAAGAGCAGGTATTATTTTTTTTAAACAGAAGAGGTTACGCACCATTTTTAATTTGCAAAAAATGTGGCTATAAACATTTATGTCCAAACTGTTCAATTTATTTAACTTACCACAAATTAATTAACAAACTCATCTGTCATCATTGTGGTATAAAAATTAAGAAAGAAAAAAAATGTAAAACTGATGTCGAAATTTGTGATTTTCGCATGTACGGTCCGGGTGTCGAAAAAATATACGATGAGTTAAAAATAATTTTCCCAAAAAAAAATATTAAAATTTTCTCAAGTGATTTCTTAACAAAAAAAAATGATACAGAATCAATTTTAAAAAAAATAGAAAAAAATGAAATAGATATCCTTGTAGGCACGCAATTAATTTCAAAAGGGTTTAATTTTCCTAAACTAAATTGTATTGTAGTAGTAGATGCAGATTTTTCTGGAATGGGATATGATTTAAGAACAACTGAAAAAAATATACAACTCTATAATCAGTTAAGTGGAAGAGCAGGCAGATTTTCAAACAAGTCAATAATTATTTATCAAACTGCAACACCATTGAATGAAACATTAAAAGATGTATTGGAAAACAATCCAGAAAAATTTTTAAAGAATGAGTTGATTATTAGGAAAAATAAAAATTTACCACCTTATTCAAGACTTATCGCTTTAATAATTTCAGCTAATTCTAGCCAAGATAGCTATAGGGCGGCACAAGAGATTAAAAAAAAATTAAGTACCATAAATCAACTTGATGTTTTGGGACCTGTTGATTCTCCTATATTTAAGATTAAAAAAAGATACAGAACACGGCTTTTATTGAGATCAAAAAACAGTAATTTAATTCAAAAAAGTGTTGGTAAAATTCTTGAAAGCTTAATTATATCTAAAAAAATAAAACTTACGGTTGATGTTGATCCAATTAATTTTGCCTGAAACAGTCCAACCACCTTGATCGACACGTATCCTTATGGTAGTTAACCACATTTAAATCAAATTCGTAATTTAGGAGTATTAAAGTGAGTTCCAGTAAGTCATTTTCTTCAGAAACAGCTAATAGATACGCTTTGGCGTTATATGAGCTTGCTAAAGACAGTTCAGAATTAGAAGCTGTAGAAAAAGACATTAGCGAGTTTCTAGCCGTTTATAATACTAGTGAAGATTTAAAAAATTTTATTAAAAATCCTACTCAATCTCAGTCGACTCAGCTAGAAGTGTTAAATAAAATATTAACTGAAATGAGTTTATCAAAAATTATTAAAAATTTTTTATCTATTTTAGTTACAAAAAGAAGAATTTTTTTTTTAAAAACTATTTTTTTAAATTTTTTAACTTTAGCTTCAAAAAAAAGAGGTGAGTTAAAAGCCTCTTTAGTTTCTTCGAAAAATTTAACAAATGAAGAACTTAAAAATTTAAACGCTGAGCTTTCAGAAACAATGGCAACTACAATAACACTTGACTATAAAGTTGATGAAAATTTGATCGGTGGTTTAAAAATCCAAATAGGAAGTTTAATGGTAGACACTTCAATTAAAAATAAATTAAAAAAATACGAACAAATAATGTTAGAGGTATAATATGCAGATTAATCCCTCAGAAATTACTAAAATATTAAAAGAACAGATAAAAAATTTTGGTGAAAAAGCCGAGGTTTCGGAAATAGGAAAAGTTCTGTCTGTTGGTGATGGAATAGCAAGAGTTTTTGGGCTTGATAATGTACAAGCTGGAGAAATGGTAGAATTTGAAGACGGCTCCAAAGGTATGGCCCTTAACTTAGAAAGTGACAATGTTGGAATAGTAGTTTTTGGTGATGACAGAAAAATAAAAGAAGGTAGCACAGTAAAAAGAACCGGTTCAATTGTAGATGCGCCTGTTGGTAAAGAGCTTTTAGGAAGAGTTTTAGACGGATTGGGAAACCCAATTGACGGAAAAGGAAATTTAAGCGAAAAAATAGTAAGAAAAAGAGTAGAAGTTAAAGCACCTGGAATTATACCAAGACAGTCCGTAAGTGAACCAATGCAAACAGGCTTGAAAGCAATCGACACATTAATTCCAATTGGCAGGGGACAAAGGGAATTAATTATTGGCGACCGCCAAACTGGCAAAACAGCAGTTGCTATTGACGCAATCATTAATCAAAAAAAAATTAACGAGTCTGACGATGAGAAGAAAAAACTCTATTGTATTTACGTTGCAATAGGTCAAAAGCGTTCCACAGTAGCCCAGATCGTTAAAACTTTGGAAGATGCCGGAGCTATGAAGTATACAACAGTTGTTGCGGCGACAGCTTCAGACGCAGCTCCTCTTCAGTTTTTGGCTCCTTATACAGGATGTACGATTGGAGAGTATTTTAGAGATAACGGAATGCATGCATTAATTATTTATGATGACCTATCAAAACAAGCTGTGGCTTATAGACAAATGTCTTTATTGCTAAGAAGACCTCCTGGACGAGAAGCTTACCCGGGAGACGTATTCTATTTACATAGTAGATTATTAGAGCGAGCTGCAAAACTTAGCGATGCTAATGGTGGAGGATCTTTAACGGCTTTACCTATAATAGAGACACAGGCTGGAGACGTGTCTGCCTATATACCAACAAACGTAATTTCTATTACTGATGGTCAAATATTTTTAGAAACAGAACTATTCAACCAGGGTATCAGACCAGCTGTTAACGTTGGGTTATCAGTTTCAAGAGTTGGATCTGCTGCACAAACTAAAGCTATGAAAAAAGTTGCGGGTTCAATAAAATTAGAGTTAGCTCAATATAGAGAAATGGCAGCATTCGCTCAATTTGGTTCAGATCTTGATGCATCTACGCAAAAGCTTTTAAATCGTGGTTCAAAATTAACAGAACTGTTAAAACAAAATCAATACTCACCCTTAACAGTAGCGGAGCAAGTTATTTCTGTATTTACAGGAGTCAAAGGATATTTAGACGATGTAGAATTAAATAAAATTAAAAGTTTTGAAAGTGATATTCTAGAAAAAATTAAAAATGAAAAAAATGAAATTTTAACCTCAATCTTAACTACAGGAAAATTAGAAAAAGATTCTGAAGATTCATTAATTCAAATAATAGAAGAATATAAAAAAAGTAAAAAATAATGCCTAGTTTAGATGATTTAAGAAAAAGAATTGTTAGCGTTAAGTCCACGCAAAAAATTACCAAAGCAATGAAAATGGTGGCAGCAGCAAAACTTAGAAAAGCCCAAGAGAGTGCTGAGAAAGGAAGACCGTATAGTGAAAAAATGCAGAATATAATTTTAAACCTAACAGAATCTATAAGTGATCCTCAGAACGCACCAAAACTACTAGTTGGTACGGGGAAAGATAACACACGTTTATGTGTAGTCATGACATCTGATAGAGGTTTGTGTGGTGGTTTTAATTCAAACATATGTAGATTGGCTAAAAGATATTTTGAAACAACGTTAAAAGAGGGAAAAAATTTAAAAATTATTACGGTTGGTTCAAAAGGCCACGACCAATTAAAGAGAGAATATGAAAAATATATTATTAAAAAATTAAGCTTCAAAAGTAAAAAAAAAATTTCATTTGCTGAGGCTGATGAAGTCGGAAAAATAATCATAGATTTATTTGATAAAAGTGAATTTGATAAATGTATTTTATTTTTTAATAATTTTAAGAATGTTATGACCCAAATACCCGAAGCACAGCAAATAATTCCTACTGAAGTAAAGAAAGATTTCAAAAAAAATGAAGAAATTTTTTATGAGTTTGAACCTGATGAAGATGAGATTCTTGAAGATCTACTTCCAAAAAATATTTCAACACAAGTATTTAAAGCTTTTTTAGAAAATTCTGCCAGCGAACAAGGTTCTCGTATGACAGCAATGGACAGTGCAACTAGAAATGCAGGAGATTTAGTTAATAAATTAACAATAAATTACAATAGAAGTAGGCAGGCAGTAATTACTAAAGAGTTAATCGAAATAATATCAGGAGCGGAAAGCTTATAATTATGGCAAAAACAGGAAAAATCACGCAAATTATTGGTGCAGTTATCGACGTAACTTTTGATGGTGATTTGCCAGAAATATATACAGCACTTGAGGTTAGTAACGAAGGACACAAATTAGTATTAGAAGTTGCTCAGCATTTAGGTGAAGGCAGTGTTAGAACTATAGCAATGGATTCTACGGAAGGTTTGAAACGAGGAGATGTAGTTACCAATACAGGAGAACCCATACAAGTACCTGTAGGCCCGGAAACACTCGGGAGAATAATTAATGTAATAGGTGAGCCGATTGATGAAAAAGGACCAGTCAAAACTAAAGAAAAATGGCCAATCCACAGACAAGCTCCCAAGTTTACAGAACAGTCTACTGAGACAGAGATGTTAGTTACGGGTATTAAAGTTATTGATCTTTTAGCTCCTTACGCCAAAGGTGGAAAAGTAGGTTTATTTGGAGGAGCAGGGGTTGGTAAAACCGTTACTATCATGGAACTAATAAACAACATTGCAAAAGCTCATGGTGGCTTTTCAGTATTTGCTGGAGTCGGAGAAAGAACTAGAGAAGGAAATGACCTCTATCATGAAATGATAGAATCAGGAGTAATCAAACCTGATGGCGAAGGATCTAAAGCCGCATTAGTTTATGGACAAATGAATGAACCCCCAGGAGCAAGAGCAAGAGTTGCACTTACCGGCTTAACAGTTGCTGAATATTTTAGAGACAAAGAAGGACAAGACGTGTTATTTTTTATTGATAATATTTTTAGATTTACTCAGGCAGGATCAGAAGTTTCAGCTTTATTAGGAAGAATTCCCTCGGCTGTAGGGTATCAACCAACTCTAGCTACTGACATGGGTAATCTACAAGAAAGAATTACATCAACCAGTAAAGGGTCAATCACATCTGTACAAGCGATATATGTTCCTGCAGATGATTTAACAGATCCCGCGCCGGCTACATCGTTTGCACATTTAGACGCCACAACTGTTCTATCTAGGCAAATAGCAGAAATAGGAATTTATCCGGCAGTAGACCCTTTAGACTCTACGTCAAGGATTCTTGATCCAAGGATAGTAGGAGAAGAGCACTACAGAGTTGCAAGAGAAGTTCAACAGACACTACAGGCATATAAATCTTTACAAGATATTATAGCAATTTTAGGCATGGATGAGCTATCAGAAGAAGATAAAATTACCGTAA
>Ga0307986_10002201_pt1 | contig 14016 bp, 13 predicted proteins | sample EllFjometageno82_FD_203170 | JGI IMG/M metagenome (GOLD analysis project Ga0307986, IMG submission 203170) | Marine microbial communities from Ellis Fjord, Antarctic Ocean - #82 | ecosystem: Environmental > Aquatic > Marine > Unclassified | place: Southern Ocean | collected 2014-10-09
ATCCAATCAAAAGTGGAGAAACAGATGAGTGGCAAGACTGGTTAGTGGATAGCAGTTTAGATCAAGAACTTGTTGTTTCCCAAAGACAAGAATATGACGATAAAAAAGAATTATTAAATAGTGCGATGAAAATTTTAAATGAAAGAGAAAAAGATATTATTAACGCACGCAGACTTTCAGAAAACCCTAAAACTTTAGAAGAATTAAGTAAAAAATTTAACATTAGCAGAGAAAGAATTAGACAAATTGAAACAAAAGCTTTTGAGAAATTGCAAAAATCTATGATCAATGCAAGTAAATCAAAAAATTTACTGACTGTTAATTAAAATTAACATTTTTTAAATATTAAAAGGATCTTCAATTAAAATTGTATCATCACGCTCAGGACTGGTAGAAATACTTGAAATTTTAGCACCAATGAAATCTTCTAAAGCATATATATAATTTTTTGCTTTATCAGGTAAATCTTTAATATTCCTAACACCTTGCGTGGAACTTTTCCATCCTGGAAAAGTTTTATAAATTGGTTTTATATTAAATTGATCTTCAGAAGCTGCAGGTAAATAATTTATTTTTTTCCCATTTAGTTCATATTCTATACAAACTTTAATTTCATCCAATTCGTCTAAAACATCAATTTTAGTTAATGCAATTCCATTAATGCCTGCAATTTTAATAGTTTGGCGTACTAAAACTCCATCGAACCAACCACACCTTCTTTTTCTAGCTGTTACTGTTCCAAATTCTTTTCCTCTTCTTCCTAAACTTTCACCAATTTTGTCTTTAAGTTCAGTAGGAAATGGTCCACTACCAACTCTAGTGGTGTAGGCTTTTGTGATTCCTAAAACATAATTTATCTTATTTGGTCCTGAACCAGTTCCTGTTGCAGCCATTGCAGGAACCGTGTTTGATGAAGTAACATAGGGATATGTTCCATGATCTACATCTAAAAGTATACCTTGAGCTCCCTCAAATAATATTTTTTTTCGCTCTTTGGTAAATTCATCTAGTTTTAACCAAACAGGTTGAGCAAATTTTAAAATTTCAGGAGCTATTTTTAACAATTTTTTTTTAAGATCGTCTTTTTTATAAATATTTTTTTTCAATCCTTTTCTAATTGCATTATGATGTAATAATACATTTTTTAATCTACTATCAAGATTGCTTTCTGATCTTAAATCCATCACGCGAATAGAACGCCTACCAACTTTATCTTCATAGCAAGGGCCAATGCCTCTTCTCGTAGTTCCAATTTTACCTTTTCCAGCGGCGTCTTCTCTTATTTCATCCATTTCCTGATGAAAAGGAAGTATTAAAGAGGCTGACTCTGAAATCATAAAATTATCAGGACTTACATTTATTCCCTGCTTCTTTATATCTTTAATTTCATCTAATAAGGCCCAAGGATCTATAACTACACCGTTACCTAATATAGATATCTTGCCCTCTCGAACTATGCCGGATGGTAATAATCTTAACTTAAATACTTTTTTATCAATAACTAAAGTGTGACCTGCATTATGACCTCCCTGAAAACGAACGACAATATCTGCTTCGCTGGATAGCCAATCGACTATTTTGCCTTTACCTTCATCTCCCCACTGTGATCCTACAACAACTACATTTTTCATTATTTAAATTTCTTATCAATTTTAATCGAATTTAAATGATTTACTGGACCATATCCTCTACCATAATTTGGATTAGATCTTATAGAATGGTTAACATATTTAATTCCTAACTCACAGGATTTCTTTAAAGGTTTTCCACATGACAAAAAAGCTGTTATTGCGCTTGATAAAGTGCACCCTGTTCCATGTGTATTTCTAGTTTTTATTTTTTTATTTTTAAAAATTTTAATCTCATTTTTACTTAAAAAAATATCCTCCATAAATTTTGATTTTCTATGTCCACCTTTTATTAAAACATTTTTAGCACCAAATTTTAGTAAAATATTAGCAGCATTAATCATATCTTCAATGCTTACAATCTTTGTATTAGTCAAAACCTCAGCTTCAGGAATGTTAGGTGTTATTAAGTAAGCTTTTTTAATCAACTTAACTTTTAAAGTTTTAATTGCTGAAGGACTTATTAATCTAGACCCACCTTTAGCAACCATAACTGGATCTAAAATTATTTTTTTAGTCTTAATTTTTTTTAAAGCCCTAATAATTGAAAAAATTACTTCTGATGAATGAAGCATACCAATCTTTATAGCATCAGGTTTTATGTCTTTAGATGTAAATAAGATTTGCTTTTCTATTTCTTTTGAATTTATAGGAACTACAGAACTTACTCCTGTTGTATTTTGTGCTGTGATAGCAGTAATTGCGGTCATAGCATAACAGCCCAACGCTGTAACTGTTTTAATGTCTGCTTGAATTCCTGCTCCCCCAGATGAGTCTGATCCTGCAATTATTAAAATTTTTGATTTAGGTTTCAATTTTTGATTTAGGTTTCAATTTTTGATTTTTTTATTTAATTGATCTTTTGATTATCTTTATACACTTTAGAATTAAACTCTTATCATGAGATTCAGCCATAATTCTAATTTTTGGCTCTGTTCCAGATTTTCTTACTAAAATTCTCCCTAAACGTCCCATAAGTTTATTCGCTTTTTTTATTGCAATTTTGCATTTTGATTTTTTAATTATATCCTTGTCTTTTACAAGTACGTTCTCCAAAATTTGGGGCAACGGTTTAAAAACGTTTAATAATTTGCTGGCTTTATTTCCTTTTCTTAAAGAGAATAAAACTTCTAATGCTACAAGCAAACCATCTCCTGTTGTTGCAAATTTACCCAAAATTATGTGGCCAGATTGCTCGCCTCCTAAATTAAAATTTAATTTTCTCATTTTATCCTTAACATATCTATCGCCTACTTGAGATCTAAAAAATTTAATTTTTTCACTTTTTAAAAATTTTTCTAATCCATAATTAGACATTAAAGTCCCGATTACACCTCCCCTAAGAATTTTTTTTAATTTCCACCTTCGAGCTAGCATAGCGATAATTTGGTCGCCATCTATGATCTTGCCTTTTTCATCGCACATAATAATTCTATCGGCGTCTCCATCAAATGATATTCCAACATGTGCTTTATATTTCTTTACAGAAGAGCAAATTTTTAAAGGGTAGGTGGATCCACACTTTTCATTTATATTTAAACCATTAGGTTTTACACCAATGGGTATAACTTTTGCTCCAAGATCTTTAAGTAATTTTGGAGCAGCTTTATATCCAGCCCCATTAGCGCAATCTAAAACTATTTTTGTACCTCTAAGATGAAAGTCTTTAGGAAAATTTTTTCTTAAAATTTTGATATATCTATTATTTCCATTTTCTAGTCTTTTTACCCTACCTAATAATTTGGGATTTGTTAGTTGCTTAGTATTTTTTGCGTCAATGAGTTTTTCAATTTTTTTTTCTATCTTATCTGATAATTTCATGCCGTCTGGCCCAAATAATTTAAGACCATTATCATGATAAGGATTGTGAGATGCTGTAATCATAATGCCCATATTAGCCTTCATTGTTTTTGTTAACATCGCAAGTCCATTAGTTGGTAAGGGTCCTAATGTGAAAACATGCATTCCACCTGAAACTAAACCTGATACTAATGCAGGTTCTAAAGTGTACCCAGATAACCTAGTATCTTTAGCAATAATGGCAACCTGTTTTGATTTTTTTTGATTTTTAAAATAAGTGCCTGACGCTAATCCAAATTTAAAAAATTTTTCACCAGTAATATTGCCTTGATTAACAGTTCCTCGAATTCCGTCAGTTCCAAAATATTTATTTTTCATTAATTCTTAAAGTTTGATAAAATTTTTTTAAATACTAAAATGCCTTGTTTAACTTCATTAACGTTGTGTACTCTAAAAATCTGAACTCCTTGAGATAACAAAAAAAGAACTGATGCAACAGTGCCACCTATTCTTTCCTTACTATCATTATCTCCAGATAGTTGGCTAATAAATCTTTTTCTTGAGGTTCCAACTAAAATAGGAAGCCCAAGACTATGAAACAAAGATATCTTTGAAATTAAAGTCAAATTATGTTTCAAATTTTTACCAAATCCGATGCCTGGATCTATAATAACTTTTTTATTATCAATATTTTTTAAACCATTTTCAAAAAAATCATAAATATCTAATAAAACATCTTTATATTTCGGATTCTTTTGCATTGTGTTAGGTGTTCCTTTCATGTGATGGAGTACCTTTGCTACATTGTATTTATTTAGCATTGATAAAGAATGATTGTCATAATTAAAACCAGAAACATCATTTATTAGATGTGCTCCACATTTTATTCCTTTAATCATTATTTCTGATTTTCTAGTATCAATTGATAAACATATTTTTCTTTGGTTTTTGTTAAAATTTTTAATGATATCTTTAATTCTTTTCCATTCCATTTTAGTGGAGACTGTTTTTGAACCTGGTCTGGTAGACTCACCTCCAATGTCAATTATATTCGCACCTTCTTTAACCATATTGGAAATGTGGGCTTTAGCTTTTTTGCTGTTATTAAATTTACCTCCATCTGAAAAACTATCTGGAGTTAAATTCAAGATTCCCATTATTGAAGTTTCTAAAAAATTTACATTTATTAAAAAATTTTTTCTTTTTAAAGTTATCTTTTTAAGATCTTGTTTAACTTTGTTTTTGCAAGAAATACTTAAATTGTTAATTTCTTTAATGCCAACAGTATTTGATGAAACTTTTTTGTTGTTTCTTATAAAAATTTCAACTTTATCAAAAGCAATATTTTTATTGCCACATAGAGGTAATGCTAATTTTTTTTTAATTAGTAAGTTGGCGTTAATACCATAATAAAAATTACACGCTCGTGTGTAATATTTTTTCATGATAGTGCTAAATTGCTGGCTTTGCTTTTAAACCCAATGAGCCTAAAGCTGATGAGCTTTTATCATTGTCTTCACCCTCTTCTTTAAAAGATCTTGTGGGTTTTATATTTTTTAATATTAAATCTCTTATTTCGTCACCCGACAGAGTTTCGTATATTAAAAGTGCTTTTGCTAATGTATGAAGATCATCTATTTTTTCTGTTAAAACTTTTTTAGCTCTTTCATAGCCTTTCTCGACTATTTTTTTCACTTCTAAATCTACTTTTTTTGCTGTGTCCTCAGACATGTTTTGTGATTTAGTTACAGATCTACCTAGAAAGACCTCTTCTTCATTTTCCCCATAAGCTATTGGGCCTAATTCTTTGCTCATTCCCCATTTTGTAACCATACTTTTTGCCATTTTTGTTACCATTTCAATATCAGATGAGGCTCCTGATGTTACCTTGTCATGACCAAATATAATTTCTTCCGCAATTCTTCCGCCCATCGCTACCGCGATATCTGAGTGCATTTTTTCTCTTGTAATAGAGAGTTGGTCTCTTTCGGGTAGTCTCATAACCATACCTAAAGCCCTTCCTCTTGGAATTATTGTAGCTTTATGAATTGGGTCAGATGCTTTTTCATTTAATGCGACTATCGCATGTCCTCCTTCATGATATGCAGTTAATTTTTTTTCATCTTCTGACATCACCATAGATCTTCTTTCTGCTCCCATCATTACTTTGTCTTTTGCTTCCTCTATGTCTGACATAGTAACAACTCTTTTATTTTTTCTTGCTGCCAATAGAGCAGATTCATTTACTAGGTTAGCTAGGTCAGCTCCTGAAAATCCTGGAGTGCCTCTGGCAATAGTTCTTAATTTTACATCTGGACCAGTGCTTATATTTTTAATGTGAACTTTTAAAATTGCTTCTCTACCAATAATATCTGGATTTCCAACTACGACTTGCCTGTCAAATCTACCTGGTCTTAACAAAGCTGGATCTAAAACATCAGGTCTGTTTGTTGCGGCAATCAAAATTATTCCCTCATTTGTATCAAAACCGTCCATTTCTACTAGAAGCTGATTTAGTGTTTGCTCTCTTTCATCATTACCTCCGCCAAGGCCTGCACCTCGGCTTCTGCCTACAGCATCAATTTCATCAATAAAAATTATGCAAGGAGAATGTTTTTTTCCTTGCTCAAACATATCTCTAACTCTAGATGCTCCCACCCCTACAAACATTTCAACGAAATCTGATCCTGAAATAGAAAAAAAAGGTACGTTTGCTTCTCCTGCAATAGCTTTAGCAAGTAAAGTTTTTCCAGTCCCTGGGGGACCAATTAATAATGCTCCTTTAGGAATTTTTCCTCCTAATCTACTAAATTTTTTTGGATCTTTTAAGAATTCAACTATTTCTTCAACTTCTTCTTTAGCTTCTTCAACTCCTGCCACATCATTAAAAGTTACTTTTCCTTGAGCTTCATTTAATAATTTTGCTTTAGATTTTCCAAATCCCATAGCTCCACCTTTGCCTCCTTGCATTTGACGCATAAAGAAAACCCAAACCCCTATAAGTAAAAGCATTGGAAACCAAGATAAAAGAATGCCTAATAGTGAGGGCATTTTATCTTCGATAGGAGTGACATTAATATTAATACTTTTAGATGTTAATTTTTCCACAAGTTCTGGATAATTTGGCGAATAAGTGCTGAAAGTTTTTCCATCAGATAAAACTCCAGAAATATTGTTTCCCTGAATTTGAACTTCGACTACTCTTCCATTTTCCACTTCATTTAAAAAATTTGAAAAAGGAAGTATATTATTTTCAGAATTAATTTTTTTTGGATCCTGAAACATGTTGAACAAGCCCACAGAAAGAAGAACTATAATAGCCCACATTATTAAGTTTTTAAAATTCATACAATTTAGATAATCATCTTTTTTTATATAACAAGTATACTGTAAGAACAATTAAGTTATAAGTAAGTCAAAATGTATCAAATTAAGAAAAAAGCTAGTTTTTACTCTCTTTCTTTAAGCATAAACGGGTTTTTTCCTTTAGAATTATGCATCCACCAAGCGTGAATTTTACATTTTTTTTTACCTTAATTAGACTTATCAGATTAAAAATTTTTTTTGCACGAGGTGAGTAATAAGTATTTGTTAAATCTACGATTGATTTTTTAAAAACCCTCATTTTCATTTCTTCATTTAGACTATTTAATTTTTTTATATTAAGAAAAATTTTATTTTTTTTAATATCTGTTACATGATTGTAAATTTCGTTAAAATACAAGTCTAACGTGTCTCTGCTTGATGCTAAATTTTTAATTGATTGAAATATTCGATCATAATTTATTCCACTTGCTTCTAGTGATTTTTTTAAATTTCTTACTCTGGTTCTTAGATATTTAGTATTCGTGTTTGAAGGGTCTTTATAAAATTTACGAAAAATAACTTTTGATATGTTGATTAAATTTTTTTTTTTAATATCTAGTAATGGTCTTAATAAATAAACATTTCTACCAATCTTATTAATTTGATTCATTGCAGACAATCCATGTAAACCACTGCCTCTTGATAGTCTGATCAAAAATGTTTCCACTTGATCCTCTAGATTATGCCCAGTTACAATAGTTTTAATTTTTTTCTTTTTACAAAAATTTGAAAGAAGATTATATCTAATTACTCTAGCTTCACTTTGAACGTTCTTTTTAATATCTTTTTTATTTTTTAAAATGTTAAGATTTATTTGATGTTTTTTAAGTAATTTTTTAACTGATTTGGCTTCGTTGGATGAGTTTTTTCTAAGATTATGATCTACCAACACGTAATAAATTTTACATTTATTTTTATAACTATAAGATTTAGCTAAAGCTGTTAAGGCTAAGCTATCTGGTCCACCTGAAACTGCAATTAAAAAATTCTTATTTTTACATGAGTTGAGTCTATCTTTAAAAACAGAATAGATATGAGATAATTCTTCATAATTCTTAAAATTCTCTTTAAGAATTACATTTGAATTTTTTTTGCTCATATTGAGCTTTTTGTAACACAGACTTAGCCGCTTTTGGATATTCTTTTTTTATTCCAGATATCATTTTACAACCTTGATCTTTTTCACCCAATTGTACCATTGTGATACCTAATTTTAAAAGATTGTCCGGAGCTTTTTTACTTTTCGGATAGTTTTGATACCCATCTAAATAAGCTGTAGCTGCATCAGAATAAAGTTGTCTAATTCTGAAAGTTTCTCCATACCAGTACTGGGCGTTTCCTGCTAAGTCGTGATCTTTATTTTTTTCAATAAATTCTTTTAATGCAAATTCAGCAGTTTCATAATCACCTATTTTCATAAAACTAACTGCGAATTCATACTGTTCTTTTGGAGGCTTGTTAGGAAGTAAAGTCTCTTTATTTTCTGGCTCTTCAGTGATTACTGTTTGGGCGCTTTCAATAGAATTAGTTTCTTGTTTTTCAGGTAAACCTGAAACTGAATATCCTGGATTTGCTCCAAAATCATTTGGTTTACTTGATCCTGGTAAACTTGTTTGAGTTTTTTTAATTTCTGAACTTGTATTTTCAAGATCAGAAAATCTTAGTTGTGAGTCAGATTGAATTTTAGTAACACGAGATGAAAGTTTATCTAATTTAAAATTAACCTCTTCAAATTTGTTTGTAAGTTCCCTAAATTGATCTTCTATTTCATTTAACTTTAAAAGATGTTTTGTTAAAATATCTTCATTAAGACTGTCAGATTGTGTTGCGGGTAAATTTAAAGGTGAAATAATATCTGATTTTTTATAGACTGCTTTCTCTAAAGTTTTTAAATCTTTAGTTAAAACATTAATCTGATCAGCAACTGCCTCCATCAAGGCGCTCTCTTCTTCAGCCTTTAATATAGAATTTGAAAAAACTATTAAAAATATGAATAAAATAAAAAAATTTTTTTTAATTGAACGCATAATGAATCTTTAAATATATAAAATGGCAAAAAAAAGACCCTGTAGCAATATGTGTGCTAAAGGGTCTTAAATTTCAAAGAAAACTAATTTAATTTACTTTTACTGTAACCGATCTTCTGTTTTGAGACCAAGCCAAAGAGCTTGAGGCAGGGTTAACAGGTTTTTCTTTTCCATAACTAATAGTGGAAATTCTTTTTCCTGAGATGCCATAAGTCATTAAATAATCTCTAGCTGCATTAGCTCTTCGTTCTCCTAAAGCTAAGTTATATTCTCTTGTTCCTCTTTCATCAGCGTGACCTTCTATTGTCACACTAAGCTTTTTATTTTTTCTTAAAAATGTTGCTTGTTTTCTAAGTGTAGCTCTTGATGCTGTTGTTAAAGAAGTTTTGTTCGTAGCAAAAAATACTCTATCTGGAACCCCGGATGCTAAATATTTAACTGTTTCTTTTCCAGTGTATACATCGCCATCTATATCTCCGGCTTTTTTTGCTGTTGAACATGCGCTTAAAATTAACGTGGTAAAAACTACTAAAAATATATTTTTTAAATTTGTGTTAAGTGTCATTTTATCCTTTAGGTTGATTAGTTAAACATTTCAAATTATTAAACATTATTCAAGCTTAAAATTACATAAAAAAAACCCTCATTTTGACAGCAATGAGGACCAAGATGGGTCTGATGCATCTGTTTTGGTGGCAAGTTTTCTCTCATTATAGCCTGTTATATCAATTGACCAGAGTGTTGCAGAAAAACCCTCTCCTTTAGAGCCCGATTTAGTCTCTCTATAAAAAACTAAGACTCTTCCATTTGGTGACCACGATGGAGCTTCTTGATAAAAATTTTCGGTTAATAGTCTTTCTCCTGAGCCATCTGTTCTCATTACTCCAATATAAAATCTTCCTTTTCTTACTTTAGTAAAAGCAATTAAATCGCCTCTTGGAGACCAAACTGGAGTTCCATAAATTCCACTACCAAAAGTTATTCTTTTTACTTCGTTTCCATCACTTCTCATAACATAAATTTGCTGTAAACCACTTCTATCAGAATTAAATACGATGTATTTTCCATCAGGTGAAAAAGAAGGGGAAGTATCAATTGAGGAATGATTGGTTATTCTTTCAACAACTCTAGTTTCTAAATCCATTGTATAAATATCTGAATTTCCATCTTCAGCAAAACTCATAATTATTTTTTTTCCATCTGGTGAAAATCTAGGAGCAAAAGTCATGCCTGGAAAATTTCCTACAACTTCTTGCATTCCAGTTTCTATATCCAGCAAATAAACTCTTGGTAAGTTTCTAAAATAAGAAAGGTAAGTAACCATTTGATTGGTGGGACTAAACCTTGGTGTTAATACAAGCTCGTTACCCAATGTAAGATACTTTGTATTAGCCCCATCTTGATCCATGATGCCTAATTTTTTTATTCTTTGTTCTTTAGGACCGCTTTCAGCAACATAAATTATTCTTGTATCAAAATAACCTTCTTCACCTGTTAAACGTTCGTATATTTTATCAGATATTATATGGGCTACCCTCCTCCAATTAGATGGTGTTGTGGTAAAAGCTAAAGCGGTCATTTCTTTAGCGGCTGTCAAATCCCAAAGCCTAAACTCTACTTTTAATTTACCGTCTTTAACTAAAATTTTTCCAGTAACTAATGCTTGTGCTTTAATTAATCGCCAATCCTCAAAACGAGGTTTAAGATGGGCGATATCAGGCTTTTGTACGAAAGCTTCTTTTTTAAGTGGATTAAACAAACCGGTGCTTTTAAAATTTCTTTCTATAATTTTTGAAATATCAATGCCTAATTCTTTAATTTTAATTCCTTCATATTCAGTTGACTTTATATCTACATGTAAAGGTGAAACAGCAATTGGTAATGGATCTAAATTTCCTCTTGTAATATCTACTTCAATTAAAGCATATAAAAAATTTAATGATGAGAAATATATTATAAAGATTAAAAATATTTTTTTCATATTATCCTTTTAACATTTCTGTTGGATTAAAATTTAACTGAATGTCTCTCCATTTTTCATATCCTGTAGGTGGAACTTTAAGAGGTTGGCACAACCTTACCGCCCTTAAAGCGCTTTCTGCAAGCGCTTTATAAAATTTTTGTCCCGGTCTATTCATTCTTTGGTGGTCTAAAATTTCAGATTTCATTATCGTGCCATCTTTTTTTAATTTTAATTTTATTCTTACTAGTAGATCTTTATCATAAGGCAAGCCTAGTGGCACACTCCAACAACCAAAAATCTGAGCTCTTAGCGCATCTTCTTCTGATAGGGTTAGACCTGTAGCAAAAGAATTTTTAACACTGCTTTGAGTTAACTTTGCTACTTTATCTTTTTTAACCGCTTCTTCTTCTTTTGCCTTATCAATTAAAGCTGCTATTTGATTTGTGTCTACGATTTCTTTTTTTTCAAATTCTGATGACTGTCTAATTTGAGGCTCTATTTCTTCGGGGTTTTGTTTCTTTTTAACTATCTTTTTTTTTTCTTTTGTGTCATCGGGTAGAGGAATTCTATCAGGTTTTTCTTTGGCTTTTGCAGCAGGCGGTGCTTGGTCTGAAACTACTCTTTCCTCTTTTTTTTTTGTTTCTTCAATTATTTTTCTAGCCTTTGGAGCAAATGGTATGTTTGTCTTGTCAGAAATTTGAATTAACTCAACTGAAACTATAGGTGGTAAATCTATCGGCTGTCTAATCATGAATGGTAAAGTTAAAACGGTTAGTAAAATCATTACTGAGTGAAACATTAAAGAGTAAATTAAACTTTTTGTCATATTTCATTTAATTTTTGTATGGCTCAGATATTAATGCAACTTTAGAAAAACCTGCGCCAGATAAGGTTCCCATAACTTCTAAAACTCTACCATAATTAATAGTTTTATCTCCTCTAACATATATTCTTGTATCGGTCCTATTTTTTGCAATAGCTAAAAGTTTTGGAACAATTTTTTGATAAATTACTTTATGTTCCTGAATAAAAATTTCACCTTTTGAATTTATCGATATTGTTAATGGTTCTTGATCATCTGGTAAAGAGTCAGCTGCAGACTCTGGTAAATCGACTTGAACGCCAACAGTCAAAAGGGGTGCTGTTACCATAAAAATAATTAATAAAACTAACATAACGTCAACAAAAGGTGTTACGTTAATTTCACTCATCGGTTCATTTCTTGAGCGATTAAGTTTAAAAGCCATTTTATATTATTGATAAAAATCTTTTTGAAAAGTTATCTATTTTTGAGATATACCTTTTAGAGTCACTATTAAATTTATTATAGGCAACAACTGCTGGAATTGCAGCTAGTAAACCAAGTGCAGTTGCAAATAATGCCTCCGCAATTCCAGGTGCTACTATTGCTAAACTCGTATTTCTTGAAATTGCAATTGACTGAAAAGAATTCATGATGCCCCAAACTGTTCCAAACAATCCTATAAAAGGTGCAGTTGATCCTACGGTTGCAAGAAAAGTAAAATTTTTTTCTATATTTTTAATCTCTATATCGGTAGAAATTTCTAAAATTCTTTCAACTCTTGCCGCTTGGACCGCTGAAGATTGTCTTTTCGTTTTTATTAACTCGTTCATTGCAGCTTTAAAAATTATAGTAGCTGGATCTTTTGAATTTACTGGTAAATTATTACTGAAACTTTCAGCTGATTTAGCTTTCCAAAATTTTTTTTCGAAATCTTCTGTTGAAATATTTATCTTTTTGAATAGTTTATATTTATCAAATATTAGCGCCCACGAAAAAATAGAACTAGCGATTAAAAGAATAATTACAAATTTTACAACAAAATCTGCTCTTAAAAATAATTTCCATAAAGAAAAGTCTGTACTTCCACCTAAACCAACTACTTGAGATGCTATTTCTTGTTCCATTAATGTTGATTACTTTTAGAATGTGTCATGAATTTGGCGCTTTTAAAGATAATATATTATTAAATTGTATCGTTTAGTCTTGTCTCGCTATAAAATCTTGCTATTAAAATGGCATCAGATTTATTGACGTCTTTTTTTTTAGCCAAGTCATTTGATAAAGAGGGGTACATTTCTATTGCTTTAGTTCTGCTTGAGTCTTTCGATGAATTTATCAATTCAAAATGTTTTTTCCATTTTGCGGGTCTGACAAAAAAAATTGGTAAACTTAATGCTGCACATACTCCTTTTATCGCCCCAAAAGTTTGTCCAAAATTAAACATGCTTGTAACACCTTGGCCAGGCATAGCGTTCACTTGTTCAACAACTACCGAAACCTCTTCATTCTTAGAAATATTATCTTTTATTAATTTTACTAATTGAGCACTATTAAGTTGTCTTTTATTCTTTTTACCTTCCGACATCACCGGCATATCGAATATACTTAATACTTTATTATTTTCTAAGACAGCTATTCCTCCACTTAAACCAGGGTCAATTCCTATAATTTTCATTATTTAATGTTTCCTAAACTTGCATTAGTGTATATATTTTGAACATCATCTAATTCCTCTAATGATTCTAATATTTCTAAAATTTTTTCATTTTGTTCTTTATTTAAATCTAAATAAGTAAGTGCTCTCCACTCTATACCAGAGTATTCAAAGTTATCTATTTTCTTTTCAAATAGGCTTTTAATTTTATAGAAATCCTCTTTTTCAGAGGTTATTTCGTGAATGCTTTCTAAATGAATACAATCTTTGGCACCAAAATTTGTAGCCATCTCAAATACTTTTTCTTCAGTAAAATTTTTTTTATCAATATGAATGACTCCACAATTGTAAAATAAATGAGTAGTTGAACCAGATTCTCCTAATCTACCTCCATTTTTTTGTAAAACAGTTCTAATACTTGATGCAGATCTATTTTTATTATCTGTTAATGTTTCAATTATTAATGCAATATTAAACGGTCCAAAACCTTCATATCTTAAATTTTCATAATTTTTATCATCACTCATTTCAGATTTGCTTATTGCACGAGCGATATTGTCCTTGGGTACGTTTGCTTGCTTGGCAGCTTGTATTGCTGTTCTTAATCTTGGATTCATATCTGGATCTTTATCTCCTAATTTTGCTGCAACTGTTATTTCTCTTGAAAGTTTAGAAAAAATTTTTGACCTCTCTTTATCAGCTCGACCTTTCTTGTGTTTAATCCCTGCCCAATGTGAATGTCCTGCCATAACTATTTTATTAAACTTCCACCT
>Ga0307986_10002202_pt1 | contig 14013 bp, 15 predicted proteins | sample EllFjometageno82_FD_203170 | JGI IMG/M metagenome (GOLD analysis project Ga0307986, IMG submission 203170) | Marine microbial communities from Ellis Fjord, Antarctic Ocean - #82 | ecosystem: Environmental > Aquatic > Marine > Unclassified | place: Southern Ocean | collected 2014-10-09
TAAAACTTTTTATACAACCACAAGATCGAAAGAACATTTATTTAGATGTCTTATGGGCTTAATGGCCTTAATAGCAATAGTTGTTGCATTAAGAGAGCTCCCTTTAGCTGTTGTCGTTAGTCTATCATATGCTGCTCCTTTATTTATTACCGTGTTATCAATTTTTTTACTGAGTGAGAAGGTAGGTATTTTTAGATGGTTAGCAGTCTTGATTGGTTTTGTAGGTGTTATTATAATTGCTGAACCTGGCTTTAAAGGTATGAATTATCTTTATTTTCTTCCATTAATATTTTGTATTGGGATGGCTTTTGTAACTATTACAATTAGAAAATTGTCAACTACAGAACCTATATGGCTTATCTCAATTTTTTTTACAATTACAATTTCAATTGCAGGCTTAGCCACAATTCCTATGGGTTGGATAATGCCAAGTTTCCAAGATTTTATTCTTTTAGCTTTAATTGGAGTAACCGGAGGCTCTGCAAATTTATTTTTAACTCAATCCTATAAGCTTTCAGAGGTATCATTAGTTGCGCCTTTAAAATATTTGGCTTTAATATTTGCTATTGTTTTTGGTTATTTAATTTGGAACGAGATACCAACAGTAAAAACATTGGTTGGAGCATCTCTTGTAATTCTTGCCTCTCTTATAATTTTTAAAAGAGAGATTTATCACAAACAAACAATACCATCTAACACTAGACATGAGTAAAAAACCAAAATATTGGAATACCGCAAAAAAATATTTATCTAAAAAAGATAAAGTGATATCTGTGTTAATTGATAGGTATAAATCTCCTTCTGAAGCAGTACTGACCTCCAGGAAAGATATATTTTTCTCACTATGTAAAAGTATTATAGGGCAGCAAATTAGTGTTGCAGCAGCAAACTCTATTTTTCTAAAGTTTAAAAAAAAATGTAAAAATAAGATTAACCCAAAGGTAATAGCTAAACTATCTTCTGTTCAGCTTAAAAGCTGTGGATTAACTAGACAAAAGGTTAGAGGAATAAAAAGTTTAGCTAAACAAACATTGGATAAGTCATTTAACCCTAGATTAATCCCTAAAATGTCTGATGAAGATGCTATTATTTATTTATCCAAATTAAGACAAATTGGAAGATGGTCAGCTGAAATGATCTTATTGTTTACTTATAATCGTCCAAATATTTGGCCCATACAAGACATTGGTCTTCTAAGAGGAATTTCAAAAAATTATAAAAAAAAATATTTACCCCCAGAATCTTATGTAAAACTTTTAAACAAAAGATTCACCCCATACTGTTCGGTTGCAACTTGGTATCTTTGGAGAAGTATAGATCCAGAACCTATTCAGTACTAAAACCTTTAATAATTTGCAAATTTCTATCAGTGGTATTTTTAGCTAATGCCCATCCTTCTTGGTATTCTTTTGATTTATGGCACTTTATGGCATCTTCATAACTTGGAAATTCCCAGATTACAGTTCTTGAAAAATTTTCACCCTCTAGGCATTGATATTCTCCACCTCTAACCAACGGTCTCCCACCAAAACTTTTTATGATAGGAGTTACTTTAGCAGAATAATCTTTTAAATTTTTTGTGTCACTAATCTTTTTATATAAGGCTACCCAATATCCCTTCATTATTCCTCTATCCATTCTTTAAATTTATCTTTATTTTCTAAAATATAACTTGGTAATAAACTTAAATCAATTTTTTCTAATTTATTTCCACCATCAAACTTGTTTAATTTTTGGTCTACTTTTAAATTATAAATTGTTTTCTTATTTATAATCTTTTCTTTAATATTTTTTATACCAACTGGATTTAACTCATACTCTGTATGATGAAGATAGGATTTTAGTTTTTTTTCAATATCTTCTGGACTTTTTAAATATGAAAAATGCCATCCGCCGTTTTCAATAATCTTAACTTTAATATATTTAGTTTCAGAAAACAATGTATCAAGTCTCCACCAAGAATAAGCTCTATCTTTAATATTACGAAGCCATTGTGGAGATATTAGATCTTTTTTTTTACAAGCTTTAGATCCAATCCAAGGATAGTTGCTTAAAATAAGATTGAATTTATAATACATCATTAGTTGTTTAAAAAAAACTATAGGTGATTTAATACTTTTTAAGTTATTATCTTTTAAGTTAGGAATTTCGTCTAGATCAGAAATTATAATCCAATCTTCATCTTCAGCTTCAATTAATCCATCAGCTATGTGGTTTCTTTGAAAATTTTCTCTTTTAAGAGCATTCATTATCTGTTCTCCAGCCTTTTTATCGATATTGTCTAAATTTTTTACTTCTTTTATCTCAGGAGCTTCTTGGTCAATTAATAGATAGATGATTTTATCTCTAAATTTTTCAAAATTTTTAACATCAAATTTTGGTTTTCTTTTTTCACCCTTATGATTGTATTTTGCTTCAATAATTACAAATTTATCAACGTACTCACTTAGAAAATTTAGTCTTACATCTAGGACAACATCTTCATCAAAATACATAAAGCAATCAAATATTTTCATAATTTTTAGTCCTTTTTTATTTTTGTTTATATGATAAAAATTTTTATGGCAGAAAAATTAATTATCTCTTTTGACCAATATACAAAAATTGTTGAAAAATTAGCAATAGAAATTCATAATAGCTATAAACCAACAGTATTAGTAGGTATTATGAGGGGTGCTGCCCCTATTTTAGATATTCTCTCTAGAATATTGAAATTGCCAATTGCATACATAGTAATTCAAAGTTATTCAGGCGAAAGTATGGAAGATAAGCAGGGTAAGTTAATGTTTGCTAGAGAAATCAGCTCTTTGGCTGAAAACAAAGATTTTGATAAAGTATTATTAGTAGATGATCTTTCTGACACTGGATTAACTTTAAATAAAAGCATTGAGTGGTTAAAGAAGTATGAACCAACTAAAGATTATATTAATGAAGTTAAAACAGCTTGTTTGTGGAAAAAAAAGTCATCTACATTTGAACCAGATTTTTGCCCAGTAAAGCTAGATTCAGATCCATGGATTGTTCAACCAACGGAACATTATGAGGAGTTGTCTATGGAAGAAATAATTAAGAGAAATAAATAGGACCAGAATTAAATCCAGCCCTATAAAATTATTTTTTAAGCAACAGCAAAACTTATAACACTAAGTATCGCAATCACCCATATAGCTGGTGAAGTACTTGAAAACTTGCCAGTGAATAGCTTAATTAAAGCATACGAAATAAATGCCAAAGCAATACCATTACTAATACTATAAGTTAAAGGCATGGAAATCATTGCAAGTATTGCAGGAGCAGACTCACTAATATCATCCCACTCAATATCAACAATATTTCTTACAAATAAAATTGAAACATATAAAAGTGCAGCTCCATCTATTTCTTTTGGTAAGCTTGTTGCTAAAGGTGAAAGAAATAAACAGGCTAAAAACAAAACTCCAATAGTTAAAGAAGTCATACCCGTTCTACCACCAGCTTTTACACCAGCACCAGACTCAACATAACTGGTAACAGTTGTTGTACCCATTAATGCACCAGCTACAGTTCCAACACTATCTGCCATCATTGCTTTTTCAATATCTTTAACTTTTCCATTTCTATCTACTTTTCCAGCAACATTTGCTACTGAAGTTAAAGTCCCTGCAGTGTCAAAAAAGTCAATAAATAATAATGTAAATATTACTGTAGACATCCCAGCAGTAAGTGCGGCCGTAAGGTCGAAATCAAATAAATAAGTCATAGGAGGAATATCTCCAACAATCCCATTAAATTTTGCTAAGCCAGTTGTCCAAGCGATAATACTAAAAACAATAATTCCAATAATAATATTTCCTTTAATATTAAGTTTTTCCATAACTATCATTGAAACAAAAGCTAAACAGGCAAGTAAAATTAAAGGATTTTTCATATCACCAATAGTTACTAAAGTAACTGGGTGATCAGCAACAACGCCCATAATTTCTAAACCAATAATTGCTAAAAATAATCCAATACCAGCACCTATCCCTAGCTTTAAACTTTTTGGGATAGAATTAATTAGCCATGCTCTAATTGGTGTTAATGAAATAATTAAGAATAAAACACCAGCAACTAATACAGCACCTAGTGCGGCTTGTGGTGTGTAACCCATTCCACCAACCACTCCAAATGCAACAAAAGCATTAATCCCCATGCCAGGGGCCAAACCTATTGGCCATGTTTTTCCATAAAATGCCATTATGAAACAGGCAAGTGCAGTTGCAACGATTGTTGCCGTGAACACTGCTCCAAAATCGAAAAAACCTTTTTCTGGTCCAGCAAATTCACCTGATAATATAAATGGATTTAAAAACATAATGTAAGCCATTGTCAAAAATGTTGTTACACCAGCTATTACTTCTGTTTTAAAATCAGTCTTATGTTCTTTGTAGTTAAAATATTTTTCTAACATTGATCCTCCTAAAATTAGATTAAGTTTTATTAGATTATTGATGCAAATACTCTTAAAAACCTAAGTTTATCAACATAATTCAACTTATAAGTTTATATTTATGCAATATTTTGAGTGCTAACATTCCACTGTGTTAAAAAAATTAAAATTCATTTTAATAAGTGCATTTTTCTTAATTTTGGTATCTAGCTGTCAAACAATTAAGCAAAAAACAGATGCAATAGTTAAAAAAGAAAATAGTGAATTAATGCAATACATTGGAAAAACTTCAAGTAATTTACAAATGAATTTAGGTAAACCTGATGAAGATTTTAAAAATGAAAGAGATAATTTAGAGCTTGTTTATAATACAAAAAAATATTTCATACCTTGTGAAAGAAGATTTGAAATAGACCCCAATTCCATTGTTATTGGTTTTGTATCAAACGGTTGTTTTTGATATTTATTAAATTTTGTCTGAAATTTTTAATGCAAATGCATAGTCTAAAGATATTTCTTCTATAGCACCGTCTCTGCCAGATTTACCACCATGGCCAGCATTCATTTCAGTTTTTAAAAGTAATAAATTATTATCAGTTTTATAATCTCTAAGCTTTGCTGTAAATTTTGTAGGTTCATCAAATAATACTCTATTGTCACTTAAGCTTGTTGTGATCAGCATATGAGGATAATCGGTTTTTTTAATATTATTATAAGGAGCGTAAGAATAAATATAATCAAAGTGATCTTTTTTATTTTTTGCATTTCCAAATTCATCGAACTCACCGACTGTTAAAGGTAGAGAGTGATCTAAATTTGTTGTCAAAGAGTCAACAAAGGGTACAGCCATTATTATTCCTAAAAATAATTCTGGGGCCTGGTTAACCACAGCACCCATAAGAAGGCCTCCAGCAGAGCCACCCATTCCAATTATCTTATTTTTTGAAGTGTATTTATTTTCAATTAAATATTTTGCAGATGCAATGTAGTCTTCAAAAGTGTTTTTTTTATTAAGTAATTTTCCCTCTTTCCACCACTTCATACCTCTTTCCATGCCACCCCTAATATGTGCTGTGACCCAAATAATATCTCTATTTATTAAACTTAGTCTTGTAGTAGAAAAACTAGGACTCATTGAGCTTCCGTATGAACCATAACCATAAAGTAATAAATGTGCAGTTCCATCTAGTTTGGTATTCTTGTGTCTTGTAATAGTAAGGGGCACTAATCTTCCATCATGTGACTGACAATTAACTCTTTCAACAATATAATCCTCAGGATTATGACCTGAGGGAATTTCTTGCTCTTTAATTAATTTTTTTTCTTTTGATTTAAGATTATAAGAATAAACTCTAGATTGAGTTTTTGGGGATGAATAACTTAAGTAAATTTTATCTGTATTTTTATTTCTTTGTAATAAAGAAGCGCCAGGAACATATACAGTCTCATCTGAAAAAATTAATTCTTCTTCTTTCCCAGTTGTTATATTTCTTACAAATAGTTTTTCTAAAGCATCTGAAGTCTCTGATCTTATAATCCAATTTTTTAAAAATGTTAGACCACCAATTAAAACCTCTTCTTTCGCAGCTATAAAGGTTTTCCAACCTGGTTTGTCCAAGTTATCAGCTATGTCTACTTTAAAATCTTCAGCATTTTCATTTGTGTGATTATAAAATTTTCCATCCCAGGAATTAACTGAATATAGTATTCCTTTTTGTCTCTTCTTTATTAATTTAGGTTTTGGCTCTTTCTCATTAGCATCAAAATAATATTGTTCTGAAGTATTATGATCAGAAGTAGTAATAAAAAAGTATTTATCATCACAACTTAGATCAATTCCAACTGTAAAGGCTTCACTTTTTTCTTCAAAAATTAGTTGATCTTCTTTAGTGCTTGTACCCAATCTATGTCTATAAATTTTTCTTGGTCTGTGATTTTCATCTAATTTTGAATAGAAAATATATTGGTCATTCAAACTAAAAGTTATGCCTCCTGATGTATCTTCAATTTTTTCAGTAACCAATTTTTTTGTGTCGATATCTCTAATATATATTGTGTAATATTCAGAACCCTTAGTATCTAAAGAATACCCTAAATATTTATCATTAAAGCTTACTTCTAAATCACCAACACCAAAATATTCCACGTCGAGTTTTTCTTTTTCCTCATCACCATTCCAAATTTCTTCAATATTGTCAGACCCAATTTTTTTCCTTAATTTAATAGAGTAATTTCCTTTAGTTGTTGTTTTTGTCCAATATTCATAATCAAAATCTTTAAATGGCAGAGATTCGTCATCTAACTTTATTCTCCCCTTAATCTCGTCAAATAGTTCTTTTTGAATATCTTTAGTATTTGATAGGTGAAAGTCTGTGTAGGAATTTTCTTCTTCTAAGTACTTTCTAACTTCAGGGTTTAATCTCTTATTATCTTTTAAAACTTCCAAGATATCATCTTGATGTATCCAGCTATAATCATCTTCCCAGCTAGTGTTATGATATGTTTTTATTTCTGATTTTTTTTTAAGTTGTGGTATTTTCATAGGAATAAATTAAATATATGAATATAATCATTTATACACTAGTTATTTTTGGTATTATTTACTTTTTACTAAAATTATTAGTCAACACATCATCTAAAAAAATATCAAAAAATTTGAGAAAGTTAATTTTTATTGGGTCAATAATCTTAGCTTTTGTACTTGCTATAGGAGGCAAGTTTTTACTCAGTATACCCTTAACATTAGTAAGTTTGGCTATAATTAAGCTAAAGGGTTTTTCAATCATTCAATTAATTGGTTTGTTTAGATTAATTCAAACACTTAGAAAGTCTGGAAGGTTTTCATTTAATCAAAATCAAAATATCAAAAACTCATCGACATTATCCTTAGAGGAAGCTTATAAAATTTTAAATCTTGATAAAAATAAAAATAATACAAAAGATGATGTAAATAAAGCCTATATCAAGATTCAAAAAAAAATTCATCCAGATGTGTCACCAGAAACTGCAAGATTGTCTGCAATTGTTAATGAAGCCAAAGAAGTTGTTTTAAGAAATATAAATTAAAATCTACTATTGATTATTGCTTGGTAAACTTTTTCAACTGAAATATTTTCTGCTTTTAAATTTGATCCATGAGTTACATTTTCAATTTCAATACCATCTGGAACAATTCTATGATAGTTTTTGCTATAGTCAGTATAGGCCTTAGGTGTATCTAAGAGTATCACTAAACTTTTTATTCCTGATTGAGAGGTTACATGTGATCCAAACGAGTCATTTCCCACATACATGTTTGCTGAACAAAGATAGGGAATAATTTCTTCAATTCTTTTATTGTATAAAGAAAGACAATTATTTTTAGTAACATTAGCCATAATTTCATCAGATAGCATTTTGTCAGTTGGTCCACAGAGTATAAAAAAATAGTAATCCCCATTATTATTCAGTTTATTAATTAGGTTATAAAAATTTTTTGTAACCCATCTGGTTGTTGGTCCTGAAGAACCTGCACCAATAACAATCTTAAACTTTTTATTATCAAAATTATCATTAATTTTTTCAACTTTATCTTTTTTAATAAAAAAGTTTGTTTCAGTTGGACAATTATTAATCCCTAGGGATTTTTCAGTAAATTTTTTTGCAGCTTCTATTAAGTGTAGTTTTTTCTTTTTAAAAATTGGATAAGAGTAAACTTTTTTAATGTTAGAAAAAATTGAAGCTAAGTAAATTCTTAAGCTAGGATAAAAAATAAAGATCTGATTAAAATCAAATGAATTTAAAAATTGTCTTAATTTTAAAATATCAATGAAGCGTTTATGATAATTGTTAATAAAAATAATTTTTTCTATCAAGGGATCATCATTTAGAGCCTCTTCTAAGTTTTTACATAATGTTATGATTGTAATAGGCCCAAATTTCTTTGCTATTTCATGACAATAGGTAAGGTGAAGTAAGTTTGCCCCCAATCCTTTGTAACTAAGATATACACAAGTTTTCATAGCGATTAATTAATTTTTATATTTAATGATTTAAACTGTACAGATAATCTTTATAATAATTGGTATGAACAAAATTAAAGGAATTTTTGCAGCATCAATGTCTGTGTTTAACGAAGATCTAAGCTTAAACATTGAAAAAACTGTCGGGCACGCAGAAAAAATAATTGATCAAGGTTGTCATGGAGTTGCTATTTTTGGAAGCACAGGACAGGCTCAGCTTATATCTATTAGTGAAAAAATTGGTTTATTGAATCAACTATCTGAAAGTAAATATAAAAATAAGTATTTAATTGGCACTGGACTTAACTCCTTAAATGAAACTATCAATTTGATGAGTGTAGCCGAATCTTTAAATTTTAGTGATTTTTTAATTATGCCTCCTGCTTATTACAAGTATGGAGATAAAGAGGTGATAGAGTTTTATTCAAGAGTAGTTGAAGCAAGACCTGACAGTAGAATTATTTTATATAATTTTGAAAAATTATGTGGCTATAAATTTAGTATTGAATGTGTTGAAGAACTTGTTAAAAAATTCCCAAAACAAATAGTTGGAGTCAAAGATAGCTCGTACAATCTTTATGATCATCTAAAGATAGAAAACTTTTCTGTTTTGCCTGGGTCAGAATCAAAACTTTTAAAAGGCTTAGAATTAGGATGTACTGGAATTATTACTGCAACCTGCAACGTAACAGCAGGCTTGTCTAGAAAAGTTTATGATGATTTTATTGAAAAAAAAAAACAAACAACAAATGAAATGTTATGTAACGTCAGAAATACTTTTGAAAAATTTAATTTAATATCTGGATTACATTCCTTTATGTCTGATGAGGATAAAAGCTATAAAAATGTTCTGCCACCTGTCAGTCTTTTAAGTGAACAGGATAAACAGCAATTAATAGAAGAACTTAATAAACTAAATTTTAATTTGGGATCCTTAAAGGCAGCCTAAATGCAATTAGCAAGGTTTTTAAATAACACATTTAAAAATGATGGATTCTTATTAATTGATGCTGACTTAAAAAAATACATCATAGGTTCTCCTAAAAAAAAAAATTCCAATTACGCTTAAAATTTTAAATAAAAAATTTCATTATAAACTACTGCTTCGTCCAGATCTATATTTTGGAGAAGGTTATTCTGATGGTGATATAATTATTGAAAATGGAACGTTAACTGATTTTTTAGACCTGGCATTTATGAATATTGGAAGAAGAAATATAAATTTTTTTAGTCAATTTATAAATAAAATGAGTGGCTCATATAGATATTTGACAAATTTTAATTTCATAAAAAAAGCTCAAATGAATGTTTCTCACCATTATGATCTTTCAGATGATCTATATGATTTATTTTTAGATCAAAAAAGACAATATTCGTGTGGATATTTTAAAAATAAAAATGAAAGTTTGGAAGTCGCTCAAAGCAATAAAATACAGCACATCATAAAAAAATTAAATATACAGTCAAATCAGAAAGTTCTTGATATTGGATGTGGATGGGGATCGTTAGTATTTGATATTGCTAAATCCACAAACTGCAAAGTAACTGGAATCACTTTATCAAAAAATCAATTTGATTATTGTTTAAAAAAAACTAAGGAATTTAGTTTGAATAATCAAGTTACATTTAAACTTATAGATTATCGAGAATTAGACGAAAAGTTCGATAGAATTGTAAGTGTTGGAATGTTTGAACATGTGGGTAGGAAATTTTATAAAAAGTTCTTTAAAAAAATAGAAAGGTTGCTTGAAGAAAGAGGTGTTTCTTTGATTCACACAATAGGTTCAGTAAATCCACCTGGTGATCCACATCCATGGATAACAAAGTACATTTTTCCAGGAGGATATACACCAAGCTTAAGCGAAATAACCACACCTGTGGAAAAAGCTGGCTTAATTGTATCCGACGTAGAAGTGCTCAAATTACATTATTCGTATACCTTAAAGCATTGGAAGGAGAACTGTATAAAAAATAAAGAAAAAATAGTTCAAATGTTTGATGAAAGGTTTTTTAGAATGTGGGAATTTTATCTGGCAGGATCTGAAATTGCTTTCAAATGGGGGGACCAGGTTGTTTATCAATTACAATTAACAAAGAGTTATACATCAACACCCATCACAAGAGACTATATTTATGAGTAATATGTTGATAAATCATAACTTCCTTAAAGTATGAAAAAAATAAAAAAAAATAATGTAAAAAAAAAGCCAGCTAAAAAAAAGCCTATTAAAAAAAAGTCGGCAAAAAAAAGACCTATTAAAAAAAAGTCAGCTAAAAAAAGACCTATTAAAAAAAAGTCAGCTAAAAAAAGACCTATTAAAAAAAAGATTATTAAAAAACAAGTGGGCTTAATATCAAGAATAATTAAACTCCAGCATTTTTTAAAACCAGAATTTAATTTTAAAATTAATTTTAGTTTAGAAAAACACATTCAAGCATTCTTTGATTTTTTTGCAAATAGAATAGTTGAATACAAAATACTAAAAGTTGACGATAAAAGAAAAAGAAAACTAGAGGAAATTGAAAAAAAAGAAAGAGAAAGGATATTGCTACAAAAGAAAAAATTACAAGATGAAGAGTTACAAACCAAACTTAAAGAAAAAGCTTTAAAAGATGAATTTAAATTAGAAAAAGAAAGAACAAAAGATATAAAGTTATTTTTACGTAAGGAACAGGCTTTAATTAGAATCGAACAAACAGATAGACAAAGACAATTTTTAAAACAATTAAAGTTAGAAAAACAAATAGAAAAATTTAGAATAAGAGAAGTCAAAGAACTAGAAAAGCTAGAAAAAATTTCTCTTAAAGAAAAAAGAGAAGATTATGCTGGGCTTCAAGAAAGGATAGAAAGATTAAAAGATAAATATAGAATTATAAGAGATCAAAAAATCAGAGAAAGAGTAGAAGCTTTAGGTGTTAAAATTATAGGTGACGAAGATAGAGAAACCTTATTACATAAAGAAAAAGAATATATTCTTGCAAGGCAAAAAATTGAACTTTCATTAGAAAGTTTTTATAGGAGTGCTGGTAGTTTAGTTTTTCAGCTTAATAAGCGCCACGTTACTAGACATATGTCAATTTTTAGATGTATCGATCAAAGATTTGAAACTGGTGAAATATTTATTAAATGGGATGAGACTCCTGATGAAGAGTGGTTGTTATTAATTTATATAAAAAATAACTCCCCAAACGAAGGCATAGTTATTGAAGACAAGTCAAACCCAGAAAAAAATTTTTCACATGAGTTTAAAGCCAATGAAATATTTAAAGCTTCAGATTTGATGGTAGACTCATTAACTCAGTTAATTTCAAGAAAAAGAGCTAAAAAAGATTAGATTAAATACTCTCTTCTCTAATTAATCTTTCAATTTCAGGTATCATCTCACCATTTTTAAATGAGGGGTAAAACTCCAATGCTCTTTCAATGCTCTCAATAGCTTTTTCATATTTTTGAAGTTTTATAAAAATTCTAGCTTGTCCTGACAATGCCCCAAAATGTCTAGGCTCTATATTTAAAACTTTATCAATATCATCTAAAGAATCTGTATATTGACTCAATAAAAAATACACAGTTGCTCTTTTATTCCACGCTTCAGACCATTTAGGGTCAGTAACTAAAATGTTATCAAAAATTTTTAGTGCATAATTGTAATCTCCATATTGCATTAGCTCTATTCCAAATTCTAATCTCTCCGTTAATTTATTATTGGTTGGATGTTCATTCCAAATAGACCAAATCTTTTTTTCCAATAATGCTGCACTTTTTGAATTATTAACTTTTTTAAGTTGATTAAAAAGATTATTCAAAATATTTTCTTGAGATGATTGCACAGAGGGAAAAAAACTACTTAAGAATAAAAATAATAGAAAAACTTTATAAATTTTCATAATAAAAAATATAATTTAATTATTATTTATCCTCAATAGATAAATTTATTTAGAAAGTTGATTTTTATTTTTTAAATATAAAAAAAAAGCAATAATTTCATAAGATAATGAAAATAAAGTAAAAATTATTGGTATTTTGAAAAAAGTGTAGAGAAATTTATATTTAGGAATTTTTTTCCAGACTAATAAAAAGGCTTCTGCACCACCGATTATTTTTTCTCCATCTTTAATATGAAGTCTTCGTAAAAGAGTTTTATTATTTTTCTGAGTTTCTAATTCAGCAGATTTATTATCTGTAATATCAATCCATTCTATGTCTTTAATATTTTGTTTTTTATACAAATTTATTTCTGCTCGACAGATATTACATGAATTATTAAAATAAACTTTCACAGATTATTTTTTTTCTTTCCAAGCAGTCATTCCACCAGTTATATTTTTTACATTTTTTAATCCCATATCTTGCATGGTTTTTGTTGCGAGAGTACTTTGACCACCTAGACCACAAAATACCACATATTCTTTATCTGGATTATTTTTAAACATATCATTTTCTAAAGGACTTCCGTCTGCTAAGTAAAACTCTAACAACCCTCTTTCTAAATTAATGGCATTGCCTATGGTCTCTGCTTCGAAACTACTTTTATCTCTGACATCTATAAATTGAACGTTCGGATCGTTTAATTTTTCTTTAGCCTCATCTATAGAAATATTTGTTATTTCATTGGTAATATTCATTAATTCGTCAAATTTTTTCATTTTATGTTCCTTTTTTATTTATTAGTAAAATTACCCAGAATTAGCTAGTTTGTATATGTGCGAAATTCACCAATTGAAAAAACAATTATAACTACTATTTGATTGGAATGACTGATTTCTTTAACAAAACAGATTTATCAAGAAATGATGCAGAAAAAATTATTTCTGAAACTCTAAATAACTGTGATGATGGCGAGCTTTATTTAGAAAATTCAAAGAGTGAATCAATTGTGTTGGATGATGATAAAATCAAAAGCTCTACTTATAGTTCTGATTTAGGATATGGTTTAAGAGCTGTAACAGGTGAGGTTGTTGCCTATTCGCATTCAAATGAAATTTCAAGAAATTCATTAAAACAATCGGCTGATAATTTAAGTTCAACCTTGAAATCAAGGAAAGGTGTTTATAATCATGAGATACCTAAAACAAACGAAAAATTTTATAAAGACATTAATCCCATAGAAGAAAAATCACTTCAATCAAAATTAAAACTTTTAAAAGAAGTTAATAATTATACGAGAGCAAAAGGTGGCATCGTCCAACAAGTAACGGCAAGTTTTTCTGGAGAGCATAAATCTATAGAAATAATTAGATCAGGTGGTGAAGTATTAGCAGATGTTAGACCTTTAATTCGCTTTAATGTTTCGGTGATGCTTGAAAAAAATGGTAAAAAAGAAACTGGAGTTTATGGAATTGGTGGCAGACAGTCTTATGATGAATATCTTAAAGATGATAATTGGAAAAAAGTATGTGATGAGGCATTTAGAATTGCATCAGTAAATTTAGAAAGTAAGCCTGCTCCGGCAGGAGAAATGAAAGTGGTTTTAGGTCCAGGATGGCCTGCAATACTTATTCATGAAGCGATAGGTCATGGTTTAGAAGGAGATTTTAATAGAAAAAAAACTTCTGCATTTCATAATTTAATGGGTCAGAGAGTTGCAAGTGAAGGAGTTACAA
>Ga0307986_10002204_pt1 | contig 14003 bp, 15 predicted proteins | sample EllFjometageno82_FD_203170 | JGI IMG/M metagenome (GOLD analysis project Ga0307986, IMG submission 203170) | Marine microbial communities from Ellis Fjord, Antarctic Ocean - #82 | ecosystem: Environmental > Aquatic > Marine > Unclassified | place: Southern Ocean | collected 2014-10-09
TGCACTAGTTGTTGTTGGTAATCAAGCAGGAAAAATAGGTGTAGCTCATGCTAAAGCTAAACAAGTTCCTGATGCAATTAAGAAAGCTAATGAAAATGCTAGAAGAGTATTAATTCATATCCCTTTGAGAGAAGGCAGAACAATTCACCATGATGTTTATGGAAAAGATGGTGCTGGTAAAATTATTTTAAGATCTGCACCTAAAGGAACTGGTATTATTGCTGGTGGCCCAGTAAGAGCTGTTTGTGAAGTTTTAGGAATTAAAGATATAGTTGCAAAATCAATGGGAACATCAAATCCACACAACATGATCAGAGCTACCATGAAAGCTTTATCCAAACAAAATTCGCCAAAACATATAGCAACAATTAGAAATAAAAAAATTTCTGACGTAATTGAAAAAAGAGGATAATGAGTTCATTAAATACAACAGGTAAAGTTTTATACAAAAAGAGAATGAGGGTGGGTAGAGGTATTGGCTCTGGTAAAGGAAAAACCTCTGGTAGAGGTGTTAAAGGACAAAAATCTAGATCTGGTGTTGCGATAAAATCTTTTGAAGGTGGTCAAATGCCTTTATACAGAAGATTACCTAAAAGAGGATTTAATGCTATTAAAAGATATCAGGCCATCATAGCAATAATGAACTTAGAAAAAATTCAATCTTACATTGATGAAAAAACTATTAATATTAATGATGTAATAAACATGGCCTTGCTTATAAAATTAAAATTAATCAATAAAAACTCTCAAAAATTAAAGATACTTGGTACAGGTGATATTAAAGATAAAGTTAGCATTGAAGCTGACTTAATATCAAAAACAGCTGTAGTAAAATTAGAAAAAGCTGGTGGTTCAATACAGTTAAAAAAATAATTAAGATATTATGAGTTCATCTTCTCAAACTAACGATCTTAAAAATCGAATTTTTTTTACAATATTTATTCTAGCAATTTACAGGTTCGGTACATTTGTACCCATTCCTGGTATTGATCCTGAGCAATTACAGGTAATGATGAGTGGTAATCAAAAAGGATTACTAGGGATGTTTAACGTATTTGCAGGCGGTGCTGTTAGTAGAATGGCTATTTTTGCCTTAGGTATCATGCCATATATCTCCTCTTCTATTATTGTTCAATTATTAACAGGTGTATCTGATTACTTTAAAAATTTAAAAGCGCAAGGTGAGATGGGTAGAGCTAAAATTACTCAAATAACAAGATATGGAACAGTTGTGCTAGCTACAATTCAGGGGTACGGCTTATCCATTGGTTTGGAATCTTCAGCAAATTTAGTTATTAATCCAGGTCTTTTCTTTAAGATAACAACAGTTTCAACTATTGTTGCTGGGACAATGTTTTTAATGTGGTTAGGTGAACAAATCACTCAAAGAGGTATCGGTAATGGTATTTCATTAATTATTTTTGCTGGAATTGTTGCTGAAATTCCAAGGGCACTAGTAACTACATTTGAATTAGGAAGAACGGGAGCGGTCTCAACAGTTATGATTATTGCAATTTTTGTTCTTTTGGTTGCAACTATTATGTTTATTGTTTTCATGGAAAGAGCATTAAGAAAAATTCTCATAAATTATCCTAAAAGACAAATGGGAAATAAGATGTATGGTGGTGAGTCTTCTCATTTACCATTAAAAATTAACCAAGCAGGTGTAATACCTGCAATCTTTGCATCAGCTTTATTATTATTACCGGTAACTTTTTCTAATTTCTCTTTTTCAGACAATGATACATTTTCAAACATTAGCTCTTACTTTACTCAAGGACAGCCACTCTACATGTTAATATACGCATCTGGAATAATATTTTTTACATTCTTCTACACATCTATTACTTTTAACCCAACTGAGACTGCTGATAATTTAAGAAAGTATGGGGGTTTTGTACCAGGCATTAGACCGGGAGAAAATACAGCTTTATATATTGAAAAAATTGTTACTAAACTTACGACAATAGGAGCTCTTTACTTAACTATTGTTTGTTTAATGCCAGAGTTTTTAATTGCAAATTATCCAATCCCATTCTACTTAGGCGGCACATCAATATTAATCGTAGTTGTTGTAGCAATTGATACAGTGACACAAATTCAAACTAGGTTAATGAGCTCTCAATATGAGCAACTAATAAAAAAAACAAAATTCGGTAAGTAAACAGTGAATATAATTTTATTTGGTCCTCCAGGTGCTGGTAAGGGGACTCAATCTCAATTTATTGTAAAAAAACATAACTATTTTCAGTTATCTACAGGTAACCTTTTAAGAGAGGAGGTTAAATCAAAAACACTTCTTGGATCAGAAATTGAAAAATTAATATCAAATGGTAAGTTTGTTTCAGATGAAACTGTTAACACACTCCTAAGACAGTCTATTACTAATCTAAAATTTAGAGATAGAATTATTTTTGATGGATATCCTAGAAATGTTGATCAAGCTAAGAATTTAGAGTCAATTTTAGGTGAATTTGAACAAACTATTGGACATATTATTTTTTTAAATGTTGCAAAAGACATAATTGAAAAACGCATTATGGGTAGAGTGACTTGTGAAAAATGTCATATGACCTTAAATGAATTTTTTAATAAAGAACAAATTGAGCTCCACCCTTGTGGTAAGGAATTCTTGAAAAAGAGAAAAGATGATAATTTAGATATAGTTATTGCGAGATATGATACTTACATGTCTTCAACCAAGCCAGTTTTAGATTTCTACGCAAAAAATGAAAATTTTACTGAAATTGATGGAGCTGCTGAAATTGATCAAATAACCAACAAAATCAATGATGTTCTTACTGTTTAAGGCGTTGACTTTAGAACATCTTCTTATATAAAAGGCTAAATTTATTTTCAGAAATATGGCTCGTATAGCAGGTGTAAACATTCCACAAAACAAACTTGTCCACATAGGACTAACGTACATCTATGGTATTGGTGATAGATTTTCAAATCAGATCTGTACTTCGTTGGAAATTCCTAGAGCAAAAAGGATTAATGAACTAACTGATGCTGATATTCTAAAAATTAGAGAATACATTGACGCAAATTTTAAAGTAGAAGGTGATCTTAGAAGAGATTATTCTTTAACTATTAAGAGATTAATTGACCTTGCTTGTTACAGAGGATCAAGACATAGAAAAAAACTCCCTGTTAGAGGACAAAGAACAAGGTGTAATGCTAGAACTAGAAAAGGTAAAGCTATTGCAATTGCAGGTAAAAAATTAACACCACTTAAAAAATAATTAATTTATGGGTAAAATAGATAAAGTAGAAACTCCAGATACTGTTGTAGAGAAAAAAGTAGAGAAAAAATTAACTAAAGGTTCTAAAAAAAGTTCATACTCTAAAAAAAAGAAAATTAAAAAGCATATTCTTAATGGAGTTGCTTATGTACAATCAACATTTAATAATACTATAATTTCAATAGCCGATACTAATGGAAATGTTATTTCATGGGCATCAGCTGGTCAAAAGGGTTTTAAAGGCTCAAGAAAATCTACTCCATATGCCGCACAAATTGCTGCAGACTCTGCTGCTTCTAAAGCATTAGAATATGGAATGAAAACACTAACAGTTCAAGTTAAAGGACCTGGTTCTGGAAGAGAAACAGCCTTAAGAGCCTTACAAGCAAAAGGATTTAAAATCCTTTCAATAAAAGATACAACACCAATGCCACATAACGGTGTAAGACCACCAAAAAAAAGGAGAGTTTAATAAATGGAAAGTTTAAATGTAAATGCTAAAAATTGGAAAGCATTAATTAAACCAGCTCAATTAGATGTTAAGATTAGTGAAGATAAGTCATTAGCAAAAATTATTGCAGAGCCACTAGAAAAAGGCTACGGTTTGACCTTAGGAAATTCTTTAAGAAGAATTTTACTTTCATCTATAAGAGGTACAGCAGTAACCTCTATACAAATTGATGGTGTGTTACATGAATTCACTTCCATTAAAGGTGTACGAGAAGATGTAACTGATATTGTCTTAAATGTTAAGTCGTTAGCATTAAAAAGCTCTTCTGATACTTCAAAAAAACTTATTCTTGATGCTAAAGGGCCTGGAGAAATTAAAGCTTCAGATATTGTTCCAATGGCTGATATTGAAATACTAAACCCTGATTTAGTTATCTGCAACTTAGACGAAAAAACTCATTTTCATATGGAAATGAATGTTGGAACTGGCAAAGGTTATGTGCCAGCTGTGATGAATAAACCAGAAGAGCCACCACTTGGCTTAATAGCTATAGATTCATTATACAGTCCAGTTAAAAAAGTATCATACGCTATTAGCACCGCAAGAGAGGGTAAGGCTCTAGATTATGATAAATTAACTATGGAAGTTGAGACTAATGGATCAATTTCAGCTGAAGATGCAGTTGCTTACTCAGCTAGAATTTTTCAAGATCAACTAAATATGTTTGTTAATTTTGATGAGCCTGTAGAAGCCCCTATTAAAGAAGTTTCAACTGAGCCTGAATTCAATAAAAACCTTTTAAGAAAAGTAGATGAGTTAGAACTGTCAGTTCGTTCAATGAATTGTCTTAAGAATGATAATATCATTTATATAGGTGACCTTGTTCAAAAATCAGAAGGTGAAATGCTTAGAACACCTAACTTTGGAAGAAAATCACTTAATGAAATTAAAGAAGTTTTAACTGGTATGTCATTATATCTTGGTATGGAAATACCAAATTGGCCACCAGAAAATATAGCTGAAATGTCTAAAAAATTAGAGGAACAAATCTAATGAGACATGGAATGGCTAATAAGAAGTTAAATAGAACTTCTGAACATAGAAAAGCATTATTAAAGAATATGTTAAATTCTTTAATTAAATATGAACAAATTACCACCACACTTCCAAAAGCCAAATTTTTAAAACCACAAGCTGATAAGATAATTACGTTGGGTAAAAAAGAAACACTACAAACAACAAAAATGTTAATGACGAAATTACAGGACATTACTTCAGCAAAAAAAGTCACAAAAACTTTATCTAAAAGATATGAAAAGAGACATGGTGGCTATACTAGAATTATTAAAGCTGGGTTTAGATATGGTGATAATGCACCAATGGCAGTAATTGAATTTGTAGATAGAGATGTTGAAGCAAAAAGAGTTGATAGGAAGAAAAAAGAGCCGACTAAAGACATAAAAGAAGAAAAAAAATTAGCTACTGCTTAATTTTTTATATAAAAATATCACATCATGAAAAAGTCTTTTACCGTTGATTCAACGTTTAATGATATGCGTGTTGATCGCTGGATTAGAAATAACTTAGGTAATATTCCCCAAGGATTAATAGAAAAAAGTTTAAGAAGTGGAAAAATTAAACTTAATAATAAAAAAACTAAAAGTTCACAAAAAGTAAAAACAGGAGATGCTGTAGATTTGTTTAATTTTGACTACACAGAAACTATAGTCCAAAAAAAAATAAAATTTGTACCATCAGAGGAAGTTATTAAAGCGAATGAAGATCTAATAATTGATAATAATAATGATTTTATTGTACTAAATAAAAGTTCTGGTATTTCAGTTCAAGGTGGAACAAAATCAAAAAAAAACCTAGTAGATATTTTTGCAAGAAGTGACATTTTTCAAGACACAAAACCCTTTTCTGTCCATAGACTTGATAAAGACACATCAGGTGTTTTTATTATGGCAAAGCACAGAGAAGCAGCACAATTATTAACTTCATTATTTAGGTTAAGAAAAGTCCATAAAACTTATTTAGCAATATGTCATGGAGAGCTACAGAAAGATTCTGGTGAATGGAATGATGATCTTACTAGATATGACAATGATAAAGAAATAGTAGAAAAAGCTAGAACTATTTATAAGGTTTTAGATAAAAATTCTATTTGCAGTCTAATTGAAATGAAACCTATAACTGGTAGAAAGCATCAACTCAGAAAACAACTATATGCTGTTGGTTGCCCAATTTATGGTGACCAAAAATATAAGTTTAGTAATACAGATAAAGCAATTAATAAAAATTTAATGCTTCACTCCTATCAAATTAAATTTATGATCAAGGATAAAAAATATACATATACAGCTCTGCTACCAGACTATTTTAAAAAACTTTTAAAAACTAAAAGACTTAGTTTTCCAAGTTCTTAGTAAAATTATTAATAATCACATCAATTAAACCACTATAGTTTTGATTATTAACTTCTTTAAGATTAGTGACACCCTTGTCTAAAATACCACAGGGAATTATATTTTTATATTTATTAAGATTATTGTTAATATTTACTGCAAAGCCATGATAGGCAATCCACTTACTAACTCTAACACCAATAGCAGCAACTTTCTTAGTGCCACTTTTATCATTAATCCAAATACCTATGTTTTTAGGATCACCAAACGATTGAATATTATATTCAGAGAAACTTTCAATAATAGTTTTTTCAATTAATGTTATAAACTTTCTTATATCTTTATGTCGATGTTTTAAATCTATAACAAAATAACAAATTAGTTGACCAGGTCCATGGTAAGTAATTTTACCACCTCTGTTTGTTTTAATCAAATTTATATCTTTATTCAAAATTTCTTCTTCTTTATAGCTGGTTCCAGCTGTATAAATTTCTTCATGCTCTAGGATCCAAATTAAATCACTTTTTTTATTGCTATGTATATCTAACAATCTTTGTTCAAGAAATTTTATAGCATCTGTATATTTTATTGGTTTTATGGACTTTTTAATTTCTATATTCATTTATAAATTGTATTATTTTTATTATGCATTAATAGTGCGAAAATGATTTATAAGTAAATTTATGTCTTTAATAAAAAAAATAAAAGATAAAAAAGTTAATTTTGAGTTTAATAAAGAGTACTTAAAAGTTGTTACTACCAAGATTGCTAATAACGATGCTCAATTTATTACTAATTCTTTTAATGAAATGCACCCTGCTGATGCAGCAGACATTATTGAGCTTCTTGGTCAAAATGACAGAGAAAGTTTAATAAAACTTAATAACTTCAATATTGATCCTGAAGTTTTTATTGAACTTAATGAGTCTATTCAATCAGAAATTATTGCCTATCTGTCATCAGATTCGATCGTTATGCTTTTAAAAAACCTTGAATCAGATGATGCAATTGCTATTTTAGAAAATGTAGACGAGAAAGATAAAAACGATATTTTAAGTTTATTGCCACCCAAGGATCGCTTTGCTTTACTTGAAAGCTTAAGTTACCCAGAAGATACAGCTGCTAGAATTATGCAACGTGAGTTTACAGCTACCCCCAGTAATTGGTCTGTAGGTCAAACAATTGATTACTTACGTGAAAATAAAAATTTACCTGAAGAATTTTTGCAAATTTTTATTGTAGATGAGGAATTTAAACCCATTGGAACTGTTCCGTCATCCAAAGTTTTAACAACATCGAGAGATACTAAGATGCTTTCTATAATGTCAGAATCTCAGTTACTTATCCCGGTTGATATGGATAAAGAGGAGGTTGGTAATGTGTTTGAGAATTATAATCTAAACTCCGCTGCTGTAGTTGATAAAACTAATAAATTAGTTGGTATGATCATGTATGATGATGTTTTAACAGTATTAAAAGAAGAGGCTGAAGAAGATGCATTAAGATTAGCTGGGGTAGGAGATGAAGAAATTACAGATGGTGTTTTTAAAAAAACAAAACGAAGATTTAATTGGTTATTATTAAATCTATTTACAGCTTTTCTCGCAACTTGGGTTATCAGTTTATTTGGTGCAACGATTGAACAGATGGTCGTATTAGCATTTTTAATGCCAATTGTTGCTTCTATGGGTGGAAATGCTGGAATGCAAACCTTAGCTGTGACGGTTAGAACTTTAGCAACAAACGATTTAACTAAAAATAACTTTTCACAAAATATCTTAAAAGAATTTAATATAGGAATTTTAAATGGTTTTATTTTTGCAATAATTAGCGCATTAGTGGTACAGGTTTGGTTCCAAGACTCTTTACTTTCAATGATCATATCTATGTCAATGATTGTAACAATGATTGTAGCTGGATTGTTTGGTATTCTTGTTCCAATCACTTTAAAAAAGATGAATATTGATCCAGCAATTGCGTCCAGCGTATTCGTGACAACTATAACAGATGTTATAGGCTTTGTGTCATTCTTGGGTGTTAGTGCTTATTTCCTCTAAAAATTATCTATTAGTCTTACATTTTTTAAATAATATGACACAAATAGCCTAAAGGGTTTGTTGTAAAGATTAGTGCTTAAGTTAATTAAATTCCTACATTCCAGGTATTCAATTTTAATATTAAATTTATGAATAAGATCCTTTTTAAAAATTTTAATTAGGTTATTTGATTCTTTCCTATTTATGTTAATTGAATGTTTTAAATTAAATAATTGGTTTGCAATTAATCCAGCTACTTTAAGGTTACTCTGATTTAATAGACTATTTCTTGAGGATAATGCAACTTTGTTAGAATTTCTAATCGTTATAGATGGTTGAACTTTAGATTTATACTTTTTTTCAATAAATTTTTTAACCAGAAAATATTGTTGATAATCTTTTTCTCCCATAAAAATAATTTTTGGAGATATCAATTTTACAAACCGGTTTAATATATCCAAAACACCTTCGAAGTGACCTTTTCTAAATTTTGCACATAATATCTTTTCTGAATTTTTTAATAAAATTTTGGATGTTTTTACACTTTTATAAATTTGTTCAACAGTTGGTAAATAGACATAATCAACTTTTAATTTTTTGATTAATCTAAGATCCTTTTTCAAGCTCCTTGGATAACTTTTATAATCTTTTTTACTATTAAATTGTGTTGGATTTACAAAAATACTGACCATTGTTTTTTTACATTTTTTTTTAGATATTTTGATCAGGGATTCATGACCTTTATGTAGGCATCCCATTGTAGGAATAAACCCTAACTCATTTTCATTATTAATTGCCTTATTTAAATCGGTTATATGTTTTATTAATTTCATTTGTAATAATAGAATTAATAAGTAAAACATTTATATGATTAAACAAGCTATAATTCCTTTGGCAGGACTTGGAACGAGACTGTTACCTCTAACAAGTGTTTTTGCTAAAGAGCTTTTACCCATTTATGGTAAACCAGGAATCGAATACATATTAGATGAGTGTATAGAAGCTGGAATTAAAGAAGTTATTTTTATTATCTCAAAAAAGAAAATAATGATTAAGAAATATTTTTATAGTGATAAATTTTATAAAAATATTATTAAAAGAAAAAAAAATCTATATATAATTAATGAATATAAAAAAATTTTAAAATACAAAAAAATGATTAAATTTGTATTTCAAGACAAACCTCTTGGCACTGGTGATGCTGTTCTCAAAGCAAAAAAACTTATTAAAGATAAATATTTTTTAATGTTAATGCCTGATGACTTGATCATAAAAAAAAATTGTTCTAAATCTATGATTAATGTTCATAAAAAAAATAATGCATCTGTTATGGCCAGTATGAAAGTAGCAAAAAGTGAAGTCACAAGATGGGGCATATATAATGTTAAAGAAAAAATTGATCATAAAAATTTTATAATTAAAAGTGTAACTGAAAAACCTTCTATTAAAAAAGCTCCATCTAGCAATGCTGTTATAGGAAGATATATATTACCTAAGACTATTTTTAATAAATTAACTAAACTTAAACCCGGCAAAGGTGGAGAAATTCATATTACAGACGCTATTCAATCCTTAATTAATGATAAAGAAAAATTCATTGGTCATAAATTTTCTGGAAAATATTTAGATTGCGGGACAATGAAGGGTTATATTAATTCAACTTTGGAAATATCAAAAAAATGAAATTATGTATGATAGGTACTGGATATGTTGGTCTGGTTAGTGGTGTTTGTTTCTCAGACCTTGGAAATGAAGTAATTTGTGTAGATCGTGATCAAAAAAAAGTTGAGGATTTAAAAAAAGGAATTATTCCAATTTATGAACCAGGTTTGGACGAATTAGTTTTAAAAAATTGTAGTAATAAAAGATTAAAGTTTTCTACAAATTTAAAAGAATCTGTTTTAAAATCAGATATTATATTTATTTGTGTTGGCACACCTACAAAAAAAAATAGTAATGGGGCGGACTTAAGTCAAATCTATAATGTTGCTAAAGAAATAAGCAGTTCTATTTCTAAATTTAAGATTATAATAACTAAATCCACAGTCCCTGTTACTACTGGTGACGAAATTGAAAAAATTATTTCACAAAAAGTATCTAAAAAGCTTTTCTCAGTTGTTTCAAACCCTGAATTTTTAAGAGAAGGTGAGGCTATTAGAGATTTTACTTACCCAGATAGGGTTGTGATTGGCACGATGGAAAAAAAATCTAATAAGATTTTAAAGAATCTTTATTCACCTTTAATATCAAAAGGAGCAAAATACGTTAATACATCAAGAAGAGCTGCTGAATTAATAAAATATGCATCTAACGCTTTTCTAGCTACTAAAATAACCTTCATTAATGAACTTGCAAACTTATGTGAAAAAATCAATGTTAATATTGAAGATATTTCAATTGGAATGGGTCTTGATAAAAGAATTGGTGGACGTTTTTTAAGAGCAGGTCCAGCTTATGGTGGATCTTGTTTTCCTAAAGACACTAAAGCTATAGTTTCTACAGCTGATAAGTTCAAAACAAATTTGTCAGTTATTAAATCAGTGATTAAATCTAATGATAATAGATCTTTATTATTGCTAAAAAGAGTTGAAGATATTTTGAAAAATAAGATTAAGAATAAAAAAATATGCTTTTTAGGTGTTACCTTTAAAGCAAATACTGATGATATGAGGGATTCATCAAGCTTATCAATGATACCTTCGTTAATTAAAAAAGGTGCTAAAGTTAATTATTATGATCCAACTGGTGAAAAAATAGATTTTAAAAGATTAAAAAATGTCAAATTTGATGACAATATTAATTCTGCAATCAAAAACTCAGACTTAATTATTATTCATACAGAGTGGAATGATTTTAAATCAATAAACTTTAAAAAAAAAGTTCAAAACAAAAAATTTGTTATATTTGATATGAGAAATATTTATTCAGCCACAAAAATGAAAGAATTAAAAATTAAATACTTTGGAGTTGGACTTTAATTTAATTCAAAAATAGCATCGACTTCCACTGAAACACCTAGTGGCAAACTGCTTGCACTTACTGCTGCTCTAGTATGCATTCCAACATTACCAAATACCTCAACTATCAAATCTGATGCACCATTTATTACTTTGGGTTGTTCAGTGAATTCTTCAGTTGAATTAACAAAACCAGTTAACTTTATACAAGATTTAATTTTTGATAAATCGTCATTACAAGCTTTTTTAACTTGGGAAATTATACTAAGTCCACATCTTTTAGCTGCCAGATATCCATCTTCTGTTGTTAATTCTTTTCCTACCTTACCCTTTATTAGTTCTCCAGTAGCAGATATTGAAATTTGGCCTGATATAAAAAGCATCTTACCAATAATTTTTGACGCAACATAAGAGCCTACCGGATCTCTCGCCTCCGGTAGCTCTAGTCCTAATTCTTTAATTTTTTGGTCAAAATTCATTTTTATTGGATATTTTTATTTAGCATCACCAACTTCTCTAAATTTTTTTTTATTACTAAGGTTTAATTTTTTTGAAAGTTTTTTAAAAAACCCTGTTCCTTCATTTTCACTAATTTGATCAGTTGTGCCGGCACTCTGTCTATTTTTTGCCTCACAAATTTTTATATCAATTTTATGTGTGAATGCAGAACAATCTTTTTGAGCAGAGTATACGTTGCTAGAAAACAACATCAAAACTGATGTTACAAATATAATACTAAATTTTTTATTCATTTTTTATCCTTTTTTTTTTTAGTTTTCTTAATTTTGTAAGTTTTATCGTATTCTTTTCTTTTCTCAATCAAAATTAAGGCTTCTTCCATATTTAATTCTAAAGGGTCTTTTTCCTCAGGTATTGTAGCGTTAAGTGATTTATACTTAATATAAGGTCCATATTGACCCTTAATTACTCTAACTGGTTTTTTATCTTCTGGATGCTCACCTAAATCTTTTATAATTGATGCTGACATTCTACCTGGTTTAGCTTCAGCTATTAGTGTTATGGCTCTATTCAATCCGATTGAAAAGATTTCTTCAACATTTTCAATCCTAGCTGATTTATTTTCACACTTTAAATAAGGACCAAATCTTCCTGTGTTTAAAGTTATATCTTTTTGATTTCCAGGGTTAACACCCAATGTCTTAGGGAGTGAACATAAAAATTTAGCTCTATCTAAATCAACACTGTCTAAAGTAACACCTTTTGGTATAGATACATTTTTTAAATTGCTATCTTCTTTAACCTTCTTCTTTTTCTTGGTTTTTTTTTTAGTTTTAACTTCCACTTTTTCTTTAATTTCATTAACCTTTTCATATTGAATATAAGGACCAAATCTTCCATTCTTAAGATACATATCATTACCATTTTCATGTTTTCCAATTAATTTTGGTTTTGTAAGTTTTGATTGCGCAGCTGCTTTAGTCTTCGATAATGGTCTAGTAAATTTACAATCAGGATAGTTTGAACAACCTACAAATGCCCCACCCATGAAACTATTTTTTAAACTTAATGAGCCAGTATCACATAATTTACATCTTCTATTAATACTTCCATCTTTATTTCTTTCAAAAATTAAACTACCCAAACTATCATTAAGTAAATCTAAAACTTCTCTAGTTCTTTTTTCTTTAACGTCAGACACATTTTGATTAAAATCTTTCCAAAACATCTCAAGAACTTTTATCCAACTTTCTTTGCCTGTTGTTATGTCATCTAATTGATTTTCTAACTTTGCTGTAAAATTATAATCTACATATTTAGAAAAAAGTTTTTCAAGAAATGCAGATATTAATTTACCTCTATCTGTTGGGTGGAATCTTTTATTGATTGATTCTGCGTAACCCCTCGTGGATATAACTGAAATGATACTTGCATACGTTGAAGGCCTTCCTATACCCAATTCTTCTAATTTTTTAACTAAACTTGCTTCTGAATATCTAGGAGGAGGTTGTGTAAAATGCTGTTCATCTAATAATGCCTCAATATTAATTGCACCTTTTTTCATTTCAGGAAGAATATCCTCATCATCATCCTTTTTATTATCCTTCACAACCTTTAAGAAACCATCAAATATAATAACAGAGCCACTTGCTTTACAGATTGTTTTATTGTCCTCTGAAGTTATTGTAATAGTGTTTCTATCAAATTGAGCAGGTTTCATTTGAGAGGATAGGGCTCTACTCCAAATTAAATCATATAATTTATGTTGATCTGGGCTTAGATATCTTTTAACTGTATCTGGAGCACGCATAATATCTGTTGGTCTAATTGCTTCATGTGCTTCTTGAGCATTCTTAGCTTTTTTACCCGAGTAACTAGCTGCGTTATCTGGAACGTATTCTTTACCAAACTCACTCTTTATATATTTTCTAAAAGTATCTATAGCGTCTGTTGATAGATTGGTACCATCTGTACGCATATATGTAATAAGGCCAATAGTTTCTCCATCAATCTCTATACCCTGATAAAGCTTTTGAGCTATTTGCATTGTGCGTGATGCACCAAACCCCAGTCTTCCGGAAGAAACTTGCTGTAAAGTAGAGGTAGTAAATGGACCTGAAGGGTTTCTATTTACAACTTTACTTGAGATATCATTTATTTGGAATTTTTTAGACTTAACCTCGTTTATTGCTTTATCTATTTCAGCTTTGTTTTTAAAAGAAAATTTTTCAATTTTTTCATTATTTATTTGGATTATACTTGTTAGTATAGAATTTTTATCAGTATCATTAAATCGAATACTTAAAGTCCAAAATTCCTCTGGATCAAAAAGCTCTATTTCATGTTCTCGCTCTGTAATTAATTTTAAAGCAACTGACTGAACACGTCCTGCAGATTTAGAACCAGGTAGTTTTGTCCATAAAATTGGTGAGATATTAAAACCA
>Ga0307986_10002206_pt1 | contig 13991 bp, 22 predicted proteins | sample EllFjometageno82_FD_203170 | JGI IMG/M metagenome (GOLD analysis project Ga0307986, IMG submission 203170) | Marine microbial communities from Ellis Fjord, Antarctic Ocean - #82 | ecosystem: Environmental > Aquatic > Marine > Unclassified | place: Southern Ocean | collected 2014-10-09
TTCATTTTCCTAATCCTTCTGTTATGTAAATCAGTGTTGCTAGTGACAGCATAAAACAATACATTATTAAGAGCATATCAAATTTGCTCCTACAATTATTATTGCTATTTCAAGTAGTATTATAAAACAATTCTGCGCGATAGTCATTTTTTCGTGCCTTCTCTGTGTGTGTGTGGTTATTATATCAAAATACATCCCATTGTACAGCATTAATAGTGTGTTTATTAACATTTATTTCCCTTGCATGTAGGAAAAGACTGTGCTATAATCGGCGCGCTCAGGCACCCGCACACAGGCAACGCTGTTGCGCTTGACCCCCACCCCGGAGCGGCGCGGTCGCGCCGACCCCAGTATACAGCAACCGGTGAGCAGTGTCAACCTTTATTTTCATTTATTTTCGGTTGCAATGCCTGGCCCTATATGCTAAGCAGCGTAGGCGAATACATACATACGCTTATTACCGTCATATATATCCTTACCCTTTAGCCTTACCTCACGCGCCTTCTTGTCAACGCTAACGATGTTAGCCTTACCATATTTAGTTTGGCCTGATATAGTCAGCCCCTTATCCTTAGCCAAGTCAAACCATATCTTCCGGCCGCCCTTAGATTGACAATCACCGGCCTGTATCATAATGCCTAGACGCTTAATGATATAGCTATATGCCCGTGCTGCTATACCCTTACCAGCATACCTATAATCTAGGCGTGTCATGTCTATATGCCAAGCGTTAGTAAAGTCTGATGATTTAGATAGCTGAACATCGAGCACCCTTTTCTTGCGTGAGGGTATACGCTTATGTGATATGGATGTATCGATAACATCTATCGCTATCATATCATCCTCCCATATAGTGTACCATACCTGTAGCTTACGGAATGAGCCGATCAGTATTGAATCGTCGGGAGCAAAGAAGCCTAAGTCCTCGCGCTTACGCATTGTTATCCTATCCATTACATTGCCTCCCATTCTGCAGCAGTGATGCCGGTCATGATAAACTCACGCTCATCAGGTGTTAGATTAGGCATAGCATTTTGTATAAGCTCACCGTCCTCCCATGCTATGATCTGTTCCATAGTAACATCTATAGTTAAGGTATGGATGTTACCTGTTAGTGTGCTCTTATTAGTGATGATCATTTCTTTCCCCAAAATTGATAGTATGTAAAGATGATAAGTATAACAGCTATGGTGGTAGTGTCAACCATAAGCCAATCATAATCATTAAAGGTTGTGCCTAGTCCGAGTATTCCTTCTGCTAGTAGTCTCATGTCCTTCCCCTTCTCTTAGTTGATGCAATCATTGTATCAAGTGATGAAGATAATGTCCAGTTATTTATTAGAATAAAAAAGCATAAGCAAGGGGGCGGTTAGACGACCTGGTTATATGCCGCGCGCTGGGGCTCCCCCTCACGTATAACTTTGTAATATTTCAAGAAAGCAAAAAGGTGTTATAACAACTTTGTAATATTTCAAGAAAGCAAAAACCAAAAAAAGACTTGCCCAAACCACAACCCCAACACCCCAACTCGAAAAAAATTCTTGACAATTTATGATAATTGATGTATGATTGCAACAAATAGGAGAATTTTTTATGGCGTATGGTTTTCAACAATTTAATAAAGCGGGTGATGTAATAGTAGACTCTAGTGCCCCTACAAAGCTGCTGCACAAACTATGGGACCAAGTAACAATAACCCTTTGGCCTCAAAATGTCGCTACATCCTCTCAGCCTGCTGTAAGATACTACACACTTACAGGCGTAACCTCCCCCGCAGACCTACTTAATAACTACGTTATTGTACGAACAGATGCGGGAGGTTTTTGGTCATTGGTTGGCTCAGATGATGCAGAACATGCTTTCACGTACTCCTCCGATAATACTGTTAAAGTAGAGTTTGCCACCGTTTGTAGAGACTACTGGGGATCAAATGTTCGAACCTGTCAGGTATGGGATGCACAGACCCAGACTTATGATATATTTAGTATAGGGAAAGCTCTCTAATGGCATATGGTGTAGAAGTGCTAGATCTTAATGGTAGAACTGTGTTTAACAGCACCCACCCTTGTGAGTTAACAATTTGGAGCGGGGAAATTGTTACTGCTACCCAAACAAACAATACATATGGAGGTGGAGGGGGTGGAGTCAGTGCTCACATACCTCTTCCTGATTACTGCTTCGGTTCCGATAACGGAGTACTAGGAACAGCCGTTACTAGAAATACACTATCCTCAGCACCTACTGTAACTACTAATCTAGGTGCAGGTTACTCAGTAGTTAACTATACAGGCACACTAGCAGATGATGAAGTACTCATGCCTTATATCAGCCCCACAGAAGCTGCAGCTAGGATAAATGGTAGGATGCTATTTAACTACATAGGCGTAGCTTATTTTGAGTCAAGCACTCACTATGGAGTTGTAGCAGGACCGGGCTGGACCTTCGATTGGTCTCAGGCTTATACAGTTTGGAAGATGAAAGCAGGGACAGATATGTCCGCTCTGCATGGTACCGTTACAGGAACCTCCGTAGCTACTTTTACTACTGCGGATAGGTCTCCGACTATCTGGATACGTCCTAAAAGTAGTAGTTTCAGTGGGAGGTTCAGTATCCTAGCAGGGAACTATGTAACTCGCTACGGTAATACCTCTTTTGCTACTACTCCTCACTATGCGGTACCAAGACCCACAGTACTTGGGGAAAATTCGCTATATAATACAGGTTTCGTATTATTCACTGACCAAACAGGAGGGCATACCTTTGAAGTAAAAATTACTGCACCCGCTTCTGATTGGGGTGCTATAGCAAGTACCCATACTTTAAAGTATGCAGTAGACATAGTAAATGGTAGTAATCCTATACCTACCCATGGAATTGAATCCTATACAGATAGTGGGTTTCAACACCACTCTGCTAGTACTGTGGGACAGTGGACTACATATAGTAGCCTATCTCGCCCAGCTAAAGTATATGAAGCAAAAGGTCTAGCACCTCCATCCTACACCCCCAACTGGAACCTTTCAACTAGTGTCTCAACTCAGACTATGATAAACGTAGCCTCAGGGTCTGCAGCCAATGATAATAAATATTACTGTAGAATGACTGGAACCTCTAAAGTCGCTAACAAAGCGTACTATGATGGTACCTATTCAACTATCGCAACTTATACCCATATGTACCAGTGGGACGCAAATTATGATATAGAAGCACAGTGGAGAAGGATTTACTACGTAGGCGTAGGTGTAAACCACTACCCAACCAGTGTCTATGGCAGGCACACTTATGGCAATAAGCAATTATTTGCAATAGCAGATTTCGGAGAACCAATGTAATGTATAAAATTTCAACAGATACCAGTGGTAATATTTTAAACCAGTATATAACCTCGCTGCCTGAACCCGCACACTTAGAAGTTGTAGATGGGGTTACATGGCTAGAGAGTGATATAAGAAAAGATGTACTTCTACATTACTGGACAGGAAGTGCTTGGGCAGACAAAGCTGCCAAAGACGACGAGGACACTATTTGGTCCGTATGGAATGGCTCAGACTGGGTAGAAGATGCAGTTCTTAAGCAGAGTATCCAGCTTTCTGTACTTTACGAGATGAGAGGTGAGCGAGGAGCTCTTCTAGCTAATTCTGATTGGACACAGATTGCAGACAGTCCCCTTACTGATGCTAAGAAAGCTGAGTGGGCTGCATACAGGGTCGTACTACGAGATTATCCTAGCAATAATACTGGGCACACAAGTTTTGCTACTCTGGTCTGGCCTTCAGTACCAGCATAGAAAAATAAATCTTGACAAAACTATCAAAGTCCCGTATAATTGGAGCAATAAAAGAGGTACTCAAATGAAAAACTTATTATTTATGCTTTTAATGGTTTCATCAGTTGCAGTTGCGCAAACAGATCCCATTGTAACAGAAAGCACAGTTGATACAAGTAGCAGAAACACAACCACGTTGAAATCTCCACCTCCTTCAGCGATTACACCAACTATGAACATATCTAATTCAGACTTGTGTACAGTTGGTATAGCAGGTGCAGTACAGACACAAATACTTGGTATCTCAGCAGGAAGTACTGTTCGAGATATGAACTGTGAAAAGTTAAAGAATGCTAAGACCTTGTTCGACATGGGCATGAAGGTAGCGGCTGTATCGGTTATGTGTCAAGACCAAAGAGTCTTTGATGCAATGATGATGGCTGGAACACCTTGTCCTTTCGATGGTATGATAGGGGCCGAAGCAAAAGCTGCTTGGATAACCAACGGGGATAAACAACCCGTAGAGATTGAACTAGTAGAAAGGGAGATGACAGATGGTAAGAAGACTATGCTTGGTGGTGCCGGTGTTGCTAGTTTACTCCTCCTGCTCTTACTCTGAGATAACCTTCGAGCAAAGCACAAACGCAGCTTCGGCAGGTTATAACTGGGTAATGACCAACATACTTCCAGAGTATGCTGGTTTAACTGTTAATGGTGTAGTATATCGCTACACCACTGTTAAAGCTACAGAAGACGATATGTTAGTTAGTGTACAGAATGAAAATGCACTAGGTGACGGATATATATTTAGAAGTGTTGACGATTGGTCAGGACTTCCTGGGAATAGCATAAACAGAGTAATACCTGTAGGCAGTATCCCACTAGAGGCATGGGGAGATGGTTCGATCTCCTGGACAGGTACTGGTGACGTAACAGATGCTACGGTTATCTATAGTTATCAATATGACTTGTGCGTTGACCCTCAAGTAGATCCAAGTTGTGCAGAGTATGTAGCTCCTGTTGTGGCTTTACCAGCAATAGAAATAGTAGACCCTTTGCAAGATGAGTTCATTAGATTAGAGCTAGAAAAGAAAGCAGCCCTAGACGACGAAGATGAAGAAGAAAGACAGCGGTTGAAGAAGAAAGATGGCAAGAAAAAAGAAAGACTTGAAGTACTGCTAGGTAGCATAAATACTAGCTTACTAGCCGCTCAAGCACTTGCCCAAGCCCAGTTACTGCTAGCAATGAATAACTATATTGGAGCCTACTATACTACGATGCCAGGAGGCGTGTATAAAGAGACTCTTACTTATGGTGATACGCAGTTACCTGATAATAATACTGCAAAGCGCGTTAGCTTTGCCCAACAGTTACTACACGAGAAAATGGTAAGTTCCCAATTTAATAACCTAGTCTCAAAGCCTTAAATGAAGGACTAAACTTATGTTTAATAAAACTCTACTTGCACTTAGTGCAGCAATGATCGTAATACCGGCATCTGCCGAAAACGTACCAATTAGCGGTAACGTAGAATCCAAATGTGTGATTACTACTGAAACCAACGGAGTATATGGAAACCCTACTCCAAGCAAGCTTAGTACGCTTCCAGCAGACGGTGGAGTTGTTCCCATTATTCGTTTTGATGTGGTAAGTGCTAACTATTACAAAGCAGTAATAGCAACACCTAACGACTTCTCAGCCAGCCCTTCATTGAACGATGTTGTTGCCTGGACTGGAACAACTAGCGTTGGCGAAGTTAGTGATGCGTTGATGTCTGCTTATGATACAGATAAAGTTGTGTACAACAACTACTCAGAGTTTGATTTAACTATAGCTGGCTCAACGTGGTTTAAAGCTGAGTCTACAGCTGTATATGGCTATGACAAGTCTTTTCCTTCTGGCAATTATAATGCAGTCGTGGAAGCAGAGTGCATCGCACTTTAATATTTACTATGCTACTAGGACTGAGTGGTTACGCAAGTAGCCATCAGTTCACTCCTACCTATCCTGAGTGGGAGAGCTCTTACTCACCAGGCATAGTACAAACTACTATGTTACTGTTTAATAGTAGAGAAGAGATAAACTATTACGAAATAAAAGTATTTGATGAGGAATGGAATAGCCTTCCATTTGCCGGAGCAGGTATCGCAAATGTTATGTATGTACCTTACCTAGACCGGAAATTTATTCCCATTTACCTACGAGAGAAAGACGTAGGTCTCGCTAGATATATCTGTTCACGTTCTAAGATACTAGCAGGAGGGGTTCAGGCCAGCCAAGTGTCTTCAAGAATTTGTTCAAAACTAAAGTGACTTATATTGAAATATTTAATAGTACTACTACTACTTACCAGCTACCAGTCTTGGGGACAGTCTAATTCTTTGAACCTAGCTATCCCTAACTCTTCTCAAAGCTATCAATCAGATAAGTTCAGGGCAGGACAACTAGACTGCCAGATGGCTATAGGAGCTTCCACTAATGTGGAATTCGGGGTCGTGGGACTGCTTAGTAAAGAAGATGGCAGTAGTCCTCATAATCAGGAAGCAACTTCTTTTAACTCGTACAACACCCCCAATATGCGAGATATAGGTGTTTACGCTAAGATAACAATACCCATAGGGGCACCAAAAGAAAGACTAAATTGTAACACACTTTATCAGCTAGAACTAACTAAAAAACGACTAGAGGTACAAAAACTAACACAAGAGGTAGAGAATTTAAAACGCTTAGCGTTTGAGAACTAAGAAAAAGGGGATATATGGCAGAAGTTGAGTTTGGAGGGATGACCTTTAAAGGTGGTAAGATGATGATAATGCTTACCGCGCTATCCACACTTGGTGGTGCCACATGGGCTGGTTTTGAGTTCTACAAGGATTACACAGATATGGCTGAAGTCGTGTCTAACATAGATACAGCTAAGATAGAAGAACGTAATAAAATTATCGAAAGCAAACTAGATGCTGCAATAGAGTACACCCGCGATATCAAAGGGGGCTTACGAGACGACATACTAGGAATAGAGAAACAAGCTGATCGTGTCGAAGACAAGGTTAGAGAGTCTGAAGAGCGTATTCGCAGTACCATTCAGAATGCAGAAGAACGGTTTGAGGCTAAACGTGATGCTCTACAAACTGATTACGATACTAAAGCTAGCAGACTGCGTGAGTTTAACGATACACGAATCTCAGACTTGCAAACTAAGGTCACTAGAGACATGGATGAACTTGAAAAACGTATCTCAGACAAATTACAAAGAGCACTTGATAACCCGCTTGCGGACTAATACCTTGCAAAAATAAATCTTGACAACGAACCTCACTTTGAGTATAATCTGTATCATGGCAAAAGAATTAACCACAATATCCCCAGAAGGACTAGAGATAGCGAATAGTTATCTTCAGTATGGCAATATTCGCGGCGTGTGCGAGTATCTTCAAGTAGCAGAAACACAGGTAGTTGAAGTCCTTAATAAGCGCGAAGTGAAAAGGTATATTGATACAGTATACCTAGATATGGGCTACCGTAATAAAAATAATATCGGTTCCTTGTTAGATGAAATGATCGCATCCAAATTAGAAGAAGCTCAGGAGACTGGTGTATACTCTAGTAAGGATTTAGCAGACCTATTGCAGATGGCGCATAAGATGCGCATGGACGAAATTAAGGCGCAAGCTGATCTGCTCAAAGCAGAAGGAAGCACTATCAAGAACCAAACGAATATACAGCTCAATGAGTCTGTGCCTTTCGGTCAAGGTAACTATGGTAAGCTTATGGAAAAACTACTAAATGGCACCGAATCCTAGCACCGAAGATATGAACAGTGTACTCGACGTATCTAGACACGTAGACGAGCTCGCGCACGGTCTCAACACTCATGAAGTTATGTGTGAAGAGAGATGGAAAACAACTTTTACCAGACTAGAGACAATAGAAAAAGGATTACAACGCATAGATAGCCGACTACTTTCTATGGGTGGCATCATCATTGTGTTTCTGGCAGGGCTAGTAGTAACACTAGCAACTACAGGGGCAGTATGAAGAAGCCAAAAAGAAAACTACCCAAACGTGGGCAGAGAGCCGCAGGTAACAAGCGCAGAAGGGGAAAGAAATGATTGAATTATTTGAAAAACGAGGTAAATGGTGTTACAGAGACGCAAACGGAAAAATACACAAGTTTGCTACTAAAGAAGAAGCAATGTACCTTGGATTAGGTGTAGAACCAGAAGAGTCTGAAGAGAGCTGTGCGTGTGAAGACTGTGACTGTGATCCTTGTGAGTGCGAAGAGTATGCAGCTATACTCAAAGAGCTCGAGGAAGAAGAGGGTAAGGAATGACAGATATTCATCCAGCCGACACTAACGGTGATGGTGTAGTATCAGACGAAGAACAAAAGATGTATCTGGAAGCAAAGCGGAAAGAGCTTGAAGACCAAGATGCAATGCGAGACGCGCAAAGAAACATGGCGTGGTTTGCACTAGGAGGGATGCTACTATACCCCTTCGCAGTAGTAATAGCAGAAATTGCAGGGTTGCCTAACGCAGCGAAAACTTTAGGTGATATGGCACCTACATACTTCGTATCCGTAGCCGCCATCGTAGCAGCGTTCTACGCTAAAGAAGCAATTGGGAAAAAATAATAATGGAAATGTTAGTTGATTTAGCGGTAACTTTTTGGCAATGGACAGTGCTCGGAATACTAGTTATTGCTGGCTTCGTTGTAAATAAACTGGATAAAGGAGAACAGGAGCCTAGAGTAGGTTTTAAATACTCTTCTATGCCTAAGATGCAACCTGTCCCTATTGGTACAGCAAGTAAAGGTTTTTGGAAGGGCATATTGATGTGGCTCTTAACTACTCGCAAGTGGGAGATCTGTGAAGACTTTCATTATAGCTTGAGAGGGGAAGAGTACGTAATTCCAGCAGGGTTTGAATTCGATGGAGCTTCAGTACCTAAGTTTCTAGCTACCTTCTTGTCCCCTGTAGGAGTACTCCTGATGGGTGGCTTAGTCCATGACTATGGATACAAATATGCTACCCTTATGAAAAAAGATCATAGGTCTATCGGACCTGTCGATCAGAAGTATATGGACATACTATTCCGTGACATTTGTATTGAAGTAAATGGGTTCAAAGTATTAAACTACCTTGCCTACTGGTCGCTACGTGCGGCTGGCTTCGCAGCGTGGAACGGACATAAAAAGAGGGGTACACATGAACTACTTTAATAAACTTATGAACGAACGCACATCTTTAGATGGTGTGATGCTTATAGGAGCATGCGCTAGCATACTTCTACTAGGAGGCTTAGTTGGATGGGCAGCCTGGGCAGGCCTAGTATATGGCATATGGACTTTATTAAACACTGAAGATTAAGAGAATAACATGGCAATAGAAATAAGTCGCAGAGATATAATCTCTACTGAAATAGCTGAACTAGGGGCTGAAGAGAAGTTTATAAAGCTCCCAATAGACCCGTACTTAGCATTACTAAAGGTTACACCCCTACCTTCACAGGTAGCTATTATTAACGCTATTAATAACCCTAAGTATCGATTTGTTTGCGCTGCTGTATCTCGTAGACAGGGAAAGACCTATATAGCTAATATTATTGGTCAACTAGTTTCTTTAGTTCCAGGCTCTAATATTCTCATTATGTCTCCCAACTACGCGCTTTCCCAAATCTCCTTCGATTTACAAAGAACATTAATTAAACACTTTGATCTAGAAGTAACGAAGGACAATGCAAAAGACAAAGTCATAGAAATATCCAATGGCTCTACGGTGAGAATGGGTTCTGTAAACCAAGTTGACTCTTGTGTTGGTCGCTCTTACGATCTTATTATATTCGACGAAGCAGCACTAGCAGATGGCAAAGATGCTTTCAATGTAGCACTAAGACCCACACTAGATAAACCGAATTCAAAAGCATTGTTTATTTCCACGCCACGGGGTCGCAACAACTGGTTCTCCGAGTTCTTTTATAGAGGCTTTTCTGATGAGTTCCCTGAATGGGTATCTATTAGAGCTACGTATAGAGATAACCCACGTATGTCGGAATCAGACATATCAGAGGCGCGTAAGTCTATGTCAGAGGCAGAATTCAAACAAGAGTATGAAGCTGACTTTAATACTTATCAAGGTCAGATATGGAGTTTCGACTTTGAGACTAACGTAAAAGATTTGTCTCAGTTTGATACTAGTAAAATGGACGTGTTCGCGGGCCTGGACGTAGGTTTCAAAGATCCGACAGCAATGTGTGTAATCGCCTATGACTGGGATGCGGAGCAATACTACTTAGTAGATGAGTATCTTAATAACGAGAGAACTACAGAACAACATGCTGTTGAAATACAGAAGTTGATCGATAGATGGGATATAGACTATATCTATATTGACTCGGCGGCGCAGCAGACACGATTTGACTTTGCACAGAACTATGACATCTCTACTATCAATGCTAAGAAGTCCGTACTAGATGGAATCGGACATGTTGCAGCCATTGTAGATAATGGAACCCTCTTTATAGATCAGGAGTGCAAACAGGCCTTAAGTTGCCTAGATGCCTATCAATGGGATCCGAACCCTAATCTAATAAAGGAAAAGCCTAAGCATAACATGGCTTCACACATGGCCGATGCACTTCGCTACGCACTTTATTCGTTTCAGACTGCAAATATATCCTTCTAGCGATACCTAAGCAAAAATAGTGTTTGACAAGCGACGTTAGACAAGATATAATTCTTCTAATGAAAAATCAGGAACCTGAACCAAAATGCCTAAGCTAAAGCGTGATGTTGTAAAGTATGTACGAGACAAGGCTAAGTCTAAGTATAATAAAGGTTCGGCTTGCGAGATTTGTGATGAGACAGAGCAGTTAGACTTTCATCACTACTATAGTTTAACGCCCCTGTTAAATCAGTGGCTTATCGCTAACAAACATAATCCTGAGTATATACAAGCACTTAGAGATGACTTTATAGAAGAGCACCATGCGGAGCTTTATGACCATACAACTACTATTTGTCATACACACCACTTAAAGCTACATTCAATTTACGGTAAGGATCCTTCGTTAGGTACTGCAAAGAAGCAGATGCGCTGGGTACAGATTCAAAGAGAAAAACATGGCTTGGTACAGTAATATATTAGGTAGGACCGAGAAGTTGAATCCCGCCCAGCAATTTGATGTTGGAAAAAAGGAAGGCTCTAGAGAGCTAACCCTCAGCTATACGCGGGCATATGAAGAACTAGAGATAGTCAATCGTGGCGTGAATATGATCGTTGACGATTGTGCTGAGATTCCTACTCTTGTTAAACCCAATACTAACACTAAAGGTGTTGTTAAAGGCATCAAGAGAACTAAAGTAGAGACACTACTTAACCGCGAACCAAACCCTTATCAAGATATTAACAGCTTCCGAAGAAACCTAATTACAGATTTCATTGTAGACGGCAATATCTTTATCTATTTTGATGGTGCTCATATGTACCATCTACCTGCAGAAAAAGTTATTATACATGCAGACGACAAGACTTATATCTCTCACTACTCTTTAAATGATGTTGATTTTAGTACTGATGAAATCATTCATATCAAAGAAAACTCTTTTCATTCTATTTACAGAGGCGTTCCTAGGCTAAGTCCTGCAGCTCGTACGATGAATCTTATTTCATCTATGCGTAAGTTTCAAGACAACTTCTTTAAGAACGGTGCTGTACCTGGTCTTGTATTGAAGTCACCCAATACTTTATCTGATAAGATCAAAGAACGTATGATCTTGTCTTGGCAGCAACGTTATAGCCCAGATGCTGGTGGAAGACGACCTCTAATTCTAGATGGTGGTATCGAAGTAGATACTATCTCAAACGTAAATTTTAAAGATTTGGATTTTCAACAAAGCATAGCTGACAATGAAAAGATAATTTTGAAGGCACTCGGAGTCCCTCCAATTCTTTTGGACTCTGGAAATAATGCTAACATTCGTCCAAATTTACGACTCTACTATTTGGAGACTATCCTTCCTATAGTTAGAAAAATCAATTTTGCAATGACTCGATTTTATGGTTTCGAGTGTGTTGAAGACATTACCGAGATTCCGGCTTTGCAGCCAGAGTTAAGTGACTCTTCAGCATATTATACTTCATTAGTAAATGGTGGTATTATTACTCCTGCTGAAGCCAGAGAAAGACTAGGTTTCCCAGAGCTAGAGGGTACCGCAGAGATCAGAGTTCCTGCAAACATCGCAGGATCTGCAGTCGACGCCAATGAAGGCGGCAGACCAGTTGAGGACAACGAAGATGGCGAATAAAGTAAAAATTAATAAAGCTCTTAAAAGTTTAACAACTTACTTCTTGAAAGAAGGTAAAATTCTTAAGGAAGAGGCGTACGCCAAGCTAGGCTCAAACCAGCCTGTTATGGGTTCTACGCTTAATAGTATTTTTGGAGGTTATAGAGGTGCAATAACAACACTAAAGGCTAATACACAGTTTTGGCCACTTGTTAAGTGCCTAGATAAGCCCGAAGTAAAACCTACAGTAGAACCTGTAGAAACTAAAGCACCCGTGGAGCCAATACCTGCTAATAAGCCTGTAGCCGCTAAACCTGCTAAAGTTAAAGTGGAGAAGAAAGATGGATAAGATTTTTAGTCTTACGTCCACGTTTAAATCATCAGAGACTGAAGACGGCTCTGTGATGATTCGTGGTATGGCAAGTACTTCTGACTTTGATCGCGCAGGCGATTCAATCTCAGTAGAGGCTTGGCAGAAAGGTGGCTTGAAGAACTTTGAAAAAAATCCAATTATTCTATTTAATCATGATTATGATAGACCAATTGGTCGCGCTACCGGGATGAAAGCTGGTCCCGAGGGCTTAGAGTTGGAATGCAAGATCAGTAAGAGTGCCCCTGGCAACGTAGCTGAGCTTGTTAAAGACGGTGTTCTTGGAGCCTTTTCTGTTGGTTTCAGAGTCAAGGATGCTGATTATATTAAAGAAACCGATGGACTAATGATTAAGGACGCTGAGTTGTTTGAGGTTTCGGTTGTTTCCGTACCCTGTAATCAAGAAGCTACTTTTTCGCTCGCGAAGTCTTTTGACTCAGTTGATGAGTACGAAGCCTTCAAAAAAACTTTCACTAATCGTGTAGATCTAGCCGGTCAGTCTCTGGCTAAGGACGAAGTTAATACTTCAAATGTAGCTAGGGATAACACACCGAAAAGCGTGGAGCTTGACTCCACAGATCAGGAGATCAAAATGGACAATCAAAACATCGACTTGGAAGCTTTTGCAAAGAAGGTAGCTGAAGATACAGCTGCTAAAATCGCAATGAAGCAAGCCGAGCAAAAAGCAGCTGAGAAAGCTGAAGCTGATAAAGAAGCTTCTGTTGTTGAAGCACAAAACATCAAAGTTAAGACTGGTATTCAGTCTGGCGTTGAGCAACTCATGGCTGACATGGAAGCCAAGATGGAAGCTAAAGACGCTGACATCGCTAAAATCCTAGCAGAGCACAAAGCTGACCTTGAAGAGAAGTCTTCTGAGCTCACTGCTATGCAAAACAGCAAGAAGTCTTTCTCAGGACGTGAGCAAGACCTTAGCAAGTTCGGTAAGGAATTCCTTATGGCTGACGTTCTTGGTAAAATTACCAAGAAAGGCATGAACGGAACTGCATTTGGACAAGCTCTTATGCAAAAAGCTGGTGTTCAGTTTGACACTAACGCAGGCACTTTAGATACTATCGTTGCTACTCACTTTGAAGAAGAAGTACGTTTACAGCAGAAGGTTGCTGGTCTTTTCCGTGAAATGAACGTTAATTCTGGCGCAACTGTACTTCCTTTGATGGATGACACTAACGTTGCTTCTTTCGCTACTGGTGGCATTGGCGACGGTATCTTAGAAAACCGTACCCAAGTAGCTGCTAACGAGTTTGAACTTCGTGAAGTTACTGCTCTTGCTAAGCGTTTGATCTCTGGTACTTACATCGGTAATGATACTGATGAGCAAGTAGTAGTTACAATCCTTCCAATGATCTTGTCTGCTTTGGCTCGTGCTCACGCTCGTGCAATTGACGGTGCAATGACTATTGGTAACGCTAGTATAGTGGGTCTTTGTGGCGGAGCTGGAACTGACGGTTCAGGTTCATTCCTAGCTGCTGATTCTACTTCTGTAACTGACATCGCTGTTAACGGCTCTGTTCCTTTGACTGCTGCAATGCTTATGTCTGCACGTGGTGAGA
>Ga0307986_10002208_pt1 | contig 13988 bp, 14 predicted proteins | sample EllFjometageno82_FD_203170 | JGI IMG/M metagenome (GOLD analysis project Ga0307986, IMG submission 203170) | Marine microbial communities from Ellis Fjord, Antarctic Ocean - #82 | ecosystem: Environmental > Aquatic > Marine > Unclassified | place: Southern Ocean | collected 2014-10-09
ATTTTTTTGCTTCTTTATAATTTTTCAATTTAAACAAAGCCCAACCCAAAGAATCTATAATATAACCGTCGTTTGGTCTTAATGCATTTGCTTTCTTGAGCATGTTCAGAGACCTATCAATGTTAATACCTTTCTCAATCCACGTATAAGCCAAATAATTAATTACATAAGCGTCATCAGGTGAAACACTTAATGAGTTAAGAAGATCTGCTTCTGCTTTATTCCATTGATCGGACCTCTCATAAGCAACTCCTCTACCGTCAAGCACCGGACCATATAAATCATGTGTTTTGTCAATTGTATTCATTACTTTTGAAAAATATTCAATTGCTTCTTTGTATATTTTGTTATTTTTTAAAAATTCTGCATAATCATACATTTCATAGGTCGTTGGATTCTTAATTTTTTTAAAAATTTTTTTTACGTAAATAATTGCTTCTTTTTTTTTCTCTTGTTTGATTAATATTGACGCAGTTTCTTTTGATGCATACCAGCTGTAAACTTGGCCATATTTTTGTACTTCATTATATATTTTTTTGGCTTCATTATATTTATTCATAGTAAAAAAATTTTTAGCGCGCAGTGTTTCAAAAGAAATAAAATTTGGATTTAAATACGTGGCTAAATTTAAATAAAAATTAGAAGTCGAATAGTTCTGTTGAGCAGTAAGTGCATTAGCTACAATATAAAGTATTTCTGCAACAACATGTCTCTTGTCTTTACAGTCAAATTGATTATTAAATATTTTTTTTTGATTAAGATCTACTTCTAATTGATTTAAAATTAAATTTTCTGGATGTAGATCAAGTGATGATTTTAATATTTTTTTTGCTTTTTCTTTTTTGTTACTTGAGATTAAATAATTTACATGAAAGAAAAAATATCTTGAATAGTTAATGTCTGTACGAGAAGTTATTTTTCTAAATACCTCATCAGTTCGGTCTGAATCAAAATAACAATATGCAAACATTTTTTGGATATTTTTTAAATTTTCAAATTTTTTTGGTATGCTGTCTAATAAATTAAGTGCTGAATCAAGGTCTTTGGTACTCTTAAAATTAGCCCAGCTATTTAAAGAGGTTGAAAGTAAGCTCTGGATTGATCCTGGCTGACTTTTATTTCTAAGTTTTTTAAAATACGCTGCCGCTTTATCAAAGTCTTTACTTTCCAAATAGTAAACTGCACTAATTAAATTGCTTTCAAAACTGTCTATATTTTTTTTCTCAAGTTTTTTTGAGTAATTTGCTGCATCTTTAAATTTTTTAAGTGCTACTAAAGGGTAGAGATAATATTGCGAATAAACGTAATGATTATCTTCAAGATCATTCAAGTTTTTTAGATAATCGTAAGATTTTTGATATTGACTGTCGTTTACTGCTAATATTCCTGAAAAATAATTAGTTATATTTTCAGATTTATAAAATTTATCTATATTCTTGGCCATAAGAATATTAAAGGTGTTCAAAAATAATAAAATATAAATTATTAACTTGAATTGAGCTTTTAAGTTTTTCATAATTATTTAAATGATAAAAAAAATTAATACTAAATTTATAAAATTAATTAAATATTACAATTTAATTAATCATAACCTAATATATGAAAATGAAGCTATAAATAGATATAAAATTAATAGTAATTTAGCCATCAAAGGCTCTAAAAGTAAAAAGTTGCTAGAACTCAAGCAACTCATCGCATCTATTAAAAATTGTGAATTAAAAAAAAATTCTACAAATATTGTTTTTTCTGATGGAAACCCTAATGCAAAAATTATGATTATTGGAGAAGGCCCGGGTGCTAATGAAGATTTGGAGGGAGTGCCATTTATTGGTAAGACTGGTGATCTTTTAGACAAAATGCTATTGTCAGTTAATTTAAATAGAGATAATGTTTATATTACCAATGTAGTAAATTATAGACCCCCAGAAAACAGAAGCCCAACTAAAGAAGAAATCACTCGATACCTGCCCTACTTAACTAGGCATATAGAAATTATAGATCCTAAAATATTAATACTGTTAGGTAGCGCAGCATTAAATGCCATTATAGGAGGTGATCACGTAATATCTAAGTTTAGAGGAAAATGGATTGATAAAAAAATTGGCAAATGTAGTACTTCTGTAATTGCCTCATTTCATCCAGCTTTTTTAATGAGACAACCTGATCAAAAAAAACTATCATGGTTAGATCTTAAAATTATTAAAAAAAAAATTTTAGATCTTAAAATTAATTTTGAAAAATAATTTATTGATAGCTGGAGTAGATGAAGTTGGTAGAGGTTGCTTAGCGGGGCCTGTAGTTTCAGCAGCAGTAATACTTAACGATAAAATAGACTTAAAGTTAATTGACGATTCAAAAAAAATTAATTTTCAAAATAGATTAAAAATAGCAGAAATTATTAAACAGAATTCTTATTATTCAATTGGCATAGCTTCCGTTGAAGAAATATTAAGAATCAATATTTTACAAGCTACTTTGCTTTCAATGAAAAGAGCTATTGAAAGACTTGAAAAAAAACCCAGTCAAATACTAATAGATGGTCTCTTTGCTCCAAAAGGACTAAAAAATTATAAAACAATTATTAAAGGAGATGAAAAAGTTAAATGTATTGGTGCCGCTTCAATTATAGCAAAAACATATAGAGATTTACTTATGATTAAATTATCAAAAAGATTTACTCATTATGCTTGGGAAAGAAATTTTGGCTACGGAACTAAAGCCCATATGGAAGGATTAAAAAAATTTGGTATTACTTCTCATCACAGAAAAAGTTTTAAACCGATACACAACATGTTGTTAAGATAAAAATTTGAAACACAAGAGACATAGTATTTCACGTAAAACTGTTTGACCTGAGATTCAATTTAAAGTTGAATCTAAAAATGTCAAAATTTTCTAATGTAATTGTCAATGGAGATAGTCTTCTGGAATTAAAAAAAATTCCTGACAAAACTTTTGATTTGGTTTTTGCTGACCCTCCTTACAATATGCAAATTGGTGAAACTTTAAGAAGGCCTGACGCTAGCAAAGTAAAAGGAGTTGATGATAAGTGGGATCAATTCGATAGCTTCAAGCATTATGATGATTTCTGTAAAGCTTGGTTAATTGAGTGTAAAAGAATTTTAAAAGATAATGGAAGTATTTGGGTTATAGGCTCTTACCATAATATTTTTCGTCTAGGCTATCATTTGCAAAACCTAGACTTTTGGTTATTGAATGACGTTATTTGGAGAAAAAATAATCCAATGCCTAACTTCAGGGGGACAAGGTTCACTAATGCTCATGAAACTTTAATATGGGCTTCTAAAGATAAAAAATCAAAATATACTTTTAATTATCAATCTTTAAAATGCTTAAACGATGATTTACAAATGCGTTCAGATTGGATGCTTCCGATCTGTAGTGGAAAAGAAAGACTGAAAAAAAATAATGGTAAAAAAGTACACTCTACTCAAAAACCTGAGTCTCTTTTACATAGAATAATACTAGCAACAACTAATAAAGGAGATTTAATATTTGATCCTTTTTTAGGAACAGGAACTACAGCAGTGGTAGCTAAAAAACTAGGAAGAAAATATTATGGTATAGAAAAAGATAAAAAATATTTTAAAGCTGCTTATAATAGAATTAATAAAACAAAAATTATCAAAGAAGACTGCCTGGACATAATTGAAAATAACAGATCAAAGCCAAGAATACCTTTTGGTTCATTGGTAGAGCTAGGAATTCTTAAACCAGGAACTATTCTATTTGACTCTAAAAATAAAATTAATGCAAAAATAATGGTTGATGGAAGTATTAAACATAAAGAGTCTGAGGGTTCTATCCATAAAGTTGCAGCAAAAATAATGGGCACAGAGAGTTTCAACGGATGGACTTTTTGGCATTGTAAAGTTGGTGACTCTATGGTTTTAATTGATAGCTTAAGACAAAGATTCCTATCGAAAAGTATTTAAATAAACTTTAGCTAATTATAAATTTTACCTAAGTACCTGTTAATAAAACTTTTACTTTTTATTAAGCGTTTTAAAAATTTATTCCTGAATATTTTTAAAATAGGGTTAGAAAAATGAAATAAAAAGTAATTAAATCTTGACCTATTGTTGATCATTACTATTTTCTTAAGTCTATTTTCGAAGTAAGAATTTTCAACATTTTCTTTATTGTCAATTAACAAGTCATATAATTCTTTGGCAGATTCCACAGACTGAGAAGCACCTTGAGCAAGTGTTGGTGGAAAAGTATAAAAAGCATCGCCAATATAAAAGACGTTCTTTAAAATGGATTTAATGGGTTTTGCTGAAGTATAAATAGGCCATGATTTTAAATTCCCTTTAAAGTGACTTAAAAGATTTTTATTTTTATTGTCAAACTTTTCGCTAAGCAGTTGCTCTATTGGTTTTTTTTCATTGAGCTTTTTTCTCAAAATGCACACTACATTAACATCTCCGTTATCATTAACTGGGTATGATACCAAATGAGCCTGAGAACTCATAAAGAGAGAAATATTTTCATTTTCAAATTCAGGGACATTTTTAGCTTTAATTTCAGTCCTGATAGCTACTGCGCCATAATAATTAAGCTTAAAACTTTTTTTTTCAATGATTGATTTAGTATGAGAAAACACACCATCAGAAACCACGAGATGATCAACTTCTTCACTTGTACCATCTTTAAATTTTATTTTTAAAATATCTTGATCTTGTTTGACACTCTCGATTGTTTTGTTAAATCTTATTAAATTTGAAAATAATTTATCTTTTAAAAGTTTAGTTAAAGAAGATCTTTTAAGCGTTGTATATTTTTCTTTTTTATTATTAAATTGTGTTAGATCTAGATCGCATATTTTATCTTCGTTAGAATAAAAATCTAATTTAATTGGATTGTAAATTTCTGATTTGCTCAAGCTACTAAAGCCTATTTGATTTAAAATAGAGACACTATTTACCGCGAGTTGAATGCCAAATCCTTCTTTTAAATTTAAAGTTTCTTCTTTTTCATAAATCATAAATTCAAAGTCTGAATTTTTTTGTAATAAATTTGCTAGAGTAAGACCTCCAATTCCAGCACCAATAATTGCAATTTTTTTTTTCATTAATTAATGTCTACAATTTGTTTAAATATTTTTTTTGTAAACGAAGGAATAAATTCACTATTTCCTTTTAAAGAAAACCATTGTGATTGCAACGGAAGTTTTGAAGAAAATTTATAATATAAATTAATATTTAATTTTTTATTAGAGATAGAATTTTTAAAATTAGAATGAAAATTCCAGTTTTTTATTTTGTTTTTAAAGTTTGTTTCCTTAATTGGTGGTAAATAAAACTTATTTAAAAATCCTAAATTATGTTTTTTTGTTAAAGCAATCTTATTTTTGGTCTTATCAATATAACAAAATATATTATAATTTTTTTCTTTTAATTGAGTTTTTTTAATTTGTTTAAATTTTTTATCAGATTTAAAGTGCCCACATGTATTTTTAATATTACATTTGTGGCACTCTGGTTTTTTTGATTTGCAGATCAGTGCTCCAAATTCCATTAATGCTTCAACAAAATCTGAATTTCTTTTTGTTTTAAATAAAGTTTTTTTATTTGTTTCTATGAGTTTGTTAAAATTTATTTCATCTTTACTCTTATTCATAATTCTAGAAAATACCCTCTTAACATTTCCATCAATAGCAATAGTTGGCTGATTGTGGATGAAGGCTAATAAAGCATTAGCAGTATAGTCTCCTATTCCTGGAAGCTTTTTTATATCAATTATTTTTTTGGGTAACTTAGATTTGTGCTCTTTAACGAGTATCTTGGCAGTTGCTAAGAGATTTCTTGCTCTTCTGTAATATCCGAGTCCTTCCCATAGTTTTAAAACTTTTTTCTCATTAGATCTTGATAAAGATTCTAAACTAGGTAAATGAAGTAAAAATTTTTTAAAATAAGGAAGTGCTGTCTTAACTTGTGTTTGTTGCAACATGAATTCACTTAAAAGTCTGTAATAAAGCTTTTTTGGTGATTTTTTACTAACACGCCAAGGTAATGTTCTTCTATTATTATCGTACCAAGCTAGAATTTTTTTTGATAAATTGATTTCAAGATGCATAATAAAAAACATAGTAATAAAAGCAATACTTTCATTCAAGGTTTAAGACCTTTTTCTAAGTCATTACCACAAGGACTAAAAAAACTATTAAAAAAAGGTAGTTACAACTTTTCTAATATAGTCGACAACTGGGCTAAGATGGTCGGTAAAGACCTTTCTGAGGCATGTTATCCAAGTACAATAAAAATGGGTAAAGAAATGAGCAATGGAACACTAGTTGTAAATGTAATTCATGGTAATGAATTAACTGTAGAATACGGAAAACAAGAAATTATGGACAAAATCAATAGTTTTTTTGGCTATAAGTGCATTAAAGAAGTTAGGCTAAAAGTTGTTCAGGAAAAGAGAGTGCCAGTAAAAATTTCTCCATTAAATGATACTAAATTGAATTATAATAATAAATTAGAAAATATTGATAACGAAAAGCTTAAAAAAACGTTAAACAAACTAATAGAAGCATACAATGATAAAAATAATTAAAAATATTTTCTTATTATCTCTTTTTTTTCTGACTGTTAGTTGTGACCAGTCAACACAAAGCAAGAATAGTACAAATAGTATAGTTAATGTAAAAGTATTTTCTTCGCTGACGTGTCCACATTGTGCTGAATTTCATGGAAAAATATATGAAGAACTGGAGAAAGAATATATCAGCGTTGGAAAAGTAAAATTTGAACATCATAGTTTTCCTCTTGATCTAGCTGCTTTAAACGCAGAAAAAATTTTACAATGCAGCTCAAACTCTCAAACAAACTTTAAATTTTTAACCCAGATATATAGTAAGCAAAATAAATGGACAACAGGATCTGATATAAATATAATTAACAGTTCGATTAAAGCTATTGGTAAAAAATTTAATTTAACAGAAAATGAAATGAATAAATGTCTAGTAGATGAAGATTTAGAGAAAAAAATTCTTAATGAAAGAATTAAAGCCCAAAAAAAATACAAGATAAGCTCAACACCCACTATCTATATGAACGAAAAGAAATACGAAGGGAATCGAGACTATAAATCTTTTAAGAAAGCTATTGATAAACTTTTATAATGAAATTCAAAAAACTAGAAATATCTGGATTTAAATCTTTTTTTGATAAAACAGATTTTTATATAGAAGAAGGTTTAACTGGAATAGTCGGTCCTAACGGATGTGGAAAATCTAATATTGTTGAGTCTCTAAGATGGTGTATGGGGGAGACTTCAGCAAAAAGTATGAGGGGTGCGGGAATGGAAGATGTAATTTTTGCCGGCACATCGAATAGACCTGCAAAAAATATTTCAGAAGTTTCAATACAGATTCAGAACCCAGATAGAGATGGACCAGGACAATATAACGAGCTAGATCTAATTACAATAACGAGAAGAATTGAAAGAGACAAGGGTTCAAAATATTTTATAAATCAAAAAGAAATAAGAGCACGAGATGCACAAACTTTTTTTGCAGACCTGTCTACAGGAGCACATTCTCCTTCTTTAATCAGCCAGGGAAGAATTGGTTCACTTGTTACTTCAAAGCCAGCTGAACGAAGAGCTATATTAGAAGAAGCTGCTGGAATTTCAGGTATCCATGCAAGAAGAGAGGAAGCTGAAGCAAGATTAGACGCCGCTGAAAATAACCTAAAACGAGCAGATGAATTAAAAAAACAACAAGAAAAACAATTGGACAATCTTAAAAAGCAAGCCGAAGAAGCTACAAGATATAAGGAAATTTCAAGAGAAATTAAAGGTATAGAAGCAGGTCTTTATTACTTAAAAATATCTTCAATAGAAAAAGAAAAATCAACTGTTGCTGAAAAATTAAGCGAACAAGATGATGAGTTAAGTGCTGTAAAAATAGATTTAAGTCACAACAATCAATTGCTCGAGGAAGAAAACAAAAGACTAGCCCCTTTAAGAGATAGAAGAATGGAAACTCTAGCTAGTCTTCAAAAGCTTAACCTTGAAATGTCTAATTTAGTTGAAGAGGAATCTAGAATTAAAAACTTACAGGTCAAACTTCAAAAATCATTAGAGACTTTAGATTCTGATCTTGACAGAGAAAAAAGTATATCTTTGGATGCTTCTTTAAATGAAAAAAGAATACTTGAAGAAAAAAATGAATTATTAAAAACTGAAAAAGAATTATCTGAAACTGAAGTAAAATCACAAAAAGATCTAAATCTCTCAAAAGCGAGTTTGCAAGAACTTCAGAGCAGACTAGATAAAGTGATCAGCGAAATTGAAAGTTATATTGACTCTGAAAAAAAACTAACAAGAGATATTTTTGAAAAATTAAAAAAGATAGTTAATCAAATTACTTCATCGCAAGAACAATATGCCTCAAATTATGGAAAAAATGAATCGATTAAAAGTGATTCTATTAAAAGAAGAGAGAGAATTAAAAATATAGATGTAGAGCTAGAAAATTGGAAAAATTTAAAATCTAACTCTGATAAAATGATCAAGGAATTAAATGTAAGAAAAAATAGAGTTAAGTCTGAAATCAACGAAAATCAAAAAAATCCTGAAAAAATTGCGACAACTAAAGGACAAAATATACAAAATATAGAAAATACCAAAAAAAGAAGTGAGGAATTAAACGAAGAGCTAAATAAAGCTGAAGTAAAATATAATTTAATTAATCAAAATTTAAAAGAGATACAGGAAAAATTTAGTATCTTTCGAGAAAATAAAGCAAGAAGTGAGGCAACGCTTGAGGGTATAGAGAAAAGAAAAAAAGATTTAATTTATTCTATTAAAAATGATCTTAAATTAAATAACGAGAATGATCTTTTATCAATTTCAAATTTAAATGCTTTAACTGCTGAAAATTATCCTAGTTTAGAAAAACAAGAAACAAATTTAGAAAAAATTAAAAAACGAAGAGAGGCTTTAGGTTCAGTTAATTTAAGAGCTGACGAAGAAACTAAAAAATATCAAGATGAAATAAAAAAAATGGAAGATGATAGAGCTGATCTTTATTCAGCAATAGTAAAACTTAAAACATCTATTGATGAGCTTAATCAAAAAGGACGTGAAAAACTCCTTGATGCATACACTAAAGTTAACAGAAAATTTAATGAGGTTTATACAAAATTATTCAATGGCGGCAGTGCTAAATTAGAACTAGTTGACTCAGATGATCCGTTAGAAGCAGGTTTAGAAATGTTAGTCTCACCTCCCGGAAAAAGGCTTCAATCAATAACGCTTTTGTCGGGTGGTGAACAAGCCTTAACAGCCTTGTCTTTAATCTTTGCAGTATTTTTAGTAAACCCTTCTCCTATATGTGTTTTAGATGAAGTTGACGCACCTCTAGACGACGCAAACGTTACAAAATTTTGTGCTTTGTTAGATGAACTTGTAAAAATAACTCAAACTAAATTTATCATCATTTCTCATCACGCTTTAACCATGTCAAGAATGCACAGATTATATGGAGTAACCATGCCAGAAAAAGGTATCAGTCAACTCGTTGCTGTTGACTTAGAAAAAGCTGAAGAGTTAGTAGCTTAATTTTAATATGGCAGATCAAGAAGATTTCAAAACTCGCCTAAAAATTGCAAAAAAAAAGTTTAAAAATAATTCAATAATCACAAATAACAATGAAAATAGCTCATTTATAGGCGGTGCTTTTAAGTTGGGTACAGAACTTGTTTCAGCTGTACTGGTTGGGACAATAATTGGGTTTATTTTAGATACTTGGTTTGATACTAAGCCTTGGTTAATAATTTTATTTTTTTTTTTGGGTTCTGTAGCTGGAATTTTAAACGTTATTAAGGTTGCTAAAAAAATGCAACAAAAAGATTAATTTTAGGAAATTTTATATGTCGACAAATCCAATGCACCAATTTGAAGTATACAGAGTTGGCCCAGAAATAAAACTAGCAGGTATTGACCTGTCTTTTACAAACTCAAGTTTATTCATGCTTTTTAGCGCGGCTGCAATTTGTGCCGTACTTTTTTTAGGTACTAAAGAAAAAAAACTTATACCTGACAAATTTCAATTAATTGCAGAGATATTTTATAATTTTATCGCAAAAATGATAAGCGATACCGCTGGATCTAAAGCTAAACCTTATTTTCCATTTATTTTTAGTTTATTTATGTTTGTGTTGTTTTGTAATATGCTAGGCATGCTACCTTACTCTTTTACTGTAACAAGCCACATAATAGTAACATTAATAATGGCAATTTTTATTTTTGTTGCTGTAACTATTATTGGATTCTTAAAACATGGTTTTGGATACTTAAAACTTTTTGTTCCAAGTGGTGTTCCGCTCATTTTACTACCTCTCATTACAGTGATAGAAATAATTTCTTATTTAAGTAGACCAGTTAGTCTTTCTGTGCGTTTATTTGCAAATATGATGGCTGGCCATACAATGTTAAAAGTTTTTGGAGGATTTGTTATTAGTTTAGGAATGCTAGGGGGTTGGTTACCACTTGGTTTTTCAGTAGCACTAACGGGATTGGAAATATTGGTTGCTTTTTTGCAAGCCTATGTTTTTGCAATCTTAACCTGTATCTACTTAAATGATGCATTAAATTTACACCATTAACAAAAAAAAGGAGAAACAATGGAGTTAGAAGCGGCAAAAATGATTGGAGCGGGCCTCGCTGCAATCGCATTAGCAGGAGCAGGAGTTGGGATTGGAATAATTTTTGGTAATTATTTATCAGGGGCTATGAGAAATCCATCAGCAGCTCAAAAACAATTTCCTAATTTACTTTTAGGATTTGCATTAGCTGAGGCAACTGGCCTGTTTGGATTAGTTATAGCGCTAATTATATTATTTGCGTTTTAAGTAATAGTCTTAAACTTTAATGAGATTATTTCTTTTCACGATTGGAATTTTTACAACAAGTGAAATTAACTTGTTGGCGGCTGAGGCTGGAATGCCTCAGCTAGATCCGACGTATTGGGCATCTCAAGCATTTTGGCTAATTTTAATTTTTACCTCACTATACCTAGCTTTATCAAATTTATTTATTCCAAAAATTAAAGATAGTATTGATAGTAGAGAAAATAAAATCAAAGATGATTTGGATGAAGCTCAAAAATTAAAAAATTTAGCAGAACAAAGGCTAAAAGAATATGAACTATCAATAGAAAATGCCAAAAAAGAAGTTCAAAAAATTATTTTTGAAAGTAAAAATAAATTAAATTTAGGAATACAAAATAAGAAAAAAAAATTTGAAAAAGAGATAGAAATTGAGATTGAAAAGGCAGAAAAAGAAATAGTAAATTTAAAGAAAGAGTCTCTAAAAAGTATCTCAACTATATCTGAGGAAATGGCTTCTAAGGTAATTGAACAAATATCAGGTGAACCTATGAATCAAAGCAGTGTTAAAGCAGCTATACTTGAGACAACCAAAAAAGACTTGGGTAGATATTTATGATAATTGATGCCACTTTTTGGGTCGCTGTCTCATTCTTTATTTTCTTAGGTGTTTTAATTTATTTTAAAATACCCCAGAGAATAACTACTATTCTAGACGATAGCATTAATACGATTAAGACTGAAGTTGATAACGCTGAATTACTTAAGGAAGAATCTAAAAATATTTTAAGCGAATATGAAAAAAAAATTAGTAATGCAAAAATTGAGGTTAAACATATGATTCACGCAGCTACTGATGATGCTGACAGAAATGTTTTAAAAACTAATGAAGAGTTTCATATCCAGATGGAAAATAGAAAAAAGAATACAGAAGACTTAATTAAACAGATGAAGAATCAGGCTTTAAAAGATATTAAAAATACTTCAGTTAAAATTTCTATTCAGGCAGTAGAAGTATTGTTAAAAAATTCTTTAGATAAGAACAAACTTAATAAAATTTTCGCTTCAAGCGTAGAAGAAACTAAATCAGCTTTAAAAAGAAAATCTACTTAAACAGATATTTTAATCACGCAAAAAAAAAGGGCGGGTATTTAAACCCGCCCTATTCTAAAATGCTTTATACTATCTACTAGATCTTGAACTAGTGTTTTGCATTGCGCAAGCCCAAATAATAAGACCAAAAGCGATCTTGTTTAAGAAGTCTGCTGCATTGTATAGAACGTTAAGTGCGTCTACATTAACTCCACCTGAAGTCAAATATCCGAAGATATAACCTAGTGGATATACAGACCAACCAACAGTAACAATTATTCTCATAGCACTGAAAGCAGTGATTAGAGACTTGTTGCCACTCTTAGCTGCTATTGTTCCAGCTTCACCTGAGAATATTTCAAACAGAATGTAAATCCAACCTGCCATTCCGATAATGAAACCAACCATTGCTGATGTGTAACCGGCTTCTCCCATGTATCCACCTATCAACATTACTATTGATCCGATTAAAAGTTTCCAAAATACTGATGATGGTACTTTCTTAACAGCTGCTAATACAAAATAGAACTCAAGCATTAGTAAAGGCACTGTAATTAACCAATCAATATATCTGTAAACAGTTGGTGACTCTCCAGTTCCGATCCATATGTCTCTCATATACATGTAATGTATGAAAGCGATACCAGTTACTAGTCCCGCTACTGTAATTGATGTTCTCCAAGCAGGTGCAACAGATCCTCTTTCTAAAAAGAAAAATGCTGTGGCTGCTAAACAACCCATTGAAACTAGCCAAAATGATATTCCTACGAAATCATTTGTAGCTAAAATAACTGTTGCTGCATTAGCTGAGCTAGTGATGCTAAAAATAACAATAGCTGCTAGTGCGATTTTAATTAATTTACTCATAAAAACTCCCTCGTTGTTAGTTTTTTACTTAGTTTATATATAAACTGTTTAAGATTTTTTTTTCTTAAACAACTTCGAGAATTTATAAAAAAAATGCACGATTTAGAAGTATATTTTGCCCTAAAAAATCCATTATTCATTGAGTTTTTCAATTTTTCTGAGGATAAATAGTAAAAAACTATGAAATTACGACAAAAATTAGAATTAATATAAAATAAAAATTAAGTTAAAAATATCTTATTTAAATTTAAAAAGTTCTAGACTGCTTGTGTTCTGGCTTTTTTGTCATACTTAATTAAACTTTATATGTATTAGCATATCGGAAAATGAATAAAGATAAAAAAATTATTGTAATTGGTTCTGGGTTTGGGGGGATTGCCGCAGCATTACGCATGCGTGCAAAAGGTTATCAAGTGACACTACTAGAAAAACATCCTGACTTAGGTGGTCGCGCACGTGTGTTCAAAAAAGATGGTTTTACTTACGACGGAGGACCTACTGTTATAACCGCTCCTTATTTATTTGAAGAATTGTTTAGCTTGTTTAATAAAAAGATATCAGATTATGTAAAAATTGTTCCTCTAGATCTTTGGTATAGATTTGTTTTTGAAGATAAGACTTCTTTTGACTATTCAGGAAATGAAAAAAATATGGAAAAAGAAATACAAAAATTCTCAAAAAAAGATGTCTCTGGGTATAACAAATTAGTTAATTTTACTCAAAAAATTTTTGACAAAGGTTTTACAGAACTGTCTTCAAAACCTTTTAACAATATTCAGTTCATGCTTAAACAAATTCCTGCATTATTAAAACTTAAAAGCTATCAGTCAGTTTACAAACTTGTTTCTAGCTATATTTCTGACGAGAAATTAAGAAGAGTTTTTAGCATGCATCCTCTCTTGGTTGGAGGAAATCCATTTACTACAACTTCTATCTATACACTCATTTTATATTTAGAGAAAAAATGGGGTATTCATTATTCAATTGGTGGGACGGGTAGTGTTGTCGATGCCTTACAAAAATTAATGAAAGAAGAAGGTGTTGAGGTTATTAAGAACGCAGAAGTAACAGAAATGTTAAGTTCTGATAATAAAATTAAAGGAGTACAAATTAATAATAAAGAAAATATATATGGAAATTATGTAGTTTGTAATTCTGACCCTCCAAATG
>Ga0307986_10002209_pt1 | contig 13988 bp, 14 predicted proteins | sample EllFjometageno82_FD_203170 | JGI IMG/M metagenome (GOLD analysis project Ga0307986, IMG submission 203170) | Marine microbial communities from Ellis Fjord, Antarctic Ocean - #82 | ecosystem: Environmental > Aquatic > Marine > Unclassified | place: Southern Ocean | collected 2014-10-09
ACATTACATTGGTCTGGTCTATCAACTTCAGCAAATTGTCCTGGCACAGAAAGACAGCCTTCTTCATACGTAGAATTATTTTTTGATTTTATAATTACTTTAGGATTAGCAAAATACATTGGTGTTTTTTTTTCTTCTTTTGATAAATCAATTACTATTACTCTTTTTGGAATTCCTATTTGTATGGCAGCTAAACCAATGCCAGGAGCTGCATACATAGTTTCAAGCATATCGTCCATTAGGCTTCTAATTGTGTCGTCAACCTTCTCAACTTCATGAGATATTTGTCTTAAAAAAGGATCTGGTTCAGTTAAAATTTTTCTAATTGTCATTAATATTTAGTGTATTAGATTTCACTTCTTTCAGGTAGTGCTGTAATTAAAATTTTATTACTAAATGTTCTAATCCCTGATTTTATTAGTAAATGATTAATAAAATAAATAGTTTGCATGTCTAAGCTTGTAATTTCATCCTCGCCTATCAACTCCACTATTTTTAGCAAAAGTAAACCCTTTTCATTATTTTTTACTAAGTTAAGTAATTCTATCGGAGGTAAATTATTTTTTATGATTTCTTTATCAATTAATTCTTCTGGAACAATAATACCATCAGTTTCTAGTGTCTCGAAAAGGATAGTATCCTTTAAGGAAGTTTTGTATTTTTTATTTTTTTTAATTTTTTTATGAACAGTTTTGATTTCTTTTTCTATACTTTTTTTATAAGTATTTTTTTCTGTGTAAAACTTTATAATTCTAGAAGTATGATAGTTATTGTTATTATACTTAATTTTTCCAAGTGTATTTTTTTCTACGTAAATAATATTTTCAGCTACTAGCTGTTTGTATGGCAAAGGTATTTGTTCTGGATCCAGAGTTTTTAACTCTGTGCTTAGATATTCTTTAAATACGTTGGATAAATTATCTTTTTTAAATAAATTATTTAATAAAAAAAGATATTTTAATTTTTTCTCAATATTGTCTGATAATAGAACTTTTTGGTAAATCAGAGCTCTCGCATTGACGGAGTCAAGTTTGAGATAAATTTTATCGGCATTTAAAAAGTCATTAAAATTAAATTTTATATTTTTATAAATTTCAAAAATATATATATTTGATAAAGTATTATTGTTAGCTGCAATTTCTAAATCTTTAATTTGATCCTTGTTCTTAGTGTCGTCAATTTTAAGTAAATTTGCGGCTGTTAAATATTGCCATATTTTTTCATTAGTTTTTTTGCTTGGTTTGTATACAAAATCTGGAACAGATATTGAAGATAAATAAAAATTTAATAGGTTAGTATCATCTATTTTTAAATCTACTTTATCGTTTATACCTAAAAGATAATCAATTTTATTGTCAAAAAATTTATTAGATAATTTTTGCTCTCTAAGTAAATCAAGAATAAGTTGTGCTTCATTTTTTTTATTATTTCTTAAAAAGCAAATAATTTTAAACTGATCTAAGTATGAGTCTTTTATGTCATTATTGATCAGTGTGGTATTTTGACAAGCTTCTTTTAAATTGCCTTTTGAAATATTTTCATCGACTAGATATTTGATAATTTTTTTTTTATTTGGAAAATTCTTATTTATGTTTAAAAAAGTAGTGATAAGATCGTCTTTTTTATTATCGATTAGCCAATCTAGTTTATAATTTATAAATTCTTCATCCGTCATATTTTGGTTTGGCAGTTTAGAAATTGTGAATAAAGTATTTACATATATTTCCTGCGCAAAAGAAGAAAGTTTAATCTTATTAACTCTATCTATTGTATCTTTGACTCTAGTTCCTTCAGAGTTGACCCACATATCTAGAGTCAAATTATTTTTACTTGGATCAAATATTCCATAAATTAATTTTTGATTAATTGTTGAGTTCTCTATATTTATCTCTATTTCTTTTGGTAGCTTTGAGTTGAGATTAATTTTTGATACTGGTTTTTCTAAAGTAATATTTTTAGTTTTAATAATTTTTTTTTCTTTGTTTAGGTTTTCTTTCTTCCATATATCAACGCTGTCTTCCGAATGAAGTGGGGAAAAAAAAATAAATAGAATTAACGAAAAAAAAAATTTTTTATTTAAGTTTAATAATTTCATTGGTAATATTTTTTTTTATTTCATGCTTTGGAGCTGGAAAATTAAATTTACTTAGTAAAAATAAGACCAATAAAGAAGCGAAAATATAAAAAGAAAAAGTTATTATTTTTTTTTTAGTTGATGCTTTTGAGCTTAAGCGATTATTGTAATTAAATTGCATAGTGTTTAAATATACTTAAAATGAATAAATAAAACAAATTTATGATAAATTAAATTATAAATCAGGAATTTAATTGAAAAAAAACCTTACTTTGACTGGAATGATGGGCGTCGGAAAATCAACGATTGGTAGAGTGCTCTCTAAACACCTTTCGATGGAGTTTTTAGATATAGATACAATTATCGAAAAAAAACTCAATTCAACTGTTCAAAAAATTTTTGAGAGAAAAGGAGAAACTTTTTTTAGAGAAATTGAAGAAAAGATTACACTTCAAACATTAAAAAATAAAAACAAAGTTATATCTTTAGGTGGAGGAGCTTTCATGAGTGCAAAAATTAGAGATTATGTTATTTTAAATACAAAAAGTTATTGGCTTTATCTAGACTTAGATTTTCTAGAGAAACGACTTATTAATTCTAAAAAAAGACCTTTATTAAAGAATAAGAATATTAGGTTAGATCTAGAAAAAATTTACAAGCAAAGAAAAAGTACTTACTCTCTTGCTAACTATAAAATAGACTGTAATAATTTATCTACCGATTTAATAGCAAAAAAAATAATTACACTTTATGAAAACGACTAAATTAAGAGTAAAAAATTTAAATTCGAATTATTCTATAATTATAGGTAAAAACGTTTTAAATCAAATTTCTAATGAGATTACAGTTTTGTGTCCTGGAGCTAAAAAGATTGCCTTAATAATTGATAAAAATGTTCCAAATAAATTTAAAACTAAATTAAAAAAATATTTAAAAAAATATAAGATTTATATATTTGAATATTCAGTGAATGAAAAATTTAAATCATTCAAAAATGTGAGTAAACTTGTAGAAAAATGTCTTGCAAATAATTTTAATAGAAATGATGTTTTAATATCATTAGGTGGGGGTATTCTAGGTGATTATAGTGCTTTTGCTGCAAGTATAATAAAAAGAGGTATAAACTTTGTAAACATTCCTACAACTTTATTGTCTCAAGTCGATTCTTCTATAGGCGGAAAGACAGGAGTGAATTCAACTCTTGGCAAAAATTTAATTGGAACATTTTATCAGCCAAAAATCGTTATTTCTGATGTTGAGATTTTAAGAAGTTTACCAAAAAGAGAATTAGTTTGTGGTTATGCTGAAATTTTAAAACACTCTTTAATTTTAAAAAATAATTTTTTTGGTTGGCTTAAAATTAATTCAAAAAAATTGTTAATAGACAGAGATTTAAATTTTTTAAAAAAAGCAATTGTTGAAAGTTGCAAGATTAAGATTCATTTTATCAATCAGGACATTCATGAAAAAAATATTAGAATGATACTAAATTTTGGTCATACTTTTGCTCATGCAATCGAAGCACAAAATAACTACTCAAAAAAAATAAATCATGGAGAAGCTGTGATTATGGGCATGATGATGGCTACTAAATTGTCTTGTATAAAAAAATTATGTAATTTAAGTACTCTTAATCAACTAAAACAAATCTATATCTCCAATAATCTAAAGTATGATGTTAAAAAATATTTTAAAAAAGATGCTTATAGTAAAATTGTTGAATATATGAATGCTGATAAAAAAAATAATGATGGAAAAATTAATTTAATTTTATTAAAAAAAATTGGCCAAACCACTAAACCAAATATGTATAAAATTTCAAGTATTGAATTAAAAAAAATATTTAATAAAATTATTTAATTTTAATTTCTAAAGCATGTATTTTACTTTTCAGTTCTTCTCTAAGTAGTGACATTATTTCTCTTTGTGCTTTAATTTTATCTAACGATATTAAATAGGTAGATTGAATTTCAATTTTTAAATGATATTTTTTCGAATCAAAAAATCTGTGTTTTTTGTGCTGATTGCTATTATTTGTTATTAAAATTTTCTCAACCTCAATATTTTTCTTAATTTTTTTTTCTATAAAACGTAAAAAATCATTCATATAATCTTAATTTACTATATAACTACTTTTTTTGTATGAAAATTATTTGTGATTGGGAAAATTGTGATCAAATCGGTAGCTATAGAGCTCCTTTAGAAAGAGATAACAGCAAGAAATACAGGTTGCTTTGTCTGGAACATATTAAAATTTTTAATAAAAAATGGAATTATTTTTCTGATATGTCTGACCAAGAAGTTGAGTATTTTGTTAAATCAGATCTAACTTGGCACAAAGCTACAAAAAGTTTTAGTTCTTCTGATAATTTTTTCAATATTCTTTGGAATAATGCTTTAGAAAATAAACTAAATATTTTTAAATCTGAAAATTTTAATGAGTATAAAAGAACTCAATTAAGCAACACGGATAGAGATGCTTTTGATGCTATGGAACTTAAATATGACGCTAAATGGGTAGAAATTCAAAAACAATTTAAAACTCTTGTAAAGAAATACCATCCTGATAAAAATCAAGGTAGTAGAAAATTTGAAGATAAACTAAAAAAAATTACATTAGCTTACAGTCAACTCAAGATAACTATAAGGAAAAAAAGTGACAAACTTAACAACGCTTAACAAACCAGACATTAAAATATCTGTAAAACAAACTTTTGGTATAGATACTAATATGGAAATAAGTGCGTTTTCAAAAAAAAATGAGTTGGTACCAAAAATTGATCAAGACTATAAATTTGATAGAGATACAACTTTAGCTATATTATCCGGATTTGCATTCAATAAACGAGTTTTAATTCAAGGTTATCACGGAACAGGAAAATCAACTCACATTGAACAAGTTGCGGCAAGATTAAATTGGCCTTGTGTGAGGGTTAATTTAGATAGTCATGTTAGCAGGATAGATCTTATTGGAAAAGATGCTATCGTTTTACAAGATGGAAAACAAGTTACTGAATTTAAAGAAGGAATTTTACCTTGGTCCATACAAAATCCGGTTGCGCTTGTATTTGATGAATATGATGCTGGTAGACCCGATGTAATGTTTGTTATTCAAAGAATACTCGAAAGTGAAGGAAATTTTACATTACTTGATAAAAATAAAGTTATTAGTCAACATGATTATTTTCGAATGTTTGCGACAACTAATACAATAGGTCTTGGTGATACAACAGGGCTCTATCATGGAACACAGCAAATTAATCAAGGTCAAATGGATAGATGGAATATTGTAACAACTCTTAACTATTTGCCTTTTGAAAAGGAGCTTGAGATAATTTTATCAAAAAATAAAACTTATAACTCTAAAGAAGGTAAGGAAAAAATTTCTAATATGATTAAAGTTGCAGACCTAACAAGAAAAGGATTTGTAAATGGTGATATATCGACAGTTATGAGCCCTAGAACAGTTTTGCACTGGGCTGAAAATGCAAAAATATTTAACGACCATGGATATGCTTTCAGATTAACTTTTCTGAATAAATGTGATGATACAGAGAAAAAAATTATTTCTGAGTACTACCAGAGGTGTTTTGGTGAAGATCTGCCAGAATCATCGATCAACGTTATCATCTCGTAAATGGAAAAAAAAACTGAGATAATAGAAAATTTCAAAAAAGCAATTACCTCAACAATTAAATCAATTATTGGAGATCAGCACATAGAAGTGACATTTAGTAACGAAGTAAATAAAAAAAACAAAAAAACTATTAACCTTCCAGATCTTAACAATATAAATAATAAAATTAATTATAAAGAAGCTAGAGCTTTAGCAGACTCTGAAGCCTTGCGGTTAAAATGTTCAGATATGAATATTTACAAATCCTATGAGCCTCGAGGCAATACATCAAAACTACTATATGCAGTAGCTGAAAAAATTAGATATGAGAAAGTTGGATCTTCATATTTTAAAGGCATTAAAGTGAATTTAAATTATCTTTATGAAATCGACAATAAAAAAAAAATTGAAAGTAAAAATAATGATTATGAATTTTTAGATGCTTTTGAGTACTATTTAAGAAGTAATATTTCTCAATTTAATAAAAATAAATATTCAGAAAATAAATATAAAAAATATAAAAAAAAACTAGATGCTAAATTAAAAAGTAAACTTGAGGATCTGAATAATTCTTTTTTAGATCAAAAAAAATTCAATGCGTTAATTTTAAAAATAATTTTACAATTAAAAATAGATGAAAATATTAATTCTGATCAAGAAAGTAAAGATAATTTAGAAAATGAAAAAGAAAATAAAGCAGAAGAAAATAACGGTCAAAATTCTAAAGAAAGTCAAAAAAATGAAACGTCTGTTGATGCTAGTTTACCTGATATAGATCATCTGTCATCAGAAGTTGACGAAGAAATTGAGGTTGATGAGGAAGAGGACTCTCTTAATTCTCCAATTAATAAAAAAAAATCAAATAAAAATTTTGGAGAATTAAAGTATAAATCTTACACTCAAGAATTTGATGAAATTATTGGTGCGGAAAAATTAGAAAGTGAAGAAGAACTTTTGAGATTAAGAAAAAACTTAGACCAACAACTATTAAGTTTAAAAAAATTTATTTCTAAATTAGCCAATAAACTCCAAAGAAAACTACTGGCAAAGCAAAATAGATCGTGGGAGTTTGATTTGGAAGAAGGCTCTTTAGACACTTCAAAGTTAACAAGAGTTATTATAGACCCTCTTAATTCGCTGTCTTTTAAGAAAGAAAAAGAAATCAAATTTAAAGATACTTTAGTGACTATTTTAATTGATAATTCTGGATCTATGCGTGGAAAACCAATTTCAGTAGCGGCTATATGTGCTGATATTTTAGCAAGAACTTTGGAAAGATGTTCTGTCAAAGTTGAAATCTTGGGTTTTACTACTAAGCATTGGAAAGGTGGCCAGAGCAGAGAAAAATGGTCGAACAATCAAAAGCCTTTATTTCCAGGTCGCTTAAATGATCTAAGGCATATAGTTTACAAATCTGCTGATACTCCATGGAGACAATCAAAAAATAATATTGGCCTAATGCTCAAAGAAGGACTTTTAAAAGAAAATATTGACGGAGAGGCTTTAAAGTGGGCTTACAATAAAATTCATAGGCGAAAAGAGGAAAGAAAAATATTAATGGTTATATCTGATGGCGCACCGGTAGATGATTCTACATTATCTACAAACGAAAGTGACTTTTTAGAAAATAATTTAAATCAAACAGTAAAATGGATAGAAAAAAATTCTTCTGTTGAATTGCTGGCTATCGGTATTGGCCATGATGTTACAAGATACTACGACAAAGCAATCAAGATTGCTGATGTTCAAGATCTTGGAGATGTGATGATTAATCAATTAACAGATTTATTTAGTGAAGATAAAAAAAGAACTATTCACTAAATTAATATTTTTAACCGGCTAATTATAATATATTTTAAATACTTGATCTCTTATTTAGATCACTTATTTTAATTATTAGTAATCTAAAAGGTATTAACATCAAAACAGCCATTAAAATTTTTACAAACAGGTCTCCAAAAGCAAGGGTTACCCAAGGGATACCCGTTCCCAAGAAAGAAATTGAAAAAAATAAAAACGTATCAATAATTGAACCAAAGATTGATGAGGTCATTGGGGCTAGAAACCAAGCATTGTTTCTAAGTTTTTGAAAAATTTCTATATCTATAAGTTGTGCAACTAGAAAAGCCGCACCTGATCCTATGGCTATTCTAATTGATATAACATCTTCAAAATTTGTAGAAACAAAAAGCGATAATAAAATTCCAAGTACAAAACCAAAATATACTAATTTTCTAGCTTTTTCTTTTCCAAATCTTCTATTTGCTAAATCGGTAATTAAAAATGTTAAAGGATAACTAAATGCTCCATAAGTAAGCATATTTTGTAAATTAAATTTGTAAATTGGAAACTGGACAAGATAATTTGAAATGATAATGACTACCCCCATAAAAATTGAGAGTGCTAAAAATAAATTTTTATTTAATTTTGAGTTATTGGACACTAAGCAGTTACGCTAATGCTGATTTTTAATTTCTGAGCTTTTCTAGAAAGTTTCTGTTTCTTTACTGATTTTAGGTATTGGTCAAGACCACCTTTAAAATCAACTGATCGTACTGCTGCATTTGTAACTTTTAATGAGATATTTTTTTTCAGTTTGTCACTTTTAAAAGTTACTTTTTTCAAATTAGGTAAAAACCTTCTTTTAGTCTTATTGTTAGAATGACTAACGTTGTGACCCTTTAAAGGTGATACTCCTGTAAGTTCGCATCTTTTAGACATAAATAAATTTTGATTATTGTATAATTGCTGTGTTTGTTATGGTCAAGGTAATATATCTAGATTGACAATGAAACAACCAAATAATATTAAATTTAATGGACTTTTACTTACCTATTGCTCATGTTCAGGTTAGCATTATTACAATTTTAATTTTAAGCTTTGCCGTTGGTTTTTTATCAGGAATATTTGGCATAGGTGGAGGTGTTTTAATGACTCCTATTCTTATTTTTTTAGGAATACCGGCAACGTATGCTGTGGCTAATGTTGCCAATACTGTTTTGGGAATATCAGTTTCTGGAGCTACCACTCATTGGTATAAAAAAACTTTAGACTACAAAATGGGCTTTATGATTGTGATTGGTGGACTAGCCGGTGCTATTTTAGGAATGCAAATTTTTAAATATCTACAAGAAATTGGTAATATTAATACAATCATAGCATTACTTTATGTTTACTTATTAGTAATTATAGGAACACTTATTTTTGTTGAAGGAGTTAAAGAAGTGACTGCTTTAAAAAAAAAAATAATCCTTAAAAAAAAATTGCATACTCATTATTGGATTCATGGACTTCCATTTAGAATACGATTCAGTAAGTCTAAAGTATATGAAAGTGCATTAACACCAATTATCCTAGGATTTATTGTTGGTTTATTTGCATCTATTATGGGAATTGGTGGGGCTTTCTTAATGGTTCCAGCAATGATTTATTTAATAGGTATGCCTACCAAATTGATTCCCGGAACTTCTTTGTTTGTTACTATTTTTATCACTGGGTTTGTGGTTATAGCACATGCTGTACAGTTTAAATCTATTGATCTTATATTAGTTTCTTTTTTATTATTTGGATCAATTATAGGTTTGCATATAGGTCTAAAAATTTCTGAAAAATTAAACGCATCAGAGTATAAAGCATTGTTGGCTATATTATTAATCGTGATTGGAATTTTTATGGGTGTAAAAACGTTTATATTCAATAAAAGTTCAGATTTTTTAAGAATTATACCTACACCTGATTTTAATTCTGAATTAACTCTTTTAATAATAAATTTAGCAAAAAACTCACCCATAATTTATGCTTCTTTATCTGTTGTGTTTGTTGTTTTTGCAGGATTTATTTTTTCTTATATAAGAGAATTAATTCATCACTTCAGATACTCAAAAAAAGAAGTTACTAAGAGTTAATGCCAACGGCTTCTTGAATATTTTTTATTTTTTCTTTTTTTAAAATTTCAATTAGGTCTTTTTTAATATCTTTGACAATTCCAGGACCTTTATAAACCATACCTGTGTAAAGTTGAATGGCAGAGGCTCCACCTATAATTTTCTCAAAAGCACTTTTTCCGCTATCAACGCCCCCAACACCAATAATAGGTAAATTTCCTTTATTTGATTTATAAAAACTTTTAATAAATTTTAATGATATGTTTTGAAGTGGGGCCCCTGACAAACCTCCTGTCTCATTTTTTTTATCGTCGAATAAATTTTCTCTGTTTTGATCTGAAGTATTTGTTAATATTATTCCATTTACTTTAAATTTTAGTATTAACTCGTTGATATTACTAATTTCTTTTTCTTGTATATCTGGGGAAAGCTTTAGGACTATCGGACATTTAATTTTCTTTTTTTTTTTTAATTCATTAAGCCTGTTTAGAAGATTTGATAATAGTTTTTCTTCATGAAAATTTCTCAATCCTACTGTATTAGGTGAAGAAATATTAATAGTAATATAATTAGCTAATTTATTTAGTTTGTCAAAACACTCTAAAAAATCTAAAGATTGGTCTTTCGTATCTTTATTTGGGCCAATATTAATTCCTAAAAAATCTTTAGGTGGTTCTTCAACTAAACGATCTGAAACTCTTTCTAAACCGTCATTGTTAAAACCTAGTCTATTTATCATTGCTTTATCTTTTTCAAGTCTAAATACTCTAGGTTTAGGATTTCCTAATTGGCTTTTGGGTGTAATCGTCCCTACTTCTACGAAACCAAAACCAAGCTTAAATAATGAGTTGTAAACTTCTGCACTTTTATCAAAGCCAGCTGCTAATCCAATTGGATTCTTTAATTTTGTTTTAAACACTTCTACATTGAGCATTTCTTCGTCTTCAACCTCAAAAAAACTTTTTGGTAAAAAATTAAATTTTAAAGACTTAATTGCTAAATCATGAGCAACTTCCGGGTCTAAGCCAAAAATATAAGGTCTTAAAAGTGAAAACATTTATTTGCTTTTAATTTTTTCATTAATTAGTTCAATTGTTTCTTTAACACCAAAAAAACTTATGAAGAAACCCATTCTTGGTCCGTCTACACTGCCAAAAAGTACCTCGTAAATTAATATAAACCATTCTCTTAGTTTTTTTTCGTATCCATTTTCTTTACCCGTTGAATATACTACAGTTTGAATATCTTCTGGCTTTAGATCCTGTGCAATTAATTCAAGTTTTTTTGCTAAGTTTATAAGAGCTTTTTTTTCATTTTCATCAGGTATTTTGTACTTTTTGGTTGGTTCCACTTTATCTCGAAAGTAATTAATTGCATATCCGGTTAATTGATCAAGAATAGGATAATCTTCAGGTTTAATATCTGCGTGGAATCTTTGTATAAACTTCCATAAAATTTTTTTATTTTCAGCATTACTTGAACCTACTAAATTTAAAAGCATTGAAAAAGTCATGACTATTTTTTCTTTTGGAGGACTACCGTTATGAACATGCCAAACTGGATTTAATAATTTTTTTTTAATTTCTTGTTTGGGAAATTCTTCTATTAGTGCAAGATATTCATCTACTGCTTTTGGAACAACGTCAGAGTATAGTTTTTTGGCTCTTGTTGGATTTTGATACATATAAAGAGACAAACTCTCAGGTGAAGCGTATCTAAGCCATTGGTCTATGGTAATTCCGTTTCCTTTTGATTTGGAAATTTTTTCACCTTTTTCGTCTAAAAATAATTCATAGGCAAATCCATTTGGTGGTTTTTTGCCTAGAGTTTTGCAAATTTTATTTGAAAGTATCGCGCTTTCAGTTAAATCTTTTCCATACATTTCAAAGTCTACATCAAAAGTAAACCATCGCATGGCCCAGTCAACTTTCCACTGCAATTTACAGTTTCCATTTATTATTTGGGTTTCTAGTTTTTTTCCATTGTTGTTGAAAATAACTGTACCATTTTTTTTATTCATTTCTAAAAGTGGAATTTCCAAAACTTTACCTGTTGTTGGGCATATTGGTAAAAATGGACAATATGTTTTTTTTCTTTCACTTCTTAATGTTGGTAAAATGATTTCCATGATCTCTTCGTATTTCTCTAAAACTCGTATTAATGAATTATTAAATTTTCCACTTTTGTAATTTTCAGTTGAGCTCTTGAAGTTAAATTTAAAATTAAATTTATTTAAAAAATCTTTAAGCATTTCATTATTATGTTTTCCAAAACTGTCAAATTTATTAAATGGATCTGGAACATCAGTTAACGGCTTACCAAGGTTTTCATAAAGTATTTTATTATTTGGTATATTATCTGGTACTTTTCTTAAGCCATCCATATCATCCGAAAAAGTTATGAGGTCACTTTCAATATCTTGGATGTGGTTTAAAGCGTTTATCATCATAGTGGTTCTAGCTACTTCTCCAAATGTACCAATATGTGGCAAACCACTAGGGCCATAACCAGTTTGAAAGGTTATTTTGTTTTTAGATTTTATTAAATCTTTTCTGTCTTTTAAAAGTTTTCTAATCTCAACAAAAGGCCATGAAGAAGTTGATTGAATTAAATTAACATCAAGCATAAGACTTGTTTATTCAATTTTATAGATAAAATACAGATATAATTACAAGATAATAAGTTGAATTTTATAGGTATTTAAATAATCTAATTTTTATTATGACTTCAAACAAAACTGTTTTTTTTATAATTGGAACTTTATTAATTATCCTGGGTTTCTTTATGTTGATACCTTATGGAGTGCAATTATTTTATAAAGAAAATAGTCATAGTTTTTTATCGTCTTCATTTATTACGATTTTTATAGGGGTATTGTTTGTTTTAGCTAACTTACAGGAAAAGTATCAATTAAATCTTAAGCAAACATTTTTATTTTCTACTTTTACATGGATTGCAGTAGCTTTGTTTGGTTCGATACCTTTTGTACTTTCTGATCTAAATTTTTCATTGAGCGATTCATTTTTTGAAAGTATGTCTGGAATAACTACCACTGGCTCTACAATTATTACAGATTTAGATAAATCGCCAAAAAGTATATTAATATGGAGAGCTATTATGCAATGGCTTGGTGGTGTTGGAATAATCGTAATGGCTGTTACTGTACTGCCTCTCTTGAAAGTTGGAGGTATGCAATTGTTTAAAATAGAAAGCTCAGACAAACCAGAAAAAATTTTACCAAGAGCCTCTCAAATTGCCTTTATTATAGTTTCTACATATTTAATTTTAACTTTTTTTTGTGCCTTTTTTTACAAAATTTTTGGTATGAATTTTTTTGATAGTATTGCTCACGCAATGACCACAATAGCTACAGGAGGCTTCTCTACACATAACGAGTCGATAGGTTATTTCAAAAACTCGAACATAGAAATAGTTGCTACAATATTTATTATTTTAGGAAGCATACCGTTCATTTCCTACTTGAAGTTTGTAAAAGGGAATAAAAAAATATTTTTCCAAGACATACAAATTAAAGGATTAATTTACCTCTTTATTTTTTCTACTTTTATTATGTTCTTATATCTATTGTTTAACAGTGATAGCGATTTATTAATTGAAAAAATAAGAATATCTTCTTTTAACGTTGTGTCCATTTTATCTGGAACTGGATATGTAACCAATGATTTTAGTTTATGGGGGAAGTTTCCGTTAATTTTTTTTCTATTTTTAATGTTTATAGGTGGTTGTGCGGGGTCGACAGCTTGTGGGATTAAAATATTTAGATTTCAATTACTTTTCTTATTTATAAATAATCAAATTAAAAAAATAATTTATCCAAATAATGTATTTATTTTAAAATATAATAATCAAAAAATTACAGATGATTATATGAATTCAGTAATTATTTTTATTTTTGCTTATTTATTTATATTTATTTTAACTGCTATGTTACTTTCAATAACTGGTCTTGATTTTTTGTCTTCAATTTCTGGAGCTGCAACCTCAATATCTAATGTGGGTCCTGGTCTTGGTGAGCTTATAGGACCAAACGGAAACTTTAAATCTGTTCCGGAAGTTTCTAAATGGATATTGTCATTTGGTATGCTACTTGGGAGATTGGAATTATTTGCTGTCTTAATATTGTTCTTACCATCTTTCTGGAGGGATTAGGTTGAATGATTTTATCAAATTTTATAAATCCTTATTTAGATCGAAGAATGTTAAGAATTTTATTGCTCGGCATAATGAGTGGTTTTCCATGGGTTTTAATAGGTAGTGCTTTAAGCTTATGGTTGAAGGAAAATGATTTAAGCAGAACTACAATTGGGTGGGCAGGTTTAATTTTCGGAGTATACGCAATAAATTTTTTATGGGCTCCTTTAATTGATCGATTACATCTACCATTTTTATCTAA
>Ga0307986_10002211_pt1 | contig 13985 bp, 15 predicted proteins | sample EllFjometageno82_FD_203170 | JGI IMG/M metagenome (GOLD analysis project Ga0307986, IMG submission 203170) | Marine microbial communities from Ellis Fjord, Antarctic Ocean - #82 | ecosystem: Environmental > Aquatic > Marine > Unclassified | place: Southern Ocean | collected 2014-10-09
TAAATTTTAATCCAGACTCACTCATTACTTCGTAAATTGGTTTAGTAGCACCTTTTGCAGCCATCATAGAAGCTGTACCAACTTCAAATACCATTAAGATATGTGGTTGTTGTTTTGCTCTGAACGCAGCTATTCCAGCGTTTAATGTTTCTGAGTAGTTACCTTTTCTTGTGTGAACTACTTCGTATTTATCTTGGCTCGCATTAAAGTCTTTAACTTGAACGTCAAGTAATTCTCCAAGTCTACCTCCGAATGCATGCCACCAATTGATTGTAGTTTTTGCTTCTGCATTTGCGTGCGAAAAAAGTGCAAATATACTGAATACAAAAAATAATTTTTTTAGTGATTTCATTGATTACCCTTTGTTTGTTTTTATAAAAATAATTACTTATTCCAAAAAACTTAGCAGAACTTTTAACTGCATAATAGAAGTAATAAGCCTTGTAAGTATTATATTTTAAAGAAAAAATTCTAGTATAGGTTTAAATTTTTGCAAACTCGCCACCTGTTCTAAAACGCCATAACCACTTAGACATAGCTTTTTGAACATCAGCTGGTTTTATATTTAAATCTTTTATAGTTAAATGGTTATTGGAGACAATATTGTCTGCTTCATTTAAAATTGCACATTGGTCTTTAGTCAGTAAAGGTTTTGACATTAAACTAAATAAAGCTGCTTGAACTTTTGCTAGTGGCATAGGCATTTCAACTATAAATCTTTTTTTACCTATCGTTCTAACTATAGATTTAACCATGTCTTTAAAACTAATTATTGTTGGTCCCCCAATCTCATAAGTCTTTCCTTCATTTTTTTTAATTTCAATAGCTTTAACAATAGCAGTTGCTACATCTTCTACTAAAATAGGTTGGAATTTGAAATCAGGTTTAACAACTGGTATTATCGGAAATAAACTTAACCTTGCAAAAAGATTAGTAAAATTATCTTCGTTACCACAAACTACACTTGGTCTAATAATTACCGTATTCTTAAAATTCGCCAATGCTTTTTGTTCACCGCTAAACTTTGACTGTTGATAAAATGAATTTGAATCAGCTTTGGCTCCTATAGCACTGACGTGAATAAATTTTTTGACTTCTGATTCAGAACAGTATTTCGCAATAAGGCCTGGAATGTCAGCGTGCATATTAATAAATTTTTGTTTTCTATTTTCAAAAAGAATTCCAATTAAATTAATAACAATGTCTGAGTTGTTGATCGCTTCTTTGATATTAGAAAAGTCTTTTGGATTAAAATCTATAAATTCAATTGCTCCGGGTGGAGCTTGTGTTTTTAAATAACCTTTTAAATAAGCGTTCCTTGTTGGAATAATGCACTGAAAATTCTTCTCAGTCATTTTTCGGACAAGATATCTTCCTATAAATCCACCACCGCCAAGGATTGTTGCTATTGGGTAATTATTCATGGTATTTAAGATAGTTATATGAAAATACACAAGTTTCAAGGGGACATAAGTTCAGAGGTTGCAAGCTCATTCAAGGACAGTATCGCTATTGATACTGAGGCAACTGGATTATTAATTCCAGAACGTGACAAATTAAGTTTGGTACAAATTTGTGGTGATGGCGGTGAAGTTTATATTGTTCAACCCGACCGAATTAATTATAAAATGCCTAATCTAGTATCTGTGTTAGAAGATAATAAAATTCAAAAAATTGGTCACTTTTTAAGATTTGATAAAAGTGCACTTGAGTATTTTTTAAAATGCAAAATGAATAACATTTTTTGTACAAAAATAGCTTCTAAGATTTGTAGAACTTATACAGATTCTCATGGGCTTAAAAATTTAGTACAAGAATTTTGCAATAAAAAATTAGATAAAAATCAAGGGTCAAGTGATTGGAATAAAAGTATTAATGATCTTAGTGATAAACAGTTAGAGTACGCTGCTAATGATGTAGTTTTTTTACATAAAATTAAAAATGAATTAGAAAAAATGTTGGTCAGAGAAGGCCGAATGAGTATTTATAAAAAATGTATGGAGTTTTTAGATACAAGAATAGAATTAGATCAAAAAGGATTTAAATTTTCAATATTTGAACATTAATGGTTAAAGTCAATTATATTTCTGTTGCAAAAAAAGCTGCCGCTATTCAGATTAGTGAACTTAAAAAAATAAATAAAATTTTTGATAAATCATTTGTAAAAGCTGTAAACCTAATAGCTAATTGCAAAGGTAAAGTTATATGTGCCGGTATTGGGAAAAGTGGTTTAATTTCAAGAAAAGTTTCTGCAACATTATCATCTGTTGGCATATCGTCATTTTTTTTAAACCCTGGTGAAGCCAATCATGGTGATCTTGGCCAAATAGATAAAAGAGATTTGCTTTTGGTTTTTTCATATTCTGGAAACACTTCTGAGATTTCAAACATGCTTAAATATGCAAATCGTTTCAATATTAAAATAATTGGTGTTGCCTCAAAAAAAAATAGCTTATTATTAAAATCTAGTGACATAAAATTACTTCTTCCGCAAGTTAAGGAGTCTGATCCAACTGGTATGGTGCCAACGACAAGCACAAGTATCACCTTGTTGTTGGGTGACTGTTTAGCAGTTGCACTTATGCATAAAATGAGTTTCTCAAAAGAAAGATTTAAACTTTTTCACCCTGGTGGAAATATTGGTCAAACACTATTACTAGTTAAAGACTTAATGGTAACAGGAAACAAGCTACCTTTAGTTAATGTTAATAAAAGTATTTATGATGCAATAAAAGTTATTGATCAAAAAAAACTTGGTTTAGTTGTGATCACAGAAAAAAATAATATTAGAGGTATTATAACTGATGGAGATGCAAGAAGAGGAATTAAATATTACTCTAAAAATGATAATTTAAAAAAATTTATGACATCTAATCCTTTATTTATTTCAGAGTCTTCGCCTGCGACGAAGGCTTTATCTTTGATGAATGATAAAAAAATTACAAGCTTGCTAGTCATTTCTGAAAAGGAGTACAATAAATCCAATCTAAACAAAAAATTAAAAGGTATTGTCCACGTCCACACTTTGTTACGGTATGGCGTAAAGTGACAAATAGAAAAAAAAGTATAAAATTAATACAGTTCACGATTTTTTTAGTTGCTTTATTTCTTTTCTACAACACTTATCAAAATAAAAATGAATCAATTAAAAACCCAATTAAGGTGGAGTCTAAAATCAACTCTGATACTAACAGCTTCAATAATGTTACGTATTCAGGTTTTGATTTAAATGGAAATCGATATACCTTACAAGCAGAGATTGCGGAATTTAAGACCGAGACACCTGAGTTAATTAATATGAAAAAGGTAATAGCAAATTTTTATTTAAAAGATAATAGTCTTTTAAAAGTAGTTAGTAATGAAGGGCTTTATAATAATGAAACTTTTGACATGAGTTTTAAAGAAGATGTTAAAGCTTCTTATTTAAAAAATGTTATGCTTTCTGATCAACTAAATTATTCAAGCTCTAGTGGTAATTTGCTTGCCTCTGGTAATGTACGTGGAGAAAGTGTAGAAAAAGGAAAATTTTTTGCTGATAGTGTTAAGTATAATCTTACAAATAAAATTTTAGACTTTTCAATGTTTGGTAACAATCGAGTAAAAGTAAAAATTGAAGATAAATGAAAAAAGGTTTTAGAATAATAAAATTTAAGAAGGACAAGCCTGTTTTTCAGGTTAAAGATCTTAGTAAATCATACGATGGTCGGCCGATATTAAAAAAAATTAGTATGAAACTCTACCCCGGAGAATGTGTTGGATTATTAGGCCCTAACGGATCAGGTAAATCAACTTTGTATAGTTCAATTATTGGTGAGACTTATGCAGATGTTGGAAAAATATTGATTAATGGAAAAGAAATTCAAGATAAGCCTATTCATCTAAGGGCAAAAGCGGGCATTGGTTATTTGAGTCAACAAAGGTCAGTATTTGCAATCAGTGTATACGACAATTTATTAGGTATTTGTCAGCTTTGCATTAAAGGAACTACGAACCAAATAAAAATGACGGAACAATTGCTTGATGAATTCAATTTACAACATTTAAGAAATATTCACGCTTCTAACTTATCAGGTGGAGAAGTTAGAAGGCTTATGCTTGCGCGTCTGTTAATCAGCAAACCAAGTGTAGTACTATTGGACGAACCTATGGCTGCTTTAGACCCAATTGTAGTTCAAGATATTCAAAAATACATCTTAAAATTACAAAATTTTGGCTGTGCTATTTTAATAACAGACCACCAAGTAAATAATTTATTTGATATTGTGGATAGAGCATATGTACTTGGTGAGCAGTCGATTATTGCTGAAGGCACTCCATCTGAAATATTAAAATCCTCAAAAGCAATAGAATTATATTTTGGACCTTCTTACAATACTTAGCCATCATGTTGAATAAAAGTTTTTTAGTCAACACGTCTAGTAAAATTCAACCTTATAATAAAACTATTAATGTTGATTCTGATAAATCTATTTCCATTAGATCTTTTTTAATAGGAGCTGTTAGCCATAATATCTCTGAGATTAAAAATGTTTTAGAGTCGGATGATGTTTACTCTTGTATAAATTGTCTAAAAAAATTAGGTGTAAAAATTAAAAAAGTAAAACCAAAACATTATATTATTTATGGCAAGGGTTTAGGGTCATTTTACGCTAAAAAAAATACGATTTTAGATTGTGGAAATTCCGGCACTACAGCGAGATTGCTTATAGGTTTGCTTTCGACCAACCCTGAGATTCAAGTTAAAATTAAAGGTGACAATTCTCTGAATAGAAGAAATATGAGTAAACTTATAGAGCTTATGGGTGAGTTTGGCACAATTTTTTTACCCAAAAATAAATTTAACTTTCCTTTAACCTTAATTTCATCAGAAATTCCAATTGGTATTAAATATAAAGCGGGTGCGTCTGCTCAGCTTAAAAGTGCAGTAATACTTGCTGGACTAAATGCTAATGGTGTTACTAATCTCATCGAAGAAAAAGAAAGTAGAAATCATACTGAAAATATGCTTTTCAGAACTTCAAAAATTATAGAAATTAAAAAAAATAAAAAAAAACAAAATCATATTAAAGTCTATGGTAAGGGATATCTTGATCCTTTGAAAATTAATATTGGTGGGGATCCTAGCTCAGCTGCTTTTTTCACTGCTTTAACATTACTTACACCTGATGCTAGATTAAAAATAAAACATGTGGGTTTAAACCCAAGAAGAATAGGATTTTACAATCTTCTAAAAAAATATGGTGCAAAAATTAAATTTAAAAATGTAAAAAAAATTAATCATGAGTCGATAGGTGATATTTATGTTGAGAGTAGTAAACTTAAACCAATAAAGGCTAATCCAATTTATTATGTATCAGCTACTGATGAGTACCCTATTCTTTTTGTAATCGCCGCATTAACAAAAGGAGTTTCTGTGTTTAAAGGTATAGAAGATCTAGCAAACAAAGAAAGTAATCGAATTGAAGAAATGAAAAAAATATTAATGCAAATAGGAATAAAATGTAAATCAAGTAAGCATGCAATGAAAATTTTTGGCACTTCACATCTTAAAAAATCTAATAGAAAAATTAAGGTTGCTGAATTAGGGGATCACAGAATTTGTATGAGTGCTGTAATATTATCTTTGATCACAGGCATAAAAGCAGAAATAAAAAATTTTGAAACAGTTAAAACATCTTCACCTTCTTTTCTAAAAGTTATCAAATTACTTGGGGGTAAATTTGAAATTAAAAAAACATTATAGATTAGTTGTTGCGGCAGATGGTTCAGCAGCAAGTGGTAAAACTACAGGAGCAAAAAAAATATCAAAAAAATACGGTTTACGATTTCTGTCATCGGGTTTGCTTTATCGTTATGCGAGCTTTCAATTATTAAAACATAAGCCTAAAAATAAAATTAATTTTCTTAAAAAATGTTTTAGAAAACTTAGTTTAAAAAGTTTAGATAGTAAAAATTTACACTCTCCTGAAATTTCAGCGCATACATCAGTTATTGCAAAAAAACAAAAAATTAGAGCTATTCTAAAATCTTTTCAGATAAAATTTGCAAGAAAATATAATAAAGTTTGTATTGAGGGACGAGATATTGGCACTGTAATCATGCCAAATGCAGATATAAAATTTTTCTTTAGATGTGGTTTAAATGTTGCTGCTAAGAGAAGATTTAAGGAACTTCAAAAAAATGACAAGAAGATAAAGCTTGTCGATGTTAAAAAAGCTATGCGAATTCGTAATAATTTAGATAAAAAACGTAAAAATTCTCCTTTGATTCAGGCGGAAAATGCGGTAATTGTGCAAACTGATAAGTTAAAAAATATCCCAGGCATGCTAAATAAAATGTCTGAAATAATCGAAAAAAAAATTAAAGATAAATATGGCAGTTGAAACAATCAATCAGGAACTATCTAGCTCACAAAAAGAATTTGAAATTCTATTAAATGACGATTTTAAAGATCGAAAGCTCAAGGAAAATGAAATCATTAAAGCTACTGTAACTGAAATTACTAAAAACTTTATCGTCGTAGATTGTAAAGCGAAGATGGAGGGCATGATCCCTATAGAAGAATTTAAAAATGATGATGAACTATCAAAGTTAGTGGTTGGTTCTAAAATTGAAGTCTACTTAGAACGTATAGAAAGTTTTAAAGGAGAAATTGTTATTTCAAGAGAAAAGGCAAGACGTGTGAATGCTTGGAACAGAATGGAAAAAGTTTTTGCAACAGGTGAGGAAATTACAGCTTATATAACAGGAAGAGTTAAAGGTGGATTTATTGCCACTTGTGATGGACTTCCTACTTTTATGCCTGCGTCTCAGATTGATATTAGACCACTTAAAAAATTTGATCACTTAATGAACGTTCCACTTAAAGTTATTGCAACAAGAATTGACAAAATTAGAGGAAATGTTTGTACGAGTCGTAGAGCAGTTTTAGAAAAAAGTAAAGATGTTGAAGCCAAAGAAGCTTTAAAAAATTTAAAAGAAGGCGATATTATTGATGATGCAAAAGTTAAAGCTACTACAGATTGGGGAATATTCTTAGACATTAAAGGTATCGATGCTCTCCTACATGTTTCTGATTTATCGCACGGCCGCGTTAAAAAACCAGCTGATCTGGTTACTATCGGTCAGACTATGAAAGTTAAAGTGACTAAAATTGATAAAATAACTAATCGTGTCTCGGCATCGGTTAAAGCTTTAACTGAAGATCCATATGATAGTTTAGAAAAAAAATATAAAATAGGTTCTATGTACACAGGCACAGTTACAAAACTAATGGACTATGGTGCTTTCGTTAGATTAGAAGATGGCATAGAAGGACTAATCCACAGCTCAGAATTATCCTGGACAAATAAAAATATTCAACCCGCAAAAGTTTTGTCGGCTTCTCAAGAAGTTAAAATTAAAATTGTATCGATAGATAGTGATGCAAAGAGAATTTCCTTATCGTACAGAGAAACACTTCCTAATCCATGGAAAGAAATTACAGATAAAGTTGGACAGATTATGGAAATAACAATCAATAATATAACTGACAAAGCTATCTTTGGTGATCTAGATAACGGTTTGACAGGAATGCTACATTTCAGAGAACTTTCATACAATGATGAAGATCAAGACCTTAAGAAATTTAAAAAAGGACAAAAAATGAAAGTTAAAATTATAGAATTAAAAGACGATAAACTTAGATTCTCAGTCAGAGCAATGGAGAAGGATCCTTTTGAATGGTTTAAGGAGAATAAGAAGAAAGAAGGTTCTATTATAACTACAAGAGTTCATGAAGTGCTAAAAACAGGAGTGAAAGTATCTGTAGATCCAGACAAACACATAATTGTAATGATTAAAAAAAATCAATTGGCTAAAGAGTCCTCTAATGCTAGGCCAGAGATTTTTGTACCAGGCAACGCGTTAGACGCGATGATAACAGAACTAGATCTTGCCAAAAGAGAGGTGTCTTTGAGTGTTAAAGCCGCTCAGGTGTATGAAGAAAAAAGTTTAGTTGCTAAGTTTGGTGCAGGAGCTGCTAAATCTGGAGCAACGTTAGCAGGAATTTTTCAAAAAGCTTTAGGGAAAAAACCAGCAAAAAAGAAAAAAAAAGAAGAAGAATAATTTTTGGTTAAGTCAGAATTCATTAAACTACTTCACAAAAAACACCCTGTATTAAAACGTTCTCAAGTTGAAGCTATATTTAATGTCATGTTTGATGCAATTTCAGATAGTTTAGTTAAGCAAAAACCAGTTGAATTAAGAAACTTTGGTAGGTTTTCAATAAAAACAATTAAAGCTAATTATAATGCTAGAAACCCTAAAACGGGTGAAATCATTTATATTCCTACAAAGAAAAAAGTTTCCTTTAAAATGTCAAAACATTTAAAAGAAGAAATAAACGAGGATACAAAAAAATGAAAAAAAATATATTCTTAGCCCTTGATTTTAACTCTTTGTCTTTAGCTCTAGAGGTCACAGAAAAAACTAAAGATTATTTAGCTGGAGTCAAAATAGGATTAGAGCTTTATAGTACTATAGGTTTATCTGGCATCAAAGAATTTGAAAAATTTCAATTACCTATTTTTTTAGATACTAAGATATTTGACATACCTAATCAGGTAGCAAAAACTATTAAAGTCATATCGAAAATTAAATCTATTCAATATTTTACTATTCACGCATTAGGGTCTTTGGAAATGCTAAAGTCAGCTCAAAAATCAGCGGCTGGCTCTAACTTAGAATTTTTAGCTGTAAGCATCTTAACTTCTTGGAATAAAAGCAATCTAGAAGAAATAGGAATTTCTCATGATGTAAAAAATCAAGTCAAAAGATTAATTAGGCTTGCAGACCAAGCAAAACTTTCTGGTATCATTGCTTCTGCTCAAGATATTACGGTTGCACGGGAAATATCAAAGAGTATTAAAATTTTTTGTCCTGGAATTAGAGGAGATAAAAATACTCAAGATCAAAAAAGAACATTAAGCTACAAGGAGTTTAATGCTCTTGCAGATGACAGATGTTTTGCTGTAATTGGTAGGCCTATTTATGAAGGCAATCCTTTAGAAAATATAAAAACAATTATTAATTCAGCTAAATAATGAAAGTAAAAGTGTGTGGCTTAACATCTGTTAGTCAGGTTGAAACATGTATTTCACATGGCGCAAGTTTTTGTGGCTTTATTTTAAACTATAAAAAAAGTCATAGGTTTATTAATTACCAAATTGCAGAACAATTAACTCAAATAAATAAAAAAAATTCTTTTTATGTTGGTGTTTTGGTTAATCCGTCCAAAGATGAATTTAAAAAATTTTCTAATCTGAGTCTAGATTACTTTCAGATTTATGGAGATTATTCAGAGGAAGAATTATATGAGATTAAAGTTAAATATAAAAAAAAAATAATCGTTTCTCTTCAAGTTAAAGAAGAGAAAGATATTCTAAAATATAAAAATTATGAAAAAGTAGCAGATATCATTCTCTTTGATAGCTCTGGTTTACATCGATCTTTAAGCTGGAATCATAGTTGGATTAAGCAAGTGCCTCCTACTGTATTAAAAATGCTAGCAGGTAATATAAATATAGATATGCTTGAAAACTTAAAAGAAATAACAGATATTGTTGATGTTTCTGGAGCTTTAGAAACAGACAAAGTAAAAGACTTAAATAAAATCAAAAATTTTTTAAATAAAGTGAAGCAAATTAATGATTAAGATCAAAAAAAAAATTCTTCTAATAGATCAGCATGACAAAAACGGTATTTACGCTAAAAAGTTTGGTGGTTCGTATGTACCTGAAACTCTAAAAAAACCTATTGATGACTTAACTAAACTTTTTCAAAAATTACGCCATGATAAAAAATTTTTAAAAGAAAGAGATTATTATTTTGATAATTATATAGGAGCCCCCACACCTTTTGTTAAACTTCAAAATTTAACACGGCATTTAGGTGGAGCACAAGTTTGGGCTAAAGTAGTCTCAGAAGCTAATGGAGGAGCCCACAAAATTTATAATGCAACTGTACACTGTCTAATTGCAAAAAAAGCTGGAAAAAAATACATAGTTGGAGACACAGGCGCTGGTTACGCGGGTAAGATGCTTAGTATGGCAGCTAAAAAGTTCGGTTTAAAATGTAAAATTTTTATGGGGGCTAAAGATGTTAAACGACAAAAACCTAACGTAGATGCTATGAAAAAAAATGGTGCCGAGATTGTATCTGTTTACTCTGGTAGTCAAACATTGGTTGAGGCAGTTAGCGAGTGCATGCGTTATTGGGTTGCAAACTGTGACACTACACACATGTGTGTAGGCTCAACGGTTGGGCCTAATATCTTTGTAAAGATTTGTGCCTGGAGTACAGCTCAAATTTCAAGAGAGCTAATAATTCAAATGAAGAATGTTTTTGGTAAGATTCCACAAAAAGTGAAGTTAATTAATTGTGTTGGTGGTGGGAGTTCTGCTATGGGATTTTGGAACAAGTTTATGGATTTCAGTTCTAAACAAATTGAATTCATTGGTGTTGAAGCAGGTGGACCAAAAAATAGTCATCGTCACGCTGCTCCATTATCTAGTAATGCAAAAATTGGAATTTTACATGGCGCTAAGCAGTATGTAATGCAAAATAAAGAAGGTCAGATTAGTGAAACTGAGTCTATTTCAGCTGGTTTAGATTACCCCGGTATTTCTCCCCTTCATTGTTTTTTAAAAGACGCAAAAAGAGCAAAATATACTTCTGTGACTGATGAGGAGGCATTAGCTGCTTTTCAAACTGTAACTAAATTGGAAGATATTTCTCCTTCCTTAGAACCGTCACATGCTTTTGCTGAAGCCATTAAACTAGCACCTAAATTAAATCCTTCAACCGTAATTGTTGTAAATAGCTGTGGTGACTCTTTAAAGGATAAATTCATTATTAAAAAGAGATTAGGAATTTATAAAAGATGAACTCAAAAATATTTGAAGCTTTTGAAAAGTGTAAAAAAGAAAAGAGACCAGCTTTATTAACTTATACTGTCGCTGGCGATAACACTAAAAACAAGTCACTAGAAATTATAAAATCTATAGCTCGGTACGCAGATATTATCGAATTGGGTTTTCCTCATAACACACCTATAGCTGATGGAAGTCAGATTCAAGAAAGCTCTCACCGTGCCTTAAAAAATGGCATTAAGTTAAATGATATTTTTAGAATTGTTAAAGATTTTAAAAAAAGTAAGTATTCTAAGCCTTTAATCCTAATGGGTTACTTCAATCTAATTCTACAATACGGACAAGCATCTTTTCTCAAACAATGTAAAAGAGCAGGAGTTGATGGATTAATTATTGTTGATCTGCCCCATCCAGAAAATAAAATTTTTGCTAATAAGTGTAAAAAAAACTCTATAAATTTTATTCAACTTATTTCTCCTACAACCACTAAAGAGAGAATGAAAAAAATTATTAAAGACTCACATGATATGGTATATTATATAAGTATGTTATCAACGACTGGCGGAAAATTAAAAGTTTCACCCATAAAAATTTTAGAAAATTATAAACAAATTAAAAAAATAAACCCTTTAAAAAACCTAGTTATTGGTTTTGGAATAACAACTAAAACTATAGCATCTCTAAAAAAAACAGATGGATTAGTTGTAGGTAGCCAATTATGCAATGAAATCACGAGATCCTTGAAATTGCGTCAAAATCCTGTCACAAACTTAAGTAGAATAGTGCATAATTTAAAAAGGAAAATCATTTGAACTGGATTACAAAATTTATAAAACCAAAAATTGCTTCTTTATTTAAAAAAAGAACAGCAGAATCTGATCAAATTTTATGGACAACGTGTGAATGTAAAAACTTGATCTACAAAGAAGATTTACAAAAAAACTTAAATTGTTGTCCTAAATGTGGAGCTCACCATAAACTGACTTGTGTGGAACGATTTGAGACTTTTTTTGATGATAAGGAATTTGATTTAATTGCAACGCCTCTACCTAAAGACGATCCAATTAATTTTGTTGATAAAAAAAAATATACTGATCGACTTAAATTAGCTAGAAAAATAACGAAACAAGATGATGCAGTTGCTATCTCGACAGGTAAGTTAAATAATATTTCAGTAACTGTTGGTGCGCAAGATTTTAGATTTATTGGTGGTTCTTTTGGTGCCGCATCTGGTGAAGCTTTTATCCATGGTGTTCAGCATGCTATCGATAACAAAAACCCGTTCATATTTTTTTCTTGTTCTGGTGGGCAAAGAATGATGGAATCTTCAATTGCTTTAATGCAAATGAGTAGAACTGTTCTTGCTGTTAGCGAGTTAAAAAAAAATAATTTACCTTACATTGTAGTTTTAACTAATCCAACTACTGGTGGTGTTACAGCTTCTTGGGCAATGTTGGGCGACATTTTAATTGCAGAACCTAAAGCTACGATTGGCTTTGCGGGTAGACGTGTAATTCAAGATACTGTCCGTGAAACACTTCCTGATGAGTTTCAAACTGCAGAATACGTAAAAGATCATGGAGGAATAGACCTTGTGATTGAGAGACATTATTTAAGAAATACAGTTGGCACATTGCTAAGTGTTTTATTGAAAAAAGCAGAAACTCAGGTTAATACTGACGAATCAAATGTTGTCACAATCAATAGGTCTATACAAAAATCTTCAAAGGCGTTATAGCCGAAAAATTAACTTAGATCTCAACCGTATCCAAAAAGTTTTAGCTTCACTATCATTTCCACATTTAGAATTAAAAAACCCAATTAATATTCTAGGTAGTGATGGAAAAATGAGTACATTAATATCGTTAAAATATTTTTTAGAAGCACATAAAAAAAATATAACTACATTTACTAGTCCTCATCTTTATAACGTAAGACATAGATTTTGGCTAAAGAACAAATACATCACCCTTAAAGAAATAAAAAAATATACAAAATTTATAGAGGCTACAGGATTAAGGCTTACGTTGTTTGAACTTTTAACCTGTGTTTATATTTTGGCTGCCAAAAATCAAAAAAATATTAACTACCATTTAATTGAAGCTGGTCTTTTATTCAAAAAAGATAGTACTAATTTGTGGACTGATCCTAAGGCTCAAATAATAACTAATATTAACTTTCAACACCAAGATTGGGTAAACCCAAAAACTTTAAAAGAGATATGTAGACAAAAATTAGATTCTCTCTCACAAAACACAACTATCTACATAGGAAAACAACACCCAAAAACCTTAAATATTATCAAACATATTTTAAAAAATAACAAGAGTAAGCAGATTTATGCCACAAGTTTTAATGTTAAGAAAATTAGAGATAACTACTTCTACCAAGATCAAAAAAATAATATTGCCCTAAAATCTAAAACTATTCACTCTGAGGGATTAATAAATAACTTAGCTCTAGCTATTAAAGTAGCTCTAGATTTTGGTGTGCCTAAAAAAATTATTATTAAAACTATACCTAAAATTAGATTTGAAGGGAGGGTTCAATATCTAACAAAAGGCAAATTTAATAAACTATTAAGCTCAAATGAAAATTTATTAATTGATGGCTGTCACTCTATGGCGAGTGCAAAAAATTTATATGATTATCTTAAAACGTTAAAAGGACCAATCTATGGTATTTGGGGTATGCAAAAAAATAAATTACCAGATCAATTTATTAAAATATTTAATAGAATATTTAAAAGATTAATTACTGTTACCATTCCAAATGAGCCTAATGCGATAAAAGCAGATAAATTAAAAGAAATTGGAAAAAAATATACATTAACTAACGCAGCAAATAGTATTCAAGATGCTTTAAGACAGATATCTTCGAAAGAGAAAAAAACAATAGTAATTTTTGGAAGCTTGTATTTAGTCGGAGAAGTTTTAAGTAAAAATTAAATATTTTCTTCAATCCAAGAAACAATATTTGATTTTGTTGTAGCTCCAACTTTAGTTGCTTTTAGTTGACCATCTTTAAATAATAACATTGTAGGAATTCCTCGCACACCGTATTTTGTAGGAGTGT
>Ga0307986_10002216_pt1 | contig 13969 bp, 13 predicted proteins | sample EllFjometageno82_FD_203170 | JGI IMG/M metagenome (GOLD analysis project Ga0307986, IMG submission 203170) | Marine microbial communities from Ellis Fjord, Antarctic Ocean - #82 | ecosystem: Environmental > Aquatic > Marine > Unclassified | place: Southern Ocean | collected 2014-10-09
AAAACTTTAGGATTTCAAATATAAATCAAAAAAATATAATTCTAGAAAAACTGGGAGTTGATTTTGTGATTACTCAAAAGTTTGATAAAAAATTTTCTAAGATTAAATATAACTTTTTTATTAAAAAAATTCTATCTAAAAAATTAGAGGCAAAATATATATTTGTTAGTAATAATTTTAAATTTGGTAATAGAAGAGAAGGAGATGTTAACCAATTAATTAAAAATGAAAAAATTTATGATTATAAAATAGTAAAACCACAACCATTAATATTAGATAAGAAAGTCATATCGTCAACATATATTAGATCTCTATTAGAAAAGGGTAATTTAAAAAAAGCCAATGAGGCCTTAGCAAGAAATTGGTCGATTGAAGGAATAGTTCAAAAGGGGAGACAGCAAGGAAAAAAAATTGGTTTCCCAACCTGCAATATCGATATTAAGGATTACGTGGTTGCAATGCCAGGGGTATATGTGGTTAAAGTTAACAAAAAAAATTCAAAAAAACCCTTAAAAGCAATAGCAAACCTTGGTTATAGGCCCACATTCAATCAAAAGAAAATTTTATTAGAGGTTCATATTTTTAATTTTTCTGGAAATCTTTATAATAAGTATTTATCAGTTGAATTCATAAAATTTATAAGAAAAGAAAAAAAATTTAATAACGTTAATCAACTAAGAAAACAAATTCAAAGCGATTTAAAGATAGCAAAAAAATATTAGTATGAGTAAAGAAAATATAAACCTTCCAAAAACAGCTTTCTCAATGAAAGCTAATTTGCAAACGAGAGAACCTGAAATTTTAGATTATTGGAATAAAATTGACCTGTATAAAGAGTTAAGAAAGTCAAACAAAGGTAAGGAAAAATTTATACTTCATGATGGTCCTCCATATGCAAATGGTAACATTCATATGGGTACTGCTTTAAATAAAATTTTAAAAGATATAATTGTTAAATTTCATCAAATGGATGGTAAAGATTCAGTCTATGTTCCGGGATGGGACTGTCATGGATTGCCCATAGAATGGAAAATTGAAGAACAATATAAAAAAAATAAAAAAAATAAAAATGAAGTTCCAATAACAGAGTTTAGAAAAGAATGCAGAGCTTTTGCAGAAAAGTGGATTGAGGTTCACAAGAGACAATTTAAGAGATTAGGTGTTGTTGGAGATTGGGAAAACCATTATACAACTATGAGCTTTGATGCTGAGGCACAAATTGTAAGAGAACTAGGCAAATTTTTAAAAGAAGGAAGTCTCTATAAAGGATTTAAGCCTGTTCTTTGGTCTACTGTAGAAAAAACTGCATTAGCAGATGCTGAGGTTGAATATCAAGATCATAAATCAGATACAATCTATACTGCTTTCCCAGTTAGAAAATCAAATTTAAAAGAACTTGAAGGAACAGACGTTGTCATATGGACAACAACTCCCTGGACAATACCAGCAAATAAAGCTCTAGCTTATAATGAGGCACTTGATTATTTAATAGTTCAACTAAATGATGATGGCGATTTTAAAAATAAAAAAATATTAATTGCAGCAGCTTTATTAAACTCTGTTGTTAAAGACTGTAATATTAAAAATTATAAAGAAATTATAAGATTTAAAGGAAAAGAATTAAAAGATACTATTTGTAGTCATCCATTTTTAGATCTTGGTTACAATTATGAAATTCCAATGCTTGAAGCTAGATTCGTAACAACAGAACAAGGAACGGGTATTGTTCATTGTGCACCTAGTCATGGACCAGATGATTTTAACCTTTGTCTAAAACATGGTATCAAAGCAGTAGAGACAGTTGATGGTGATGGAAAATATACAAAAAATATTCCCTTATTTGAAGGAACACACATTTTTAAAGCAAACCCAATTGTAATTGAAAAACTAAAAGAACAAAAAAAACTATTATCAAATGGTGAGCTAACTCACTCTTACCCGCATTCATGGAGATCAAAAGCTCCACTTGTCCATAGAGCAACCCCTCAATGGTTTATTTCCATGGAAAGTCATGGCCTTAGAAAAAAAGCACTAAAAGCCTTGGATGATACAACGTTTTACCCAAGCAAAGGTAAGCAAAGAATAAAAGCAATGATTGAAACGAGACCTGACTGGTGCGTATCTAGGCAAAGGGTTTGGGGAGTTCCACTTCCAATATTTGTTCATAAAACTACAAAACAAATTTTAGTGGACAGTGAGGTAAATGAAAATATTGCAAATATTTATGAAAAAGAGGGTTCTGACTGTTGGTTTTCTGATAATCCGCAAAGATTTTTAGGAAATAAATACAAGGCAGAAGATTATGATAAAACAAGTGATATTGTTGAAGTTTGGTTTGATAGTGGGTGCACCCATTCATTTGTTTTAGAAAAGAGAGAAGATCTTCAGTGGCCTGCATCAATGTATTTAGAGGGGTCAGATCAACACAGAGGTTGGTTTCATTCATCATTATTGGAGTCTTGTGGAACAAGAGGTAGAGCTCCTTATGAGTCAATATTATCTCATGGCTTTGTAGTAGATGGTAAAGGTCTTAAGATGTCTAAGTCGGTTGGGAATGTAATTGCACCCGAAGACATACTAAAAAAATATGGAGCTGATATTTTAAGAATATGGGTAGCCTCCTCAAACTATGAAGAAGACCTGAGAATTGATTACTCAATCCTAGAACAACACGCAGATTCATATAGAAAAATTAGAAATACATTTAGATATTTATTAGGAAATCTTAATGATGATTTTAAAAAAATCGATATTGAAAAGCTAGATTTGAGTCAATTACCTGAATTAGAGCAATATATGCTTCATAGAGTTTATGACTTAAATGAAAATTATAAAAACTATTTTAGATCATATGATTTTCACAATCTATATAAAGAACTTTTAAATTTTTGCACAGTAGACCTTTCAGCTTTTTATTTTGATATAAGAAAAGACACTTTATATTGTGATTCAATAGAATCTGAAAAAAGAAAAAGCAGTATAATTGTTTTAAATATTGTTCTTGAGTCTTTATTAAAATGGTTTGCACCTATCCTTTCATTTACGACAGAAGAAATTTTCACACTAATAAATAAAATTGACAAAAGTATTCACTTGGAAAAATTTATGAAATTTCCAAAATCGTTTGAAAACATAAAATTAAATGAAAAATGGATTGAATTAAAAAAAATTAGAGATATTTGCAACATTAGTATTGAAGAAAAAAGATCTAGCAAAGAAATAGGATCAAGTTTGGAAGCTAATTTGACTATAATTCTAAATAAAAAATTATTTGAAATTTCAAGTAATATTGATTTTTCAGAGTTGTGCATCACATCAGGAGCGAAAGTTGAGCAATCTGATTTAGACAGTGTGAACGTCCAAACTAAAAAAGCCGAGGGTAACAAATGTCCAATTTGTTGGAAAATTAATAAAAGTGGATGTGAAAGGCATCCAGTTAAATAAATTTGAATGGTTAGAATCAATTTAAAAAAAATAATATCAAATACTTTGATTATTTTGATTATTTTTTTGATGGATAGGTTTTTTAAAATATATATTCTTAAAATAGCAGAAATAGGAAGTAAAGTTGACATTTATATAAATCCTTACTTGAATTTTTATCTTATTTGGAACAAAGGAATTGCATTTGGATTATTTTCATTTGAAGCAACTTTTATTTATCAATTAATAAGCTTGGTTATTTTTACAATATGTATTGTGCTAATTTTTATAATTATAAAATCAGATGGGTTAAAAAAGTATGCGTTAATTTCAATATTGGGAGGCGCTTTAGGTAATCTTTTTGATAGAATCTATTATTCAGCAGTACCTGATTTTATTGACCTTCATATTAATAATTTTCACTGGTTTATTTTTAATCTAGCAGATATATTTATAACATTAGGTGTTATATGCCTTATTTTAGATGAAATATTTTTTTATAAAAAAAACAATGAAGTTAAGTAAATATATAAGTATTGTTTTGTTATCTGCTGTGTTTGTATCAGGCTGTAGTTCTGTAAAAAACACTTTATCAGGTAAGAAAAAAAATAATGCAGATGAATTTTTAGTAAAAAGAAAAAATCCATTAGTACTACCCCCTGATTTTGATGTTTTACCAAAACCGCAAGAAGAAAATGTTAAAGATAATATAGGGAATGAAGATTTAGATTTATCAGATGTTTTGAATAAATCTAAAGGTGAAAAACAAATTATAAAAAAAAAAGAAAACTCACTGGAAAGATCAATCTCAAAAATATTAAATAGCAACTAATGTTGTCTAAAAATATCAATTTTAAGAATTTTGGTCATAAATCTAAAAATCTAAAACTTAAAAAAGATTTAAAAAATATTTTAAATCAAAACAGTGAGATACTACAATCACTTACCACAGGGTACAAATACCAATATAATAAAAGCTTAATAAAAAAAATAAAAAAAGAAAAAACTTTAAAAATCATTGGCATGGGTGGCTCTATACTTGGAACACATGCAATTCACGATTTTTTAAAACACAAAATTAAAAAAAAAATTATTTTTTATGACAGTTTAGAATCAAACATAGAAAATAAAAGCAAAGGCACAAATATAATAATTTCAAAGTCAGGCAACACACTTGAAACAATAGCTAATGCAAATATTTTGATAAAAAGAAATGAAAAAAATATTTTTATAACTGAATCTAAAAATAGTTACTTAAGATCACTCGCATTAAAACTCAAAGCAGAAATTATAAATCATAATAATTTTATAGGTGGAAGATATTCGGTAATGTCAGAGGTAGGTATGCTACCTGCAGAATTAATGGGATTGAATGAAAGTAAATTTAAACAACTGAATAACTTAATCAAAAATAAAAGTTTTATTAATCTATTAGTTTCAAATGTTTCTAGCACACTATTTTTTGTGAAAAATAAAAAATTTAACTCTATAATATTAAATTATGATAATTCTTCAGATAATTTATTTAGGTGGTATCAACAGTTAATAGCGGAAAGTTTAGGAAAAAAAGGGAAAGGAATTTTACCAATTATTTCATCAATGCCAAAAGACAACCATAGTCTAATGCAACTTTATTTAGATGGTCCTAAAAATAATTTTTTTACTTTTTTTCATGCAAAAGAAAAAAATAATTCAAAAATAAAAAATAGTAAAATTCTCAAATCACATAGTTACTTAAAAAATATGACTTTACAGAAAATAAAATTTTCGCAGAAAGTTGCTACTGAAAACGTATTTTTAAGAAAGAATATACCCTTTAGAAGCTTTGAGGTTGTTAATAAAAATGAACAATCACTTGGCGAACTTTTCTGTTTTTTTATTTTGGAAACTATATTGCTTGGAAAAGCATTAAAAGTTAATCCTTACGATCAACCCTCTGTTGAATTAATAAAAGAAGAAACTAGAAAAATTTTAGTTTAAAAGAATTTTCCAAAAATAATTTTTGAAATACCATAGCTCTTTTCTTCTATTATATTAAATAATTTGTGAAACTCATCATTTTCATTTCTATGCCTATGAATAATTATTATTCCTTCTTTATTTAAAATTTTTGCTTCAAATATTTTTTTTAATAATTCATATAAAAACTTAACTTTATATGGAGGATCTATAAAAATTATATCAAATTTATTTTTGAAGGTATAAAAGTCTAATTTATTAAATATGTCTTTTTCGATTACTCTAGATTTCTCTAAATAATTAAGATTAATGATATTTTTTTTTAAAATAGGCAGTACTTCTTTATAGTTTTCAATAAAAGTTACAGTCGAGGCATCTCGAGACAAACACTCTAAGCCGAACGATCCAACGCCAGAAAATAAATCTAGAATATTAGAATTTTTTAATTTCACATCAAATTTATTTGAATGTAAAATTATATTAAATAAAGCCTCTTTAGTTAAATCTTTAAGTGGCCTAGTAGCTTTGTCACCTGGTGTAAGAATCTTTTTACCTTTGAAATTACCAGATATTATTCTCATTCATCAATTACCTTGTAACCAATATCTTTACGAAAAAAACCTTTATCCCATTTTAAAAAATTTATTTTTTGTAAAATTTTATTTCGGCTTTCCTTAAAGTTATCAGATACGCACACAAAGTTTAACACTCTGCCGCCGACAGCATTAACTTCATTTTTAATTAATTTGGTACCTGCGTGATAACAATATTCGTCATCACCAAAATTAATTTTATTTATATTTGTAATAGGTATATTTTTTTCAAACTCACTAGGATACCCCTTAGAACACAAGACTACACATAGGCTTTTTTTATTGTGCCAATTAATTTTTGTTTTATTTAGTGTTCCATCACAACAGGACAAAAATATGTCTAATAAATCAGTCTTAAGCATAGGTAAAATAGTTTGGCATTCTGGATCACCCATCCTAACATTGTATTCAATTAGATATGGCTCATTATCAATAATCATGAGACCAACATATAAAAAACCTTTGTATGTTGCACCAAGGTCCCCAAGACCTTTTATCGTAGGTATTATTATTCTGTTTAATATTTTTTTTTCCAATTCATTATTAATTAATCTAGATGGAGAGTATGCCCCCATGCCACCAGTATTTTTTCCAAGGTCACCTTCAAGAACCCTTTTATGATCCTGAGCAGTTCCAAAGTTTTTTATTATTTTACCATCACTAACAATAAAATAGCTCATTTCCTCACCATCAAGAAACTCTTCAATTAGCAAATTTTTTGCTAAACCAAATTTTCCATCAAATATTTCATTTATTGCATCTTTCGCATCACTTTTTTTTTCACATATGTAAACACCTTTACCAGAAGCTAAGCCATCTGCTTTTATAACTAAAGGATAATCAGAATTTTCTGTAAAAACAAATGCTGTTTCTTTATTTGTAAAAATTCCAAACTTAGCAGTTGGAATTTTATATTTTTCACAAAGATTTTTTGTAAAAATTTTAGAGCCTTCAAGTTGTGCAGCCATTTGGTTTGGGCCAAACACTTTAATATTATTTTTTTGTAAAAAATCTACAATTCCATCCACAAGTGGCTTTTCTGGGCCAACTATTACCAAATCAATTTTTTCCAAGAGAACAAATTCTTTAAGTTTATTAAAATTTTCTAGATTAATTGTAATATTTTTTGCTATTTTGGCTGTGCCTGCATTTCCAGGAAAACAATAGATTTGCTTAACTTTATCAGATTTTTTTAAAGCATGACATATGGCATGTTCACGACCTCCACTTCCTATTATTCCAACTTTCATGTATTAGTATATAAACTAAAAATGAATAAAAAATTAGCCAAAATAAAATATTTAGCGAATAACTTTCAAGTTATTGAAAATGGAGATCATGTTTTGTGTGCCATTTCTGGTAAACCAATTAGATTAGAGGAGCTAAATTATTGGAATGTTGATCTGCAAGAAGCTTATTACTCATATAAGGAAGCTTTTTTAAAAAGAGAAAATTTAGATAAAAAATAAACTTACTTCCATCTATTGTGAGACCATATCCATTGGTCAGGATTCTTTAAGATCATTTTTTCGATAACACGATTCAAATCAAGTGTTATATCTTCAATTGTGTTTGTATTTGGGTATACGAGAGGTTCATTAATAGTTAATTTAAAATTAATCTTATTAATTCTTTCGATATAAATTGGTACAATTTTACATTTAAATTTTTTTACAAACTGAGCTGGTATTGTTGTTGTGTAAGCTTCTTGTTTGAAAAAATTTGATTTGATACCCTGTGATACTCTTTGATCAATCATTAGAGCAATCGAGTGTTTATTTTTAAAATAGGTAAGTAGCTGCCTAGTTCCAGCAAGACCTTTTTTAATTTGATTTTTACAAATGTATGTTCTTCTAATTTTTTCCATTATGAAGTTCAAAAATTTGTTATTTAATGGTCTATAGACCACAGCTAAATCAACACCCGATTTTTCAATATGCATAGCCATTAATTCAAAATTATTAAAATGGCCCGAAACAAATATTACTGGCTTATTTTCTTTTTTAATTTCTTCTAAAATATTTTGACCCACAATTTCTAAATTATTTTTAAATCTAGTTTCACGAAAATTTTTCATAAAAACATATTCAGATAATATCCTTCCATAGTTATTCCACATATTTTTATTAATTTTTTTTAAATCCTTATCTCTTATATTTGGGAAGGCTCTAAGAATATTCTGTTTTATTAATTTTTTTGATCTAAAAAATGGTCCAAATATTTTTAAAAGTAAACCTGAAAAATTTGATGCAAATTTTAAACCTAAAATTCTAAAAATTGCAAAAAGAATTAAAATTATTAAGAATTGAAAAAAATATTTTATAGAGGTCATATTTTTGATTTAATAAATGAAATTAATTCATCTTGATTTTTTATAACCAAGTCAATTTCTAAAAAATTAATTTGACCTAAATTTTGTTGAGGAATTTTTACATAATCTTTTTCTGTTGTTATAATTTTGGCATTCAAATCAATTGCAATTGATTTTATTTTTTCTAGATCATTTTTTTTGTATTGATAATGATCTGGAAATTTTATTTCTTTAATTATTTTAAATTTATGTTTTAGCAAAGTATTTTTAAAGCTACTTGGATTTCCTATTCCAGAAAATATTAGATAGTTATCTTTGATATTCAATTTATGAATGTTAATTGGTTTATAGTATGTTTCAAAAATTCTTATATTTTTATTAATCTCTTTTATTGAATTTTTAATATCTAAATTATTTTCCTCATTACCATTAAGAAATATTGCATCATATTTAAAAATACTTTTAAGCTTTTCTCTTAGTGGCCCAGAGGGTATTAAAAAACCGTTTCCAATCCAATTCTCATTATTAAAACAAACGAAGCTAATATCATAGCTTAACAAAGAATCCTGTAAACCATCATCAAATATTGCAATATCAACATTATCTTCTAAAGCATCATTAAGAGCTGCAACTCTATTTTTTTTGCAGTATAATTTTGTCTTATTTGAGAGTAGCCTTTGTTCATCAATTTGGTTTTTATAAAATTTTTTAACAGTGCCAGTTTTAAAATTTAGCTTCTCTAAAATTCTACATAATTTAATTGTTAACGGTGTTTTACCAGTACCCCCCAAATAAATATTACCCAAGCAAATAGTTTTAATATTTTCATATTTTTTATTTTTTTTAAAGCTTAATAAAAAATTGTTTATTATTATGGGTAGGGTGAATGGCAACAATAAATATGAGATATAATTTGGTTTTTTTAAGTCCCAAAATTTTGGTTTATTTATTCTCATTGTTAAATAAATTTTTTTACTTCAGTCAATGTCTTTTTAAGAATTTCTTCTCCTATTATATTTATTTTACTTGAAACATATTTTGATCTTATATCTTTTTTTAATAATTCTTTAATTTTTTTTTTTAGTTGGTTTTGGTTGTTCGCTTTAAAAGAAATTTTATTTTTATCTAGAAGTTTATATATTTCATAAAAGTTTGAAACTTTAGGGCCATGAATTATATTACAGTTATAGCGAGCAGGCTCCAATGGATTTTGCCCACCTTGAATTGTTAAAGATTTGCCTACAAAGACAATTTTACATATTTTGAAAAAATCTTTTGTTTCTCCATACGTATCTACAATATAAACTTCAGTATTTTTGGGTATATTTTTATTTATACTGTGAAGATGTGTTTTCAAGCCTAGTTGCAAAAATATATCAACTATTTTTTGAGTTCTTTGAATATTTCTTGGTATTACAATTGTAATCAAATTTTTAATTTTTTTTTTAAGGCTTATATGAATATTGCCAGCAATAAGCTCTTCTCCCTCATGTGTGCTTGCAGCACACCAATATTTTTTATTGTCTAAAAAATTTTTCAGATTTAAATTAATAGATTCTCTTGAATTAAAAGCACTTTCAGAAAATTTCAAGTTACCAATTTTCTTTATTTTTTTTACATGAAAATGATTTAAATATTTTTTAGTCTCATCATTCTGTGGATAAGTAAAATCAAAACCTTTAAATAAATTTTCAGAAAATGCACCTAATGATTTCCACCTTTTGAAAGATTTTGCAGTAATTCTGGCATTTAATAAAATATGATTAATTGATTTCTTTTTTAAATTAGTGAGCATGTTTGGCCAAATTTCAGAATCTATAAAAATTGCCAAATGTGGTTTCCAATAATTTAAAAATTTTTTACTTAGAAAATTTGCATCAATAGGGAAAAATTGATGAATTGTTTTTTTAAATTTGAATTTATTAAATATTTTTGCTGAACTTAGTGTTGAAGTAGTTACTAGAATTTGTTTTATCTTTTTATCTTTTTCTAATTTTTCAATAAGAGGTATAACGCTCATTAGCTCACCAACACTCGCTCCGTGAAACCATATTAGAATCCCTCCTTTTCTTTTTTTTGAAAAAAAAGTAAATTTCTCTTTAAATCTTTTTAGGTGTTCTTTTTTTTTCAAAAGCCTAATTAAAATTATTAGAGGAGAAAAAATTAGAATTAGGTTAATTAACAATCTATAAATTAAAATCATTAACCTTTTTTTAATTGTTTATCATAAAAATTTTTATATGTATCAGAGTTTGAGAGAAGGCTTTCATGTGTGCCACTGGTAATTATTTCACCTTCTTTGACAACATAAATTATATTTGCATTAAGAATTGTTGAAAGCCGATGGGCAATAACAACTGTTGTTTTATTTTTTGTTAATAAGGTTATAGCATTTTGTATTTTTTCCTCTGTATCAGAATCTAAAGAAGAAGTTGCTTCATCCAAAAGTATAATAGAACTTTTTTTAAGCATAGCTCTAGCAATGGACAGTCTTTGTTTTTCACCTCCAGACAGTCTAACTCCATTTTCACCAATCATTGTTTCATAACCGTATGGTAATTTTTTTATAAATTCATCAGCATGAGAATTTTTTGCTGCTAACATAATTTCATCATTAGATGCATCGAGTTTTGCGTATGCAATATTATTTTTAACAGTATCATCAAATAAAGTTGTTTCTTGACTAACCAATGAAATATTTTTTCTCAAAGAGTAAATATTTACTTTATGTATTGATTGTTTATCAATAAATATATTTCCTGAGTTAGGATCATAAAATCTAGGTATTAAGTTTAGAATTGTTGATTTTCCTGCTCCACTTAGACCAACCAATGCTGTCATTTTTCCACCTTTTATGTCTAAATTGGCAGACTTAAGAACTTCTTTTTCCGTAATTCCATATTTAAAATGAACATCTTTAAAGAGAATATTACCTTCTTTAATATTTATATCTTCATGATTTTCGTCATCTTTAATTTCATTGACAAGATCTATGATTGGTAAAACTCTTCTTGCAGCAGTAACCCCTTGGTTAATTGAAATATTAAGACCAGCAAGAGACCTAACTGGTTGGTAAGCTAGCATCATTGCAGCTAAAAAAGAAAAAAAGTTGTTAACTTCTAACTCTCCATTTTCTATTAAAATTCCAGAATAAAAAAGAAGTGCTGCTATCATTATTCCAGTTAAAGATTCCATAATTGGGGTATTTCGATTAAAAATAACGTTCATTTTAATAATTTTATCTTTTAGTCCATCAATATCTCTAGAGGACCTCATATTTTCATGATTTTCTTTTTGGAAAATTTTTATTAACTTATGATTTTTAAATATTTCAATTAGTCTAGTGGTAAATAAACTAGATTGATCCATTGCTTGAATTGAAGCTTTATTCATTCTTTTTCCTAACGATCTAGCCATATAGGTTGCTAGCGGAATCATTATAATTGCTATCATCGAAAGCTTCCAATTTTGATAAAACATTACTGTAAGTAAACCAATTAAACTAAATGTATCTTTAAACACACTCAAAAGAGCAGTGCTAATTAAGTTAACCAAAAGATTTACATCCATAGTAAGGTTTGAAATAAATTTTCCAGTATGTGCATGGTCAATAAATTTTGTATCAGAAGCGATTAATGATCTAATCATATCCTTTTGTACTCCAGCCTTAAGTTCTTGAGAAACATTAATCATTATTACTTTTGCTATATAGAGAGACACTCCTTTTGTAGTAAATGCTAAAATAATTAATGCTGGTATTATATATTTTAGAGTTCTATCTTTTTCTATAAAAATTTTTTCAATTGCTGGATCCAATAAATATGCAACACCAGACGTACTAGCGGCAACAATGAGAGAAAAAATAATTGCTATAATTATTTTTTTTATATGTTTTGCTGTATAGTCTTTGTATAATCTTTTAATAACCAAAGCATGACTAAGCATTAAAATATTTTCCCTATTATTATATTGGTGAAAATTAAAAATCCTAAAAAGTTATTTTTTTTAAATATTTTTAAACAATTAATTGGATCTTCGATTCTAAAATTTTTTAATTGAGAAAAAAACATATGAAAAGTTGGTACTAACAAAAAAATAAAAAAAGGGTATTTAAAATTCATAAAAATACCAGTGGTTAGTAATGTAATTATAAAGATTGCATAACATAATGTTAAAAATATTTTTGGATTTCTTTTAAACTTTATTGACGTTGATTTCACCCCTATAATTTCATCATCTTTGATATCTTGATATCCATATATAGTGTCGAAACCTAATGTCCAAAATATGGCTCCTATATAAAGTATTATGGGCAATAATTCTATTTGATTTGTAATACAAACCCATCCAAGAATTAAACCATAGTTAAAAGTAATGCCTAAAAAAAGCTGTGGCCAGTACGTATACCTTTTCATCAAAGGATAGCTAAATGCTAGAGGCATCGAGCCTAATGCCAATACGATAGTTAAAGCATTAAAGTTTAATAAAACTAACAGAGCAATTAAGCATAAAAAAATCATAAATATTAAACTACGTCTTATAGATATTTTTCCTGAAGCAATTGGTCTATCTTTTGTTCTAGAGACCTTTTCATCAAATTCTTTATCTAATATATCATTCATGATGCATCCTGCAGATCTCATCAACACTGATCCTAAAAAAAATAAAAATAAATAAAAAAAATAGTTATTGAGATCTTTTGAAAAATCATATGCAAGGGTTAATCCCCATGAACATGGCCAAAATAAAAGCATAAAACCAATTGGTTTTTTTAATCTAGTTAATTCGATAAAAAGACTTATTTGTTTCATAATAATTTACTTGTAAATAACAAAGGCTAGTTTCATAATCAAACTGATTCGCATGAATATAGATTACACAGTAACAGCTCTAATGTTTCCAGCAATACCCTTATTAATGAACATCTATAGTAATAGATTTCATTCACTTAGTAAGCTTATTAGACAACTACATGATGAGCATGTCTATGAAAACCATATTCCACAAGAATGGAAAAAGCAGTTTATAAATTTAAGTGGAAGAATTGTCTTATTGAAATGGACCATTATGTTTGCAGCATTTGGTTTGTTGTTTAATTTGCTAACAGTTTTTGCTCTCTATTTAAATGAAATTTTTGTTGCAAGAATAATTTTTGGTTCCTGCTGTCTATCAATGATGGTGTCTATTATTGTTTTTTTGAGAGAGATCCACATATCAACAAATGCATTAAAATTACATATGTCTGATATGGATGTTGATTTATATTAACTTGGAATTATTACCGCAGGCCCAGTTAACAACCTTGCCTCTAATTCTTCATGAGCTTTTTTAGCATCACTAAGAGAATATTTCTTAAAAATTTCAACTTTAAATTTTCCAGATAATACAGCGTCAAAAACTTTTTTTGCAGATTCAACTAATTCTTCTCTTGTAGCTGTATAGTGAGCAATTGATGGACGAGTAAAAAATAAACCTTTTGCATTAATATGTTTCTTAACATCAATAGTGTCAACGTAGCCTGATGCATTGCCAAAAGCTACCATCATGCCTCTGATTTTTAATGTTTCAATTGATCCATCAAACGTTTTTATACCAACACCATCATAAACAACATCAACTCCATTTTTACCTACAATTTTTTCTACTTCTTCAACAAAGTTTTTATCAGTATAATTTATTACGT
>Ga0307986_10002217_pt1 | contig 13965 bp, 18 predicted proteins | sample EllFjometageno82_FD_203170 | JGI IMG/M metagenome (GOLD analysis project Ga0307986, IMG submission 203170) | Marine microbial communities from Ellis Fjord, Antarctic Ocean - #82 | ecosystem: Environmental > Aquatic > Marine > Unclassified | place: Southern Ocean | collected 2014-10-09
CCATTGTCAAACAATTGAGAGTTAGCATCTCTTAATGCTTTCTTCTCAATAGCATAATTAAAAATATCTTTCTTAGGGTGGTATATCCAGTCAGACGCGTATGAGCCTATGCTAATAACCCTCTTGCCTAATTCACTAGCTTTGTATAATAAGTCCACCTGCCTGAACCCATCATGCTTACAGTTAATGAATATGTCACATTCCTCAAGAGTCTCCACTACATTCAATCTGTCGGATAGGTACTTACCCAAGCCACGCCTAGTTCCATTAACGTAAAATTTCATTAACATCCCCTTTATAAAATATGTACTGGTGGTTATTAGGATAGATGATCTCTATTTTTTCTGGATGCACTTCCCACTCACTGAACACATCAGGTCTACCCGCCTTTAACTTATGGAAAAAATTAGGTGACTTATCACGTGACCAATATATTAACGGGTGATTCAAATGCTTTAACGTATATCTTAATTCATCAAAGTCATCCACCTTATCTAATGCCTTTGTACCATCAGTTCGGTATTCATTAAACCCAAAGTATCTAGAGAAGACCCTTATTGAATCACCATCTGTCTGTGCACCTGAACATAAAACTGGTTCAGTACCATCAAACACAAAGTTGTACATATACATCTTACTTAATTTTAAATTGATTATGCTGTAATTGTCATCTAATCGATCACCATCTCTTTCTTTATTCATCTGGTATAATGCATTATCACATAATGACATGTCACGTTGAGATATATCAAAATTAAATTTGCCTTTATATATGTATGGTACTACTCTGTATCCACAAGGAAGTGTTTCACTTTTTGGTATCATAATCTCACATCAACAATTGTTCTACGACCACCAAATATTGGCACGTCTATATTATAAAATTTAGTATGGAAGCACTGGTACTTATAAAGTTGATCTTCAATAGTATTTAATTCTAGATCTTCTCTCCAACACTCAGGCCTTTGATTTTTCTTTGGCTCTTGGATGATAGCTCCAGGAGCATTATAGAATTTGTGTAGGTCAGTAAATAATTCTAAATGATGTTCAGCTTCATACAATAAAACCCCAGACCATATAATACAATCAACATCAAAGCCCACAGATAACCTGTCACGGAATGATCCTATGGCATATTCTATATTAGGAAACTCTTGCCATGTCTCTTGACCATAAGCAATTGGTTCAGGACTTGTATCGAATCCGAAGTATTGATAATCATTATAACCTCTATAATGTAATATCTCATTTATAGGTCCGTGTCTACATCCTATATCGACTATACCTTTATAGCCATGCTCCATAATAATATCAGCCTGCTTTTCAAATATAGGTCTGGCTTCAGGAGTATCTAAATAATCCATACTATACATACGGTATTCTTCTTGGAGAGGAACCTTATCAAACTGTCCTTTAGGCAGTCGTGGCCAAGGGATACCATTCACATAGTTTGTTTCTCTAAAATCATATTTGTCCGGATTAGGTAAATGTTTTCTCATAATATTTGTTCTACTCGTTTTTTCCAACTATCAAAATCCCACTCAGGGGGTATGTTATTCCATCGGGTTACGAATGCACATCGAGGTGCTTCAGTGATAACAACTCTATGCATTATTTCTGTATCAATTAAGATTGGTCGATCAACAATAATTTCACCAATCTTTCGATCTTCTAAAAACTTTTCAAACTCTGGTGTTCCCTGCCCCATTTCACCCTGTGCATGAAACTCATGATAGTAGTAATACCCCTGAGCATTTTTCTCAGGAGTATATACTTCTTCAGGTATTGTTTCATAATAGTCTATGCGACTAGCACCTAATACAGGATAAACTATATTAAATCCTTGTGAATGCTCACGATTTTGATCTATGTCTGTATGAGGAAATACATCTTTCTCCGTACTATCAGCGGTATTAAATCCAGTTGATCTAAACTGATAATGCGGATGCACTACCCTATGTTGAGATAAAATAGGATCATATATCTTTTCATAACCGGTAGGCTTCCCACTCATGTTATATTCTAAACTATAACTTTCGAATGGGGTTTTGCCAAAGACATTAAAATCTTTGCCTACCCTATCACCTTTTACTTTGTTATATAGTTCAAGTAACAATTCATGCTGTGGGTCTACATCAATGTATTCGGCAATGCCTTTAATCATAATTCTTTTAACACCCCATCTAGAAACGGGTCTGCAAATTTCTTAACCACTTCACCATTCTCTATAAGATATGCACATCTATTATTTCTCCAACCATATGTCGGGCCAAAGTCCACTGCTTCTCCAAGTGTCTTTGCAAACTCGCCTGAATGATCTGATAAGGAATCGATATCTTTATGACCATAAAGCTTATTCCATTCTTCCATTACACTACAATCATTACTGGAGAAAAATGCAACTTTATAACCTTTTAATTTATCTAATCCTTTAGCAAACCCGGGTAGATGTTCATTAGTACAGGTCGGCGTAAATGCCCCTGGTACCCCTACCAAAATTATCTTCTGTTCTTTATTAAATTTATATGGGTGTACTTGCCCACCCACTAAACTGTATAATACTGTCATTTCATTCTCCATTGGTTATTCCATTCATTGTATTGTTTTACCCAAGTTACTGGCCAGTGTGACCAGTCTTCTTTTCTATTTATTGCTGGTGGCATTGTAGTGAATAATATTTCATTACATTCCTCCTGAACCCACTCGTAATTTTCTGGCAGGCATTTAATCCAGCCATCTTTCTTTACGAAACTATTATAAACCAACCCACCCATTTTTTCTATTAAGTGTTTGGTCATTTCAAAATGTCTGTGTCCTGCATCAACATAACATGGGGTGAACGTTACAACATACACCGGCTTATTATAAAATGGACTGTCCTGCCCAAGATCAGAATGAAAGCTACTGGCACATACAATCCAATCCATAGCATTCTTAAATGCCGCTGCATAATGTGCCGTAGCTTCAGGTACAGAGAACACTAGTATATCAGCCTCATCCATCTTTGCACATAAAGCATGTACCTCGAGTGGAACCTCTCCATCCGGCTTATTAGAATTACATACCGGAAGATCTATTTTAATTATATCAGAAAAATTAAGGTAGTGGTCCATAAGTTCTAGACCCCTCCTTCCCATTGACTGCTCGCTGTAGCTAAAGGATACAGATAATATATTCATATGGTATCACCAAATCTCTCATGTGAGTAATCATCAACCGCAACTGAATAATCGAATGCAGTTCTCCATAATTGTCTTTCTGTATTCTTCACTGCTGATCGTCTATGACTTGTAAGCAACTGGTCCATAAAGAGCAGGTCACCTTTCCTAAATACATGGTGTGTCATATACTTTGAACGAGTGATTACACCATTCAGAGTATCGAAGAAATTATCAAAGTCTTTTATCTCAACTCCATTGCTCCATGCTTTTGTTAGGTATATAAACATAGGATAGAAATATTCTCTTCCATCAACTGGATGCTTACCTACCAACGGCCGTCTGTCTATTGTTTCTTTATAGTGCTCTTGTCCTATTCTAAAATTCTGTTCCCCTTGGTTCTCATATGCCTTAGAATATACGCCATCATCTCTCCATATTCTAGCACGTGGACCCGTGTTGTCAAGGTGAATATCTATAGTGCGATAATAATTCTTTTGATCTTCAGATAACTCTGCAAATGCATCACACTGATTAACAATAGAAAGAACAGTATCTATACATTCTGTTTCACAATATAGACCTACACAAATCTCTTTGAGGTTATATTTACCAGTACCATTCGCATGCCATTCTAATTCAGTAGGACCGAACATACCAATAGCCTTGCCGTCAACAACCTTTCCAGACACAATACTAATTTGAGGACTATCCTTTGGATTCATAAAGTAATCCAGTTCTTCAACATCACCCATCCTAGCACATAACTGGGCAAGTTGTTGTCTATTAAGATCTTGATCATGAACCACCGTGGAACCATTGTCCACTATTGTTTGAACTAGTTCTGCAAATTCTTCATCAGTATAATTTAGTAATTGTTTTGTCATAGGTGTTCACCAAAGAGTGAAGTTATACAAATCCTGGCAGTGTCATTCCATTTCATTCGTCGTCTTCTTGTGTAGTATGTATCTTTAGTTGTGGCTAAGAAAAAACAATCTGATGGTTTAAATTCGTAATCATTACAAATCTCAATTTGCTTTTCCCTGTGTTTATTCCACATATCATCTACTGTAAAATTAGCCATTATTAAATCGATTGTTTTAACACCACCATAGTTCCAATTCTCAAAGTCTTTTAATGTTTGCAGAGTTGCATGTGGTTCCTTTGTATATACTAAGCCAAGCCGTTGACCCACTAAACCAAATCCTTTAGAGAAACTAAAGAACACCTGCTCAGTATTTTGTGGTACATTAATCTTTTGTATATTGGTTGAACCTATATAAGTGCAATCTAATATAACTGGTGCTGCACCAACTTTAAGATCAAAGAAATTACCGTCAGCGGATGACGGCATAGATATATAAAGAGGTTTGTCAGGATCAATAATTCCAGGTATGGCAGAGCGATGAGTTTCTTCGTCCATATGTTGACCCTCAACATCACAAACAACTTGCCCCTCAGGTCCTATCATATCAGGATATTCATATTCACCATAACATAATTTCTGGTAATCCCTTTTGTCTGTTAGTTTCCAATGATGGATTGCATCAGTAGTACCATTAACAAAATAACAATGTGGGAATTCACTCAGGTCAATAATCTCATGGACCCAATTTCTATGTGTTGCCTCAACCCAATCCAAGTCTTGTGTTGCTTGACCGTCACCGCGCCGATAGTAAGTATCAGATACTCGTTGTTCTTTAAGTAGATGCCAAACATCTTCATGACAAGGAACATCAACCCAAGGGTTATTTCTTAATTCTTTTTTTATAGACATAGTGTGTTGTAGTCACTTGCTACTCTCCATAATAATCTGTTGGTATCATACACAGGAGTTCGTCTATGCAACGACGTGAACTGATCCATTAATATCAGGTCTCCCTTCTTAAATATGTGGTGTGTCATATATTGTGATTTAAATATAATCTTCTTCAAATCTTTAACCAGTGCACTAGTGTCTATTTTCTCTTTACCTTTCCAAGCTTGCTCTATAAAATGGTATGGGAAATAAAAATATGGCTGGTGGGTGTGCGGATGCATCCCTACTAACTTACGTATAGATCCTTTGCTGGCACTCATGAATTCTAATTCAGGATCACCTTCGTCTAAATGGTATATAGTATCATTCTTAAACTTCAGCTTAATGGTAATGTCACTATAGTATTCTTGGAGTTTAGGTGACATGTTCATAAAAGGCCGGGTGGTATTGCATATAGACAAACAAGTATTATCATCTTCTTTAACGCAGTACAGTGCAATCAATATCTTATCAACATTGTGTCTTGAGTTACCGTTAGAGTGCCAGCCAAGTTCAGTATCACCGAACATACCAATCTTCTCACCATGCTTATCCTTCTTGCCAGTGACTAGAAAGATCTCAGGTGTCTTCTTTGGGTTCATGAATAGATCAGGAGTCTCACAATTTCCAAATCGTTTCATAAATGTTGCTAAGCCCTGAGCATTAAACTTCTGCTCATGCCATACAGTATGACCTTGTACTTGGGTTCTTGTTGCTTCCCAACCTAGTCTTTCGTTACTATAACTCGATATCTGTAATGTCATCTTGTCCATCCAAACTAAACATAAAGGCTATACGTGGTTCATCCGATGCATTGAATACTGCATGGGCAAATCCGGTATTAAAGAAATAAGCTTTACCAGCCTCTAAATATGTTTCAACATGTTCGCCCCTAACCTTAAATACATTGTTAACTTTATCGTTAGTGTATACAGGTATGACAACTCTTGTTGCATAAGTGGGATCATAGTCAATATGCATAGGCACATTAGTATGACCGTCGAGTTTAGTTATCCTAACTCTCATCTTATCACATTTAAACTGGGCAAGTATCTCTTCGAAGTAACTACCTATAAGTTTATCGTTCGGCTTATTATATAGTTTTTCTTCATTGCGTCTCAGTCTTACTTTTATATCATCCGTGTATGGTAACTCTTCACCATTGAGCTCAGTCAAATTGATTTGTGTGAAGTTATCATATACAGATTTGCTTAACGCCATGTGGTTGTCACATAGAGCTTTGTTTGCGGTCTTAACATCTACATATTCATTGGCAAGTTCATCTACAGCAGCACGAAGCTTGTCGAGGTCTATATTGATATGTGTTAGTTCACCGTGTGTTGGTAATTTATATTTTGTTCTCATATTTTCCAAAATCTATTAGCCAGTCTTCCACCTAAATCATACTTGCCTAGTATTAATCTACGTGGATTATCATGGTGTTGTTTGTGGTATCCATCACCACCCAATATCCAATTCATCCATGCTCCATCAGTAGGTCCATTCCAATGGCCAATGATATTTAGCATACCAAATCCTATCTTAGCAAAGATGAATGGCATTGCTGCAGCTGCCCACCATAAGTATGGAGATATTAAAAAACAAGCAACCCAGTATGATGCTAGGAATGGTTTCCAGTGTACATGCCCAAACACTAAACGTGGATTACTATATAAGTCTCTTGCAAATCTAATTGGTATCTTTGGTATTGTCCATAGAGTTAATGCAACCTTCCAATAACCTATATTTTTATAATTGTGAGGATCTAATGGACCTTCTGGGTCTGCGTGGTGCATTCTATGAGAGGCTATCCAACCAATGGGTGTACGAACGCAGGCAATCATAATGAGTATTATGAATCCCCATTCATGTGCTACACTTGTTTTAAATTGATTATGTGCAAAGTATCGATGTAACCCTACAGATACTGCGTAGTGGGTGATAACTTGACACCATAAGAACCCAAGTAATGTTGCCCAACCAAATAATTCCCAATTCATTATAATTAATTCCTATTTCATTTCAATCTTATATGTATTTATACTCATATAAATAGAAGTATAATTGATTGATAAGAGTATTAGAGCATGTTGAATATAGTATGTACGTCCAAACCAGGCGACGGCCTGTTACGGTATAGTTATGAACATTGTTGTTATCTGAATTCCATAAACATCAAATCACAATTGGTTATTGTAACCAACACCAAATTCACTGAACAAGATTACATCGACTCCATCAACGAGCAGTATATCTTAAATGATTACCTTGTCTTTAATGATGACTATCTGCCTGACTCAAATGAAACCAATTTAATCATGGGTAGGAGTATGCTAACCCTAGCATATAAAGATAGAAACAACTACACTCCAGATCAATTGTTAACCCTTCGCATGTTGTTTAGTAATAAACTAATATCTGTATACAACGAAAACCATCCTAAGGAGTATCCCAAAGCCTTGGAGTACTTTAAGCCAAAGAAGGTTTATGATCTGTGTGACTATGAGGTCTATCCTAATGGTGTAGGAGAAGACTTTAAGAAGGTTATCGGGTTTGATATATACGGACTTCCTACACCAGATATACAGTTCAAATATTTGTTCCTAGGTACCAATGAGATCTACTACAAAGAAATCGAGAAGGTGATTGATCAGTACCCAGACCACGGCATTATAACATACGACGACGATTACATCAATCCTAAGTTAAATAACATTATGGTACCCGTTACTAACCTTTTAGGCATATTTGAGACATATGTGTATACGAAAAATTACTTTGATCCAGCCCCAAGACTTATAAAAGAATGTCAGTGGTTGTGCAAAGATGTAGAGTACCTAAGAGATAAGAATATAAAAGACGGTGGCATGGTCTATTGGAATAGAGAGACCTTTGATATAGCAGATGAACGCAATCAAGATAATATGAATGTATTAATTAGCACAATAGAGAATGCTTAATGAGAAAGGTGTTAATAGCAAGTGGTGATAGTTGGACGGATCCAGGATACTCTTCGCATGCTCATCCAGATATGGATTGTTCTTGGCCACACTGGCCTGAACTCCTAGCAGAAAAATTAGACATGGACTGCATAAATCTAGGGTATAGTGGTGCCGGAAACAAACACATTTATACTTCGTTAGTAGATCAAATACAAATAATGGATCCAAACGATATAGGATTTGTTATGGCTGGATGGTCTCAGGCTCAAAGGATAGATATTAAAGTAAGAGACGTATGGAAAAATGTAGATACACCACCACAAAATCCATCATACACAGTACATGATATTGCCAGGTACGGTGATATCACACACCGAGTTGAAGAAAGTATAATGTTGTACTATAGCTTACAAGAAATATGCAAATCCAAAAATATACCATTGATGCAAGTTCAAATGATACCTATATTTCAGGGGTATAATTGGAATATGATAACAATGCAGCGTGATGAACCTGATGCAACCAGCGAGGAAACGTTGTTACATACTATATTTAATAGTATTTACATAGATACAATAGATGATACCTTTATCGGTTGGCCTACTGAATTATCGATAGGCGGGTTTAATATCCAGATGAAGGTACTTGGTGGTGACAGATTAGACTTGAATGATTACAGGATGCAATATGTGATTTCTAGATATGACGACCATCCGAATGCAAAAGGACAAATTAAAATAGCGGAGTTTCTATATGAAAAAATTTAAAGATGCAAAGAGTATTCCTCTACATATATCCAAAGGAGGGCCGGGTGATATGTTCCTTGGTGGTGGAAAGGTAGACACCACTAATTGGTTCCGTAGAAAGATTGGTCTGCTTAATACTTTAGATCTACAGGTAAAAAATCAAGATATATGGTTCTGTGCTGCTCCATTCCAGATGCTGTATACTACTACTTATGGTGAATTCCGTGCATGCTCTTGGGCACTAGAGGCACCCGGCCATGAGAATCTTAAAGGCCCCAATATTACAGATACATCCATTGAAGATTATTTTGTTAATGATGAAAATCTGAACCAGCTACGTCATGAAATGACCACGCCAGGATCTGATCTTGCATTATCAAAACATATATGTAGAGCTTGTATTAAGCAGGAAGCTGACTATGGAAGATCGAGACGTCAGTTTTCTCTAAAAATTCAAACAAATGATGGTGAACTATGGCCACTTATAAATGATGCCGTTGCTAGATTTAAAGAAACAAACGAAGTAAAACTAGAAGGTAGAATGTTTGAAGTTCAAATAAAAGCATTCGGCAATCAATGTAATTTAGATTGCTACATGTGTATGCCATTTGATTCTACCACTAGATTAAAAACAATGGATTCACCTGAGTTAGCATCTGAAACTATTTTTGATGACTCTGCCAAATTCAAAATACTTGGTTTAGAAAAGGTAACACTTGATTCTGTCATAGATCAAATTGGTGCCATCGCTCCACACATATACAACTTAAAACTTATTGGCGGTGAACCACTAGTAATGAAAAAGTTCTATGGCCTATTAGAAAAGATAGTTGACTCAGGTGCTAGCAAAGACATAATGGTTAAGTACCAAACGAATATGTCTGTGCTAGAATTTGAAAGGCTAAAAATTACAAAATATATTCCACACTTTCGTGTCTTTGAGTTCACGGTGTCACTAGATGCAATAGGTGCAGCGAATAACTATATACGACGTAGATCTAACTGGGATGAAATCGTTGATAATATAAAGGCGGTTAACAAGTATCCAAATGTAAGGGTGAATGTTAATGGAACTATATCCTTTTTATCCGTACTTAGATTTTACGAGTTGATAGAATGGTTCGATGACAATAAAGATTTATTTGACCAGATCAATTGGTCAAACATAAGAGGCCCAGCAAAATTGTGCGCTAACATATTGCCTCACGAAATCAAAGAAAAACTTATTAAGAAGTACGAAGGGTTTCCAGACATACAAAACGTGTTGATGGAAGACACCCATGTTTACGATTATCAGGACACGTTAGACTACTTATTAATGAACGATAAATACTATAAAGGGACCAAATGGGAAATGAACTTATTTGACGTGTTCCCTGAACTTGAAGAATACCATATACCACAAGACGAGAAAACAGATTATGAGCTCATCGGAAGCAGCAATGAATAAGCAAAAAGAAGATCAAGAGAAGATACCTCTTCGCGAAGAAGAATTTGTATTAGAGATTAAACCAAGATGTTTAACCTTCGAGCCTAAGGCATATCATAAACCTGCGGCTTATACATCGGATGGCTTCATGCTTCCCTGTTGTTGGTTAGATGATCCTAAGAATGATTATGGTGTTGAGTACTTTGGTTTAAAGGATGAACACCTTCGTGTTAAGAACGTTAATGAATTAAAAGATATATACCAATCTGATGAATGGGATCACTTCTTTGATACTCTACTTAACAATCAAGAGAGTGCTATGAAGCACTGCAAATACAAATGCGGCAACCTCAAAAAAGATAATAACCTTTACTTGACGAATATAATATGAGATTCACTGACAGATTTACAAAGCTCCAACCAACTGATCGCATTGCTGATTGGTACGCCCTCAATGAAGTATGGGGTTCACCCAACATTGATTCTTCCCACCGTTGCATTTTAAAATGCCCTCAATGTCTTAGACAGAAGAAGGAAGGTGCACCAAGAATTAAACGTGCCTATGATTTAGAAACAAAAGACTTCAAAAAGATCATAGATTATTACCAACATTGCATAACCTTTTGTGGTCAAATATCTGACCCCATCTATAACCCTAACTTCTTATCATTCTTAAAAGAACTGGACGGCTCTGGAAGAGGTGTACGTATTGCTACTTGTGGTCAGTCTGTTAAAGGCCGTCATACCCGTGAGTGGTGGGAAGAAGCATTTAGTTATGGCTTCGGTGAAAACGCTTGGTACTTTGGTGTGGATGGTATAGATGAGAAGAGTGAACTATATCGTATTGGTTCTAACTTCAAAGATGTATGGGAGACCATGCGACTTGGTAAATCAATGGGTGTTGCTATTGTATGGCAGTTTATTATCTTTGGTTACAACGAACATGAGATTGAGATTGCTAAACAGATGGCAAAGGATGAAGGCTTCACTTTATTGCTAGTTAAAACCAATAGAGGATTTGATGCTAAAGCAAGAAACATCAAAGACAATATGAAAGAATTATATGCCAATTTTCCAAAGCCTAGTGTGGAGAACACTGTTAAGAAAATTAAAAACGAAGAGTACTTTAACGTCACCACTGAATTACAGACTTGGCGTGACACCAGGAATACATAATGAAAATAACGTATGATGATATAGAACTTGATTTCTTCGACTTAGATATAATTAAAAATGATTTGATTATATATCCAACCGTATGGGATGGTAAAGAGTATGGAGTTAAACTTTCTAAGGAAGGTTTACCTGAACGGGTTGTAGTGTCAGTATCAGGCGGATGTGATTCTGCCTCTGCGCTGTATCTCTGTTGTAAGTATTTTCCACAAGTAGATTGGATACCATACACTGCTAGGGATCTTAACGCACCTAAGGATGCAGATGCAGCCATACTAATCGTTGAGAAGATGCAAAAGGAATTTCCTAATGCAAACCTAAGAGATATAAGAGTCTTTGAGTTTGATGATAGGGATCCAAAGTCATGGGTAGATGCTGATTGGGCTATCGCTAACATGGAAAGATACAAGGACATGACCACTATTGGAATGTCTAAGGTAATACAAATCGATAGAATCACTGAAAATCTAATGATTGAATATGATTATCCTTTACGCTTGGATGGTATGTCAAGTAATCCATCGATTGAAGAGATGGAGAAGGGTGGGTTTAATCACACAGCAGAACCTAGACGTAACCATGAAGCTAACTGGGCTACCATGCGTAGTACCATATACCAACCATTTATCAATGTAGATAAGCGATTCATTGCTGGTATATTTAAGGAGCATGATTTTTTACTTAATGAGATTTACCCACTCACTAGATCATGTGTTGGTACAGCCAGATTTACTGGCAATTTCACAAGGGTGTGCAGCCGTTGCTTTTGGTGTTATGAAAGAAACTGGGCATTCGGTGATGAATTGTACCCACTAAAAAAATGAAAATAGATATAGATTGGATACTAAACAGTGATACGCATCTTAACTTCGAGGCAGGTATTGCATGTATACTAAAATGTGGTGGATGCATGATGCGCCACGATCTAAAGTCAACATCAATGGGTTGGCCTAACAGATATAATATAAGGCTTGAATCATACAAAGTAATATTTGATACGTTTAAGAATTATGATTTCTGTGGGAATCTATCTGACCCAATATACCATCCGGATTTTGTAGAAACGCTAAAGTATATGCGTGGCAAGGATATTAAAATAAACTTCCATACTAATGGCAGTGGCAAGAAGCCAGCTTGGTGGGAAGAAGTGTTTAAGTTGTGTGAAGGCGAACGATGGACATGGATATTTGCATTAGACGGTTTACCTGAGGATTCTCATAAGTATAGAATTAACCAGAAGGGAGAACAAGTCTGGGAAATGATGCAGCTAGGTAAATCACTAGGTGCAGACATAGCTTGGCAATACATTGTATTTAAGTATAATCAATATGACATTGACCATGCTAAACTCTTGGCTGATCAATATGACATAACCTTTATGGAAATGCATTCCACTAGATGGGTCGATGACACAATGAACGGCGGTGTCGACATGTCCGTATATAAACCAGAAGAAGAACATCATACTCAACCAAGACGTGTATTGAATGACATTGATATTGTGACACTCAACGATCCTTCTCCTATGAAAATAGAAATAGATCCTGATTGTTTAAACACTGAACTTAGAAAGCCAATCATGTTTAATAGTATGGGGTATTTTATTCCATGCTGTGAAAAAGATCAGTGGGTGGAAGCGTTAACTAAACGAGGATTCTACCAAGATAGATTCCACATAGATAATCTTAAGACACCTGAAGATATTAGGAATGTATTTCTTTCTGATGTGTGGCAAGATTTTTATACAGGGTTATATACTGACCCAGAAAATGCACCACGAAATTGTAAAACGTTTTGTATGAAAAATACAAATATAAAAGATGGCGGTAAAGGGAAAGACCCTAAGGGATTTGTATGAAATATTTAATTGTTAGCGGTGATAGTTTTACTGATCCTAATTTTAGGTCTTCCGCCATTCCAAGCTTGGACACATCATGGCCTAAATGGCCAGAGATGTTAGCTGAAAAATTAGGTATGGAATGCATTAACTTGGCAAAATGTGGTAAAGGTAATGAGTTTATATACTCAACACTACAAGACCAAATTATAAGTATGCCTAACAAAGATGAAATAGGATTGGTTATAGCTGCATGGTCACAGTGCCAACGACGAGATTATCAGCTGGGAGGTCATTATGAATCACTACATGAATCACACGATGATTTTACCAACAGCAATTGGTGGGATCAACGGGTAGATACAAAAGGTGATTTGGTATATTGGATACGAAGAAGTCTAAGATATTATACAGCCTTTGAAATACTGTGTGAGAGATATAATATACCATACGCTCACACTCAAATGATAGATTTATATAGCGATTATGTAAATGGAGGAATTGGTGGTAAACTGAATGGTGAGGGTCCGGCATATAACGGAAATTATGAAAAGGACGAAAAGAAAATATTAAAATTAATTTTATCGTATGATAAAATCATAGACACATCTAAATTCATTGGCTGGCCACTTACTAAAAAACTTGGTGGTAATCCATTGAATCGTGAAGCGTTTGGTGAGTTTGAAGAAGATGGATTAGAGTGGATTATAGATCTCCATATTGATAACCATCCTAATGCAGCAGGACAAGTGAAATTAGCAGAGGCAATGTATGACAGGTTGGGATAGAGAATATTTAGAAAACAAAGAAGAGTACATGGCTCTCTTTGATAAGGTGATGCAACAAGAGCAAGAAAAAAACATTGAGTTCCTTGAGAAGAGC
>Ga0307986_10002220_pt1 | contig 13956 bp, 18 predicted proteins | sample EllFjometageno82_FD_203170 | JGI IMG/M metagenome (GOLD analysis project Ga0307986, IMG submission 203170) | Marine microbial communities from Ellis Fjord, Antarctic Ocean - #82 | ecosystem: Environmental > Aquatic > Marine > Unclassified | place: Southern Ocean | collected 2014-10-09
ATCTACCTCTCTGAACATTTCATCTTCTTTTTTAAATAAAATTTTAGGATCTGGTCCTCCCTGTATGCAATAATTACCTAAATTTTGCTTAGCCCACATTGGATCTATTTCATAATCAAGACTTAAACAATCCGGTTTGACGATATTCGCAAATTCTAAATAATTTTTATTTATGCCTCGTGGGAAACAAATAGTAGGAATTTTTTTTTTTTTGCAAAAATTAACGATTTTATTATTGGGTTCATAACAGTAGTCATACAATTTTTCATCTGGTATTAATCCAGCCCAAGAATCAAATATTTGTACTGTATCTGCGCCTGCTTGAATTTGATTAGCAATATGAGTACATAAATATTCATTAATCTCATTTAAAACTATTTTAATTTTAGATTCCTGTTTTTTTAACTCACTTAAGTCAATTTGATTTTTATTTTTTTTTAATCCAAACATATAAACAATGAGAGTCCACGGGGCTCCTATGAATGATATTAGAGATTTTTTCTGATCTAATTTATTTCTTGTGATTTTTATTGCCTCATACACAGGGCTAAGCTTTTCAATAAAATTACTTCTATTATTATTTAAAAAATATTGTAGATTAAACAAAGATAGAATTGGTCCTTTATCTTTTTCAAATCTGACATCTTGGCCGAGAGCAAATGGAACCATTAAAATATCAGAGAAAATTATAGCAGCGTCTAAGTTAAATCTCTTTAAAGGTTGTAGTGTAATTTCTGAACTTAGATTTTTATCTAAGCATAATTTAATAAAATTTTTATTTTGAGATCGTATTTTTCGAAATTCAGGAAGATATCGTCCTGCTTGTCTCATAAACCACAGCGGGACACAAGAAGGATCTTTGTTTAGTATACAGTTTGTTAATCTAGTCATTAATATAATAATATATTTAAAAGTATATTATTTGATATAGGTCATGTTAGTTGATGAAATAACTATTTATACATAGTTTTAAACAGTTTGTCCCACAGTCAAACAAAAGAAAAAGTAGATTAATTAACATAAACCTTAAATTATTAAGAGATAGATAAAAAATTAGTGCTCATTATTAACAACCAATAAAATGTTAAAAACATGTTAACTAATGTGAAAATTTTTTTTAATTATAAACCCCAAGTGTATAACAAAAAGTTATAATGAGGTTGTTAACATAATTACCTATGGGACATAAATACCGAATTAATATAATTTGATATTTTACCGAGGAAAAGAGTTGCTATAGCAATAAAAATTTTAATATAAAAAAGGAAAAAAATGAAAATAATATTAGCATCACAAAGCGAAGTTAGAAAAAAAATATTAGATAAGAATAATTTAGATTCTATCGTAGTCCCCTCGAATGTAGATGAAGATCAGGTTAAGGATTCATTGTTAGCTGCTGGAGCTAACCCTATGCTAATTTCTAAAAATCTAGCAGAACTAAAATCTACAAAAATCAGTAATAAATATCCAGACCAAATTGTTCTAGGGGCAGATAGTGTCATAAGTTTAAATAATGAATTGATAAATAAACCTAAAACAAGAGAAGAGGGCCTCAATATATTAAAGAAACTAAATGGGTCGTTACATTATTTAATAACCTCAGTGTGTATTTCTAAAAATGGGGCAATGATATGGAACTTTACAGACCAGTCAGAGTTAAAAATGAAAAAACTTTCTGAAGAGGAACTTAAAAATTATCTAGAAAAAATAGAGACAAATATTTTGTTAGCATATGGTGTTTATCAAATAGAGGCAGGGGGACTGGAACTTTTTGAATCCGTTAAAGGTGACAGAGATTCAATTATGGGCCTGCCCATTAAACAAATAATAGATTATATTAAAACATCAACATGACAGAAAAAAAATTTGGAATTATAGGTAAGCCTTTATCACACTCACTTTCACCTCAGCTTCACAATTTTTGGTTTAAAAAATATAATATTCAAGCGACTTACTCTTTAATTGAAACTGAAGTAGATCAAATCGGAGAAGTTATAAACAATATCAAAAAGAAAAAACTACACGGAATTAATGTAACAACTCCTTACAAGCAAACAGTGATTCCTTATTTGGATTTAATTATAAATGATGCGAAAGAAACAACATCCGTAAATACCATATATTTAAACAGTGATAACAAAGTTACTGGTGAGAATACAGATGTTTATGGATTTGACAGTTCATTTATTAAAAAATTAAAAAACAAAGATTTACTAAAAAAAAATATTTTGATACTTGGTGCTGGCGGAGTTACGCCTTCACTAATATGCTCATTGATTAAAAAAAATGTTAATAAAATATTTATATGCAACAGAACAACTGAAAAGGCAGAAATTATTAAAAAAAAATTTCCGTTTGTTGAAATTATTCTATGGGAAAATATCGACAAGAAAACAGGAGACATGGATATTATTATTAATGCTACTTCGTTGGGAATGAAAAATGGAAACGGCTTTGATCAAGTTATAAAAAATTTTAAACCAGAGTTGGTTTATTATGATGTTATTTACAATCCTTTAGAAACAATAATGTTAAAAAATTTTAAAGATCAAAAAATTAAATCATTTAATGGTCTAGAGATGTTTCTCTACCAAGGTCAAAAATCTTTTTATTTATGGAACAACATTAGTCCAGAAATAGATGAAGAATTGAAAAAAATAATAATAACTAATTTAAAATGAAAATTATAGGAATTACAGGATCAATAGCTTCAGGCAAAACTACTGTTGCACATATAATGGCAAATAAAAAATATCCATTGTTTAGTGCTGATGCGATTGTTTCAAACTTATACAAAAAAAAAAATTTTATTAAAATCTTAGTAAAAAAATTTAAATTAAGCCATAACAAGAAAATTAAGGGTCAAATAAAATTAATTTTAAGCAAAAACAGGAAGAATCTCTATAAACTAGAATCTATCATTCACCCTTTTGTTAGAAAAGAAATGATAATCTTTTTAAAAAAAAAAAATAAATTATTATTTTTAGAAATACCTTTATTAGTAGAAAGTGCACTAAATAAACATTTTGATAAACTAATCTTTGTGGGAGCAAATAAAAAATTAAGGTTAAAAAGATACCTAAAGAGAAAAGGAGATAAAAAAATATTTAATTTGTTAGATAAAAGGCAATTATCCCCAACTTTGAAAAAGAATATTTGTGATTATACAATCGATAATAGCTATTCTTTAGCAATCTTGAAAAAAAATGTTAAAAATTTTATAAAAAAGTATGAATGAGATTTTCCTAGACACAGAAACAACTGGCCTATCAGTTCATGATAAACATAGAATAGTAGAAATTGCTTGTATCGAAACAAGCGATTTAACACCTACAAAAAAAATTTTCCATAAAATATTGAATCCACAAAGAGATGTTCCAGTTGAAGCGTTTAAAATTCATGGTTTTTCAACTGATTTTTTAAAAAACAAAGAAACTTTCGATCAAGTTGCTGATGAATTTTTGGAATTTATTAACGATAAAAAGATCATAATTCACAACGCATCCTTTGACCTTGGATTTTTAAACTATCAACTAAAACTGATTAGGAAAAACGAAATTAAAAAAGATAATGTTATTGATAGTCTTGATGTCGCCAGAGGAAAATTCCCCGGCACTTCCAACACTTTAGATGCTCTATGTAGAAGATTTAACATAGATTTATCGAAAAGAAGCAAACACAATGCCTTGTTAGATTGTGAGCTTTTAAGAGAAGTTTATATAAATTTATTAGATGCAAAAGAACCTAAGCTGATTTTTACAAATGAAAATTTAGAAACTAATTTAGAAAAAAGAATAAATAGTAAAAAAGATCATTGCAAAATAGTCATAGAACCTACGAATGATGAACTTGAGCTACACAAAAACTTTTTAAAAAAAGAACTTAAAAAAAACTATTATTGAATGGTTCTTTTTAAATAGAGCTCATTAAAATCAATATTTTCTTCAATTTTAATTTTCTTAAATCCAGATTTTTCAAATAACAAAATAAATAAAGATCTTATTTCAGGATAAATTTCATTAGGAACTTTAATTAAAATAACCTCTTCTAAAGATTTTTTATTGGTTAGTTCCCCATCAATCTCAACAATAGTAGAAAAAACTATTTTAGTATTTATTTTGTCAAAGTCTGTTGTGTTAGGATTAAGTGTCAGAGTTGTTTCAACTTCAATAATTTTATCTTTAAATTGATTACTTTTAATATCAATATTGATTTTGTAATTAGAAATATTTTTTTCTAATAAAAAAAAAATTTTAGGATTAGGTATTTCAAATTTTAAATCTTTAATATATTTAGCAACTATTTTATAATTCATCTTTTTCTTTCTTTTCTTCAATTATTTCGGCATCGATAACATCTGTTTGATTTCGTGAATTATTTTTATATCTATTTTTAAGCCACAAACTTATTAATATTTTTCTTGTGAATGGAACAAGAAATAAAAGGCCAATTGTGTCAGATATAAATCCTGGTAAAATAAGTAGAAGAGCTGCTATAGCAATTGATGCACCAGATAATATTTCATAAAATGGAATTTTGTTTTTATACAGGTTAACCATGCCTGCCTTAATTGTGTTTATTCCCTCTACCTTTGCATAATAAATTCCTATAACGGCGGTAAAAAAAATTATTAAAATTGTATTAAACGTTCCAATTTGTTGCCCAATTTTAATCATCACTGCAATTTCTAAAATTGGTAAGCCGATAATTACTATTAAGACTGAGTTCATTTGGTTCTTACAAAATTATATTATTAATGTATATTTATCAAATAATGAGTAACAATTTAGGCTTTATAGACATTATTTTACTAGCAATGATTGCTGGGTTTATTATTTTACGTTTAAGAAATATTTTAGGTAAAAAAACCGGTCACGAAGGTAAGACCACAAGTGTTTTTGATGAAAAAACATACAATCAGTTTAAAACGCAGGCCAAAAATGAGCCAATTATAAAAGATAAATTAGAAGATAATGAAAAAAAACAATTTCTAAAAGGAGCTGAAATTGCATATGAGAATATTATAACCTCTTTTGCTAAAGGTGAAAAAGAAAAGCTTAAAAAACTTTTAACAAAAGAAGTTTTTAACAATTTTGAGCAAGCAATAGACCACAGGGATAAAGAAAATATAAAGTCAGAACTTACCTTCATTGGTTTCAAAGAATCTAAAATTGAAAAATTTGAAAAAATAAAAGATGAGTTTTTTTCTACGGTGAAGATTGTCTGTGAAATTATATCAGTCAAGAAAGATAAAGATGAAATGATCACAGAAGGTGATCCAGATAAAATCAAAATAGTAACTGATTATTGGAAGTTTTCAAAAAAAGCTTCAAGCAAAGATCCAAGCTGGTTCCTGGCCGAAATTATTAATAAGTGAAGAAAAAAGAAGATATTCCTGAAGGAGAGAAAAAACTTTGGGAAGAATACCTTAAAAATCCAAAAGATATTTTTGATAAAGAATTAGATAACAAGAAACCGTTCAACCGTGCGCCGAGGTATCGTTTTGATTTACATGGGTTTACTTTGTCTGAAGCAAATAAAAAAGTTAGAGAATTAATAATCTATTGTCAGGAAAACAATTTCAAAGAAATTTTACTAATTACTGGCAAAGGCTTACACTCAAATACAGACCAGAATACATACGTTTCAAAAAAGTTAAGTAAATTAAAATTTGCTGTTCCTGAATACATTAAAACACAAGAAGATTTATCTGGTAAAATAATTAGTATTGAAACAGCACAAATTAATGATGGAGGCGAAGGAGCTATTATTATAAAATTAAAAAAATTATAGTATAAATTTACTAAGATCCATATCTTTTGTTAAATCGCCAAGGTTTTTTTCTATGAACTTTTTATCTACTATAACCTTTTCGCCTGAACGATCTGAAGCTGTAAAACTAATATCTTCTAAGACTTTCTCTAATAAAGTATGCAGTCTTCTCGCTCCAATGTTTTCAACTGATGCATTAACCTCAGCGGACATTTTTGCCAATAAATTGATACCATCGTCTGTAAACTCTAACTCTACCTTTTCTGTTTTTAGCAAAGCAATATATTGTTTAATTAAGCTATTATCAGGTTCTTTTAAAATCCTTTTATAATCCTCTTCCGTTAAAGCATTCAATTCTACTCTTATTGGTAAACGTCCTTGTAGCTCAGGTAATAAATCTGATGGTTTTGCTAGCTGAAAAGCTCCTGACGCAATAAATAAAATATGGTCTGTTTTAATAGGTCCATGTTTTGTATTGACGGTTGTTCCTTCTATTAAAGGTAGTAGATCTCTTTGAACACCTTCTCTAGATACATCGCCACCTGTACGATCACCACGTGCTGAGATTTTATCAATTTCGTCTAAAAAGACTATACCATTATCCTCAGTTGCTTTTTTAGCCTCACTTACAATTTTATCTTGTTCAATTAACTTATCCGATTCTTGTGCGATCAAAATATCATGAGATTCTTTTACATTCATTTTTCTTTTCTTTGCTTTTTGACCCATCGATTTTCCAAGCATTTCGGAGACATTAATCATTCCAATATTAGCACCAGACATGCCAGGTATTTCAAATCCTTGCATGTTAGATGAGTTTTCATTTACTTCTATCTCTATTTCGTTGTTGTCTAAATCTCCACTTCTAAGTCTTTTTCTGAAACTTTCTTTGGTAGCTACGCTTGCTTTGTTTCCCACTAAGGCATCTAAAACTTTTTCCTCTGCCAGTAATTGAGCTTTAACGTGAACTTCTTTTCTTTTTTTCTCTTTTTCTAAAGCTATAGCTATTTCAATTAGGTCTCTAATAATTTGCTCTACATCTCTTCCGACATAACCTACTTCTGTAAATCTTGTAGCTTCAACTTTAATAAAAGGTGCCTCAGCTAACTTTGATAATCTTCTTGAGATTTCTGTTTTTCCAACACCTGTTGGCCCAATCATCAATATATTTTTTGGTAAAACTTCTTCACGCATCTGTTCATCAAGAGCTTGTCTTCTCCATCTGTTGCGCAATGCAACAGCGACAGCTTTCTTTGCATTTTTTTGCCCAATAACATATCGATCAAGTTCCGAAACAATTTCTCTTGGTGACAAAGCACTCACTATAGAACTCTCTTTTTTTTTAGTTTCTTTAACTAAATTTAGATTTGCTACTTTAGTGGTGTCATTCATATTCAAACTTTTTCTATTGTAATGTTATTATTTGTAAAGACACATATTTCTGAAGCTATTTTTATAGCTTGTCGAGCAACTTCTTCTGCCGAAAGATCATTTTTGATTAAAACTTTTGCTGCGGCTAGAGCATAATTGCCTCCCGAACCTATTGCTATAATATTGTCTTCTGGCTCCAACACATCACCTGTTCCAGAAATAATAAAACTATTTTCTTTATCAGCAACTGCCATTAGAGCTTCTAGTCTCCTTAAATATTTGTCTGTTCTCCAATCTTTTGCAAGTTCAACTGCTGCCCTCGGCAGGTTGCCGGCATGTTTTTCGAGCTTAGCTTCTAGTCTTTCAAATAAAGTTAATGCATCAGAAGTGGAGCCAGCAAAACCTGCTATCACACCACGTTTATCAATTTTTCTAACTTTTTTAGCATTACTTTTTAATACAGTATTACCAAGACTTACCTGTCCATCTCCAGCCACTACAGTCTCGTTGTTCTTTCTAAGCAGAACAATAGTAGTACCGTGCCATTTTTCAGTAGTATTCATATATGTTCTATGTGGCAACTAATTTGAATTGTTCAATAGACATTTTCCATTTATTGATAAAATGAAAATTTCTCTATATATCATTGAATGAATTCTCTTTTATTTATGAGTAGAAAAGCAAAAATTTCTAGAAAGACCAAAGAAACAAGTATTGCTGTTGAGGTAAATATTGACGGTAAAGGTAAATATAAAATTGAAACAGGTATAGGATTTCTAGACCACATGCTGGAACAGCTTTCTAAACATTCTTTAATGGATATCTCCGTGAAGGCCAAAGGGGACACTCATATTGATTTACATCATACAACTGAAGATACGGGAATAGCCATAGGTGAAGCAATCAATAAAGCAGCTGGCAATCGAAAGGGAATAAAAAGATATGCCCACGCATTAATCCCAATGGACGAAACTCTTACGAGAGTTGCGATAGACGTTTCCAACAGACCTTATCTAATTTGGAAAGTTAATTTAAAAGTCGAAAAATTAGGTGAGATGGATACAGAACTTTTTAAAGAATGGTTTCAAGCTTTTTCACAATCCGCTGGAATTACATTACACATAGAAAACATATACGGAGAAAATAGTCACCATAAAATTGAGTCTTGCTTTAAAGGCTTAGCCAGATCATTGAAAGATGCATTTGAAATAGATAAAAGAATTAAGTCTTCTATTCCCTCAACAAAAGGTAAACTCTAAAATTAATGTTTGTAACCGTAGTTGATTATGGTTCTGGCAATTTAAGGTCAGCAGCAAAAGCTTTAGAAAAAGCTAATAAAGACAATAACCTAAAATACAACATACAAATAAGCTCTGATCCTAGTTTGATAAAAAAATCAGATAAAATTGTATTACCCGGACAAGGTTCTTTTAAGGATTGTAAGGAAGGACTTTTAAAAATTACAGGGTTAGTTGAAGAATTAAATAATCATGTTTTAATAAAGAAGAAACCTATTTTTGGTATTTGCGTCGGGATGCAGTTATTTGCGACCTGCGGTTTAGAAGAAAAAAAAACAGATGGGTTAAATTGGATCAAAGGCAAAGTTAAAAAAATAAACATTAAAGATAGTAAATTTAAATTACCACATATGGGCTGGAACGAGATTGAGCTTGTAGGAAACAACAAATACTTTGTTGACATTAAAGATTTAGACCACATGTATTTTATACATAGCTATGAATTTGAACCTGAGGAGACAAAAACAATAAAAGCTTACACTAACCATAGTAAAAAAATTGTAGCTGCCGTTGAAAAAGATAATATCTTTGGTACTCAGTTTCACCCTGAAAAAAGTCAATATAGTGGATTAAAAATTTTAGGTAACTTTTTAAAAGCGTAAAATGAAAATATTCCCAGCAATAGATATTAAAGATGGAAAGTGCGTTAGACTAACTAAAGGTGATTTTAATCAACTTAAAATTTATAATGAAGATCCAGTCAAACAAATTGAAGATTTTTTAATATACGGGTTTAAAAATATTCATATTATTGATCTAGATGGCGCACTATCAGGCGAACTTGTTAATTTTAAAATAATAAAAAAGATTATTTTAAAACATAAGATTAAATTACAAGTGGGTGGAGGCATCCGAAGTTTAGAAAGCGTTAAACAACTAGTAGACATCGGAGTAGAAAAAGTAATTTTGGGGACAGCTGCAATCAATGACAAATCATTTTTGAAAAGTGCTTGCAATCAATTTACGAACAAAATTGCCCTTGCTATAGATGTGAGAAATAAAAAAATAGCATTGTCTGGTTGGAAAAATCAAACAGAAATAGATGCTTTAGAGTTTATAAAAATGATCGAAAATTATGGTGTGACACGATTAATTTACACAGATATTAATAGAGACGGCACCAACTTGGGAGCAAACATTCAAGAAAGTTTATCAGTTGCTAAAAGTATTAAAATTCCTCTCGTTATTTCCGGTGGGGTTTCCTCAATAAACGATGTTAAAAATATCATAAATTATAAAGAAAAAAATATTGAAGGAATTATTGTTGGTAAAGCAATTTATGAAAAAAAAATAAATTTAAAAGAATTAAAAGAATTAGAATAAATGCTTAAAAATAGAATAATTCCTTGTTTAGACGTAAAAAATGGAAGAGTTGTAAAAGGGATAAATTTTTTAGAACTTAAAGACGCTGGAGATCCAGTGGCACAGGCTGCTTTTTATGACAAAAGTGGTGCTGATGAAATTTGTTTCTTAGATATAACAGCTACACATGAAGAAAGAAATATAATTATAGAAACAGTAAAAAAAACTGCTGATAAATGTTTCGTGCCCCTAACGGTTGGTGGGGGCATCAGAACTATTAACGACATCAGAAAACTTTTAATTGCAGGAACCGATAAAGTATCAATTAATACAGCAGCAGTTAGAGATCCACTATTTATCAAACAAGCCTCACAAAAATTTGGAAGCCAATGCATAGTTGTTGCGGTTGACGCAAAAAAAACTGCAAACAATAAATGGGAAATATTTACACATGGTGGTCGCGAAAAAACGGGCATAGATGCTGTAGAATTTGCTAAAAAATCTGTTTTTAATGGAGCTGGTGAAATACTTTTGACATCTATGGATAAAGACGGAACAAAAACAGGATACGATTTAGATTTACTAAAAATGATATCAAACAGTGTTCAAGTGCCAGTGATAGCTTCCGGCGGAGCGGGTACATTAGAGCATTTATACGAAGGATTAGAAATTGGCGGGGCCAGTGCCGTTTTAGCAGCATCTATATTTCATTATGGTGAATTCACTATTCAGCAGGCAAAAAAATATTTGGCATCTAAAGATGTTCAAGTTAGAATTAAATAATGAGTAATTTTTTATTAGAATTAGCAAAAATAATTGAGGCACGAAAAGACAAAGATGTAAAAAAATCTTATACCTCTTTTTTATTATCAAAAGGATTCGAAGACTGTTTATCCAGATTCAAAGAAGAGGTTGAAGAATTCTCAGAAGCCGTACAAAGTAATAAAGATATAGTTCATGAGTCTGCAGATGTTATTTATCATTTTTTAGTTACACTCGAATCTAAAAATATTAAATTATCTGATGTAATTGAAGAGTTAGAAAAAAGAAAAAATCAGTCTGGTTTTGAGGAAAAAAGAAGTAGAAAATAATGAATTATGATAAAAATAACATTTTTGCTAAAATTTTAAGAGGAGAGATACCTTGCAAAAAAGTTTATGAAAATGATTATGTGCTTTCTTTCTATGACGTTAATCCCCAAAAAAAAATTCATGTTCTTGTAATTCCTAAAGGTGAATACGTTGATTTAGATGACTTTCATAACAAAGCTTCAGAAAAAGAAATTATAGAGCTTAATAAAGCAATTACACATATCGTGGAAAAATTGAAAATTTCAAGCCAAGAAGATGGATACAGGACACTCAGCAATGTAGGTAAGAATGGCGGGCAAGAGGTTTCTCATTTGCATTACCATATATTTGGTGGTGAAAAAATTGGAAAAATGGTTTTTTAACATAATGCCTAAAGTTCAACGATTTTTCTTAGAAATAAAAAAAAAAAAAAATACAAATCGAATTCCTATCTTTCCCTCTAAAACACAAGTTTATTTAGATAAAGAAAAAGATATTAATATAAATAAATTTTTTTATAGACACGTAGGTAAAGACCATTTTTGGCGCGATAGACTTTTATGGACCGATAAAGAGTGGAAAAAATATATTAATAACAAAAGTTTAGAAACAGGAGTTATGAAACTTAATAATGAACTAATTGGCTTTTACGAGCAAGAGTTTCATGGTTCTAAAAATGAAGTAGAATTAATACAAATGGGCATTTTAAAAGAATACCAGGGTAAAAAACTTGGATCTTTTTTGTTGGAATATATAATTCATGAAGCTTTCATTAAAAATGCAGAAAGAATATGGGTTCACACTTGTAGCTTAGACCATAAGCATGCTTTGGACAATTATCTATCAAAAGGTTTTAAGATATTTAAAGAAGAGACCATTAATTATACTTTTTAATTAATAGATGGAATTTTAAAGATACTGCTATCAATTTCTGTATTTATACTCTGAATCTGTAATGAAAAAAAAATTTCATTTGTAAATTCATCTTCTATTTTCCATCCTATTAAGTCATAATTTTGTTTTTCAAAAAAAACTTCGATTTTTTTTTTATTTTCATCTATATAAATCAAACTAATGTTATCATTTATTTCTAAAGTTGATTCTTCAAGTAAACGAATTAAGGTATTTTTATTTAAAATTTTTACAAATGGTGATTTTGAGATGGGATAAAAATAAATTTTATTATATCTTTTTTGCATAACCACCAATGTCTTTTTGTTGATTATAATTTCTTTTTGATTTTTATCAATATAATTGCATTTTAGTTTATTATCAAAAACCAAAAAACAGTTCCCAGTTTCTGTTTTCCCAGGCGTAATTTGTTCGAAATTAAATGTAAAATTATTAATTTTTAATAGTTTATTTATAATTGATCTTTTCTCGTCTGCATGTAAATTTAAAGAATAATTAAAAAATATACAAAAAAATAGAAAAATTCTTATTAACAAAATTTATAAAACCTCTCTTTTACCTACATGGTTAGCTTTGCTAACAATTCCTTTTTCTTCCATCATGTCAATAATTCTTGCAGCTCTATTATAACCAATCTGGAGCTTTCTTTGCAAAAAACTTGTTGAAGCTTTTCCTTCTGTTTTTATAATATCTAAGGCTTGATTATAAAGTTCGTCAGTATCATCATTAGACGCATAATCTAAACTGCTATTTTTTTCATTAACTGTAATTTCATCAATATAATCAGGTTCACCTTGTGCTCTTAAAACATTAGTAATTCTTTCAATTTCTTTTTCAGAAACGTAAGGACCATGAATTCTTACTATTCTATTTGCTGAAGACATAAACAACATATCTCCATTACCTAAAAGCTGTTCTGCACCTTGTTCACCTAAAATTGTTCTACTATCTATTTTAGAGCTCACCCTAAAAGATATTCTTGTCGGAAAGTTTGCTTTGATAGTTCCAGTAATAACATCTACGCTAGGTCTCTGTGTTGCCATTATAATATGAATGCCCGCAGCCCTCGCCATTTGTGACAGTTTTTGAATATAATTTTCTATTTCTTTACCAGCTACAAGCATCAGGTCAGACATTTCATCAACCACAACAACGATATAAGGCATTTTAAGCTTATGTTTTGCATTATAACCATCAATGTTTCTCACACCGTCTTTGCTCATTAATTTATAACGACTATTCATTTCTCTAACTGTCCAACCTAAAGCTGCGGCAGCTTTCTTGGAGTCAGTAATAACAGGACTTAATAAATGTGGAATTCCTTCATAAGCAGAAAGTTCTAACATTTTTGGATCAATCAAAATAAATTTACATAGATCAGGAGTTAATCTGTAAAGAAGAGATACAATAATTGTATTAATACAAACAGATTTACCAGAGCCTGTTGTGCCTGCTATTAATAGATGTGGCATAGATGTTAAATCTCCAATGATAGGCATCCCTGATATACTTTTTCCTATAGCTATAGGGAGTTTAATTTCTTTTTTCTGAAATCTCTCGTGCCCAACTATTTCCTTCAAGTAAACGCTCTCCCGGGAGTCGTTTGGAATTTCTATCCCAACAGTATTTTTACCGGGTATTGTTGAAACACGTGCAGAAGTTGAACTAGTGTTTCGGGCAAGGTCATCAGATAAGTTAATAATTTTAGAAACTTTTACCCCAGGTGCAGGTTCAAATTCGTACAAACTAACCACAGGACCGTTATTAATCTTTGTTATTTTTCCATCAATTCCAAAATCTAATAGTATTTTTTCTATAAATGACCCCTCAGGTCTATTTTTAGATTGATCTAAGAAATTAATTTTAGATGGATTTTTTTCCAGTAAGTCTAAAGAAGGTAATTTAAAATTTTTGAAACCATCAGATTGAATAGGTAATTCTTCTAGATTGGGCGTTTTTCCAAAAGTAAAAGTCTGCTGCGTTTTTTCTTTAACTACTTCTTGACTAATTGACCCTTCAGATTGATGGATGTTTATCTCTAATTGATTTTCAGTATTCTTATTTTTTTTTAAAATTTCCTTAAAAATAAGAAAGATATATTTAAAATTAATGTTAGAGGCCAACACAAAGAAAATTGTACTTAAAATTATTAAAACAAAAATAACATAATCATGACTAATTAAAGGAAAAATATTTTCAACTTTTTTGTATAAAATTTGCCCAACAAATCC
>Ga0307986_10002222_pt1 | contig 13944 bp, 15 predicted proteins | sample EllFjometageno82_FD_203170 | JGI IMG/M metagenome (GOLD analysis project Ga0307986, IMG submission 203170) | Marine microbial communities from Ellis Fjord, Antarctic Ocean - #82 | ecosystem: Environmental > Aquatic > Marine > Unclassified | place: Southern Ocean | collected 2014-10-09
TGATAGCCCAATTTAAATTTGATTTTTTAGTATTTTCAATTTTAATCCCACTTTTCTTAAGCTGAATCACCATTCTTTCTAAAACAGGTTCTTTAACAAAATCTGATTTTAATTGATTCTTCTCTAGAGATGTCTCTGTAGAAGACCATTCTGATTGGCTCAAAAGATATTTATTGTAAAATTTTGTTCTATTGGAATTTTGTAAATCATATACATGAGTAAAATTATAAGAAGTTAATTTTTTTTTTAAAAAATAAAGATAAATCAAATTCCACCTTGGAAGTCTTCTGTCTGCAACAACATCATCTACATAAGGACACTTGCTCATAAAATGTATGTATTGATTTGAAGTTAAAAGTACTACGTTTGATTTTACATTAGATTTTTTTATATCCTCGATGGCTCCGATAGCCTGAATTAGATCTCCAAGAGAACCATGTTTTATAATTAAAATATTTGACATTTTTTTAATTGTGTAAATTTATATTTATAGTATATCTAAAAAAACTAATATGAATAACAAATTAGATAAAATATTGGCAGAAATATCAGCTGGAGAATTGATAGACAAAATAACAATACTAGAAATTAAAAAAAAAAGAATAAAAGATGTTGAAAAGCTTAAGGATGTAGAAAAAGAACTCTTAACACTTACCGATACTTTTAAGAAAGCAATACCTGATAGATCAAAAATTCAAACATTAATTGATGGCTTGAGAGCTATCAATCTAAAACTTTGGGATATAGAAAATGGAACGAGGTTAGCAGAAAAAAATAATGATTTCGGTGAAAAATTTATTAAACTGGTTAGAAGTGTTTATATAAGTAATGATGAAAGATCTAAGCTAAAGTTAGAGATTAACAATATTCTAGGTTCCAATATTAAAGAAGTTAAATCTCACTACTAGTCTTTGCTAAGACTTGGAATTATATTTCTTAAATTTTTTGAAAAATTAGGATCAATATTAGCCGTGATAACTCCTGTACCATTTTTTAATTCTTTTAAAATTTTACCATCGGGTGAGATGATTAAAGAATGACCATATGTTTTTCTTCCGTTCCAATGCGTGCCACACTGTGCTGGAGCAAAGATGTAACAAAAATTTTCTATAGCTCTAGCTTTTAACAAACTATGCCAGTGTTTTTTTCCTGTAGTTTCTGTAAAAGCCGAAGGCACAGAAATAAACAAAGATCCTTTTTTTGAAAGTTTTCTAAACATATTAGGAAACCGGACATCATAACAAATTGATAATCCTAATTTCCCCCAGGGAAGATTGGGAGTCTTAAGTAATTTTCCGGAAGAAAAAGTTTTTGATTCAAGGTATTTTTCTTTTTTACTTAATACTACATCGTACATATGTATTTTATCATAATAGCTCTCAATTAAACCTTTGCTGTTAATCAATACTGACCTATTTTTAATTTTATTTTTTTCTTTGATTAAAACACAAGTTAAAATCCATTTTTTATGCTGATTTGCCAATTTTCGAATAGCATTTAAGTAAACATCTTTCTTCATGACGGTTGCAGTCTTTAACAGCTGCTTTTTATCTAAGCCAAACAACGAAGAGGTCTCCGGCGTAATAATAAAATCAGATTTTTTGTTTATAGCCTTTAAAATTAATTTTTTTGAAATATCTAAATTTTTTTTAATGTCTTTGCCGGAACGTATTTGGATGCAAGAAACTTTGAACATGTAGTAAAAATAAATATTAAATATTTATTTCATTATAGATGAGGCAAAGTTCCAATTACAATCAAAACTAGGTATATGAACACCTGAAACTGTGACGTTTCCAAAACTTTTTTTTAAAACCTTGCACCAATTTTCAACTTGTCTAGGTTTCTTGTCTTTGCTACCGACTTGAGCAGTAATTACTCCCCCTTGCTTCAAAATTCTTTGAAGACCTTTCATATTTTTTCTAGCAAGATCTATGCAGTACTGGTCGTCATTAAGATCTACAAAAATTTTATCATACTTAGAGTCTTCAACAGATTTGATGCTTTCAAATGCATCTCCCCAAAAAGTATTAACGTTGTTGCTTTTTTTAACTTTTGAACAAACCTTAGGCAGATGTCTATAGCACGACTCTACTATCTCAGGGTCAAGTTCATACCAGTCTATATAGTTAGTGTTATTTTCAAGACACTCTCTAGCCACCCCACCGTCTCCTCCTCCAATAATAGCTACATTATTATTTTTTTTACTTAGATCGAAACTAGACTTGAAAAAATTTCCACTGTAAATTTTTTCATCTTTTTCAGCTACTTGGATTTCGTGATCAATAAATAGAGCATTACCAAATTCTTCTAGGTTCATAATCTCGACAAATTGACCAACTTTGGATGTAAAAGTTTCTAATACATTGTTTACAACGTAGTATTTCTTCTGACCTGGTGTAGAGTAAATATCATCATATAGACTGACACTACTTCTGTTAAAACTATTTACCACTACTCTTTCATGGTCTATTTCTTTCTTTAATATTTTTAAAGCAACTTTTGGATGAACCTTACCGCAAGTAAAGAAATCAAAACTAATTACATTTCTTTCAGGAAAAGTATGAAAACTAAAATGACTTTCAGATAATAAAGCAACTAAGGTAAATCCTTGAGGCTGAAATTCATGACTACTAATATTAAGTATTTCTACTTTGGCTGCTTTTGCTATTTTATAAATAATTCTTTCGTAAAAAAATTTTTCATAATTTTTTTTTACACCTAGAAAATCTAATGTGATGTGTTCTCCAACTTTAATCATAAAAAAAATTATCCTCTTTTATAATTTTTCATTTTTTCTAAAACTATTTTCATTTCTTTTTTAGAAAGTATTTTAGGAATTCCAATTCTTAAGGCATTAATATATTGATTACAAATATTTTCAACCTCTTGAGCTAACTCAAAAGCTTTGTCTAAATTTTCTCCAAATGCAATCTGTCCGTGATTCCCAATCAAGCAGGCTGATCTATTTTTTAATGCAGATAAAATATTATTTGACAACTTTCTTGTTCCAAAAGTTGCATATTTTGTACATTTTATATCCTCTCCGCCCGCAACACCAATCATATAATGAAATGCTGGAATAGATTTTTGATGTGTTGAAACAGCTGTAGCACACGTAGAATGCGCATGTACAATTGCCTTAGCGTCTTTTTTATTAACATAAATATCTTGATGAAATCTCCATTCTGAAGATGGAATTCCTTTTTTTTTATCGAATCGTCCTTTTAGAGAAACAAAAACTATATCTTTAGTTTTTAACGAGGAATATTTTGCACCAGAGGGAGTTATGTAAAAACCATCTATTTTTTTTTCTTTTGCACGTATAGATATATTTCCAGATCTTAAAGCGGATAAATTAGTAGAGTTTAGTTTTTTAGAATATTTAATTACTGCAGATCTTAGGTTTTTCATTTCTGTTATATGAAGAGTTTTATTTAAACAACCCTTTCAATCCTTTTTCTGAAGCTTCACAAATTCCTTTTTCTGTAATTAAACCTGTTACCAACCTAGCTGGTGTAATATCGAATGCCAAGTTTAGTGCTTTACTTTTTTCTGAATAAATTAAAACTTTTTGTAATTTGTTGTCTTTGTCTAAACCTTCAATATAAGAAAGCTCCTCGGGGTCTCTTTCTTCAATTGGAATATCTTTTGAGTCTTTAATGGACCAATCAATTGTTGAACTTGGTAACGCGACATAGAAAGGAACATTGTTATCTTTTGCTGCTAAAGCCTTTAAGTAAGTTCCAATTTTATTTGTAACATCTCCTGTAAAAAGAGTTCTATCTGTTCCGACTATGCAAATGTCAACTTGACCTCTTTGCATTAAAATTCCACCTGTATTGTCCGCAATAATTGTATTAGGTATGCCTTCCTCGTTTAATTCATAAGAAGTTAAATTAGCACCCTGATTTCTTGGTCTAGTCTCGTCTACCCAAACATGTACTTTAATACCTTTTTTATGTGCTTGATAAATTGGCGATGTAGCTGTGCCCCAATCAATTGTTGCAAGCCAACCCGCGTTACAATGAGTTAAAATATTAACAGTATCTTTTTTCTTATTGGATATTTTTTCAATTATTTTTAAACCGTTTATCCCAATATTTTTACAAAATTCTACGTCTTCCTCTACAATCATTTTAGCTTCTTCTAAGGCTATTCTTAAGATTTCATTGCTGTTAACTCCTGATAGTTTTTTCATCATTCGATCTATTGCCCATTTCAAATTAATAGCTGTAGGTCTTGAGGCTATTAAATCTTCACTAGATTTTTGTAAAAAAGATTGATCATTATTTTCAATTATAGATAAAACTAATCCGTAAGCAGCGGTAGCGCCAATTAATGGAGCGCCTCTCACTTCCATAGTTTTAATTGCATTGATTGAATCTTTAACTGTTTTTAAATCTTTAATAAAAAATTGATGAGGTAATTTAGTTTGGTCTATTATTTTAACTGTATTGCTTTCAAACCAAATTGTTCTGTAGGCATTTCCATTAATATTCATTAGATTTTACCGAGAACTCTACCAGCAATATATTGTAATTTTTTTATAGTTTTTTTGGTTCTTAGCTTTGGATCTGTTATTATAGCAGTATCTAAACAATTGTTTGCCGGATCTTGTTCAGCTGAAAAATCTTTATATGTTTTAATAACTTCTTTGATCATGCTTTGAGCATTAGATGAATTCTTGTTAAGTGTTTGGACAACCATTGAAACATCAACTTCATCATGGTCTGGATGCCAACAGTCATAATCTGTCACCATAGCAACAGTACAGTATCTAATCTCTGCTTCCCTTGCTAGTTTTGCCTCTGGCATATTTGTCATTCCAATAACATCAGCTCCCCAAGATCTATAAAGATTGGACTCTGCTAATGTTGAAAACTGAGGACCTTCCATTGCAATATAAGTACCATTCATTTGATATGGAATGTCTAATTTTTTTAATACCGACTCGCAGCATTCTCCTAATGATTTACAAACTGGCCTTGCCATCGACACATGAGCAACTATTTCTTCGTCAAAAAAAGTTTTTACTCTTGCGTATGTTCTGTCAATAAATTGATCTATTACAACAAAAGTTCCTGGGCTTAAATTTTCTTTTAAGGATCCTACAGCTGACACAGAAATAATATCTGTGACACCTAGTTGTTTCATTGCGTCAATATTAGCTCTGAAATTTATATTACTTGGATTAATTTTATGCCCTCTCCCATGCCTTGGTATAAAATAAATTTCTTCTTTACTTTTTGTTGCCAATAAAATTTCGTCTGAAGGTAGACCCCAGGCTGTTTTTACTTTTTTCCATTTAACTTGTTCAAAACCTTCCATTTTATAAAGGCCGCTACCACCAATTATCCCAAGTTTTCTTTTTTTCACCATTTGATTATTAATGCTTTTTTGTTAGATATTGAAGCTAAATATGGATTTAAAAAAATACATAAGATCAGTTAAAAACTATCCTAAAAAGGGAATTCTATTTAGAGACATCACTACTTTAATTAAAAATCCCAAAGCTTTTAATTTTGCTATTGATAAAATTATAGAAATATCAAAAAAAGTTGAATTTGATAAAGTCTCAGCAATAGAATCTAGAGGATTTATATTTGCATCAACTGTTTCTTATCTAACAAACAAACCTTTAATTCTACTGCGAAAAAAAGATAAATTACCCGCAGAAAGACATTCTGTAGATTTTCAACTTGAATATGGTGAGGCAACAATTGAAGTTCACAAAGACTCAATTGATAAAAATGATAAAGTTCTAGTGATTGATGATCTTATTGCAACTGGTGGTACAGCGGAAGCCGCAGCAAAACTAATTGAAATCTCTGGTGGTAAAGTTGCGGGATTTATTTTTATTATCAATTTATTTGATTTACCAGGAAATGATCTACTAAAAAAAAAATCTTATTTTACTGAAAGTTTAATTAATTTTCCGGGCCACTAGATTTCTTTTTGAGTCCATGTCTTAGGTGTAAGCTCATTGTTGATTTCAATTTCAATATTGTAATCAAAAGCTTTTGAACCTCTATTTGATATATATTCAAATGTTTTTTTCATCCCATCTTTTAAAGAAACAGTTGTTTTGTAATCTAGCAATTTTCTTGCTTTGTCTGCTGAACAAGTAGCATGTTTGACTTCCCGTGGTCTTCCAGGCTTATAAATAGGCGGAAGGTTTATTCCAGTTATATTTGAACATAGTTCTGCTATTTTGTTGATAGTAACAAATTCTTCGTCTGGTCCAATATTTACAATCTGCTTATTTAAATCTTTTTGGTCAAGCATTGGCAGAAGGCAACTCAAACAGTCATCTATATATGAAAAACATCTTTTTTGTTCACCGTCTCCATAAATGATGGGCGCTTTACCTTGAAGCATTCTATTCATCATTATTGAAACTACATTTCTAAAAGGATCATCGTATTTTTGTCTCGGTCCAATAATATTGTGCGGAACAGCTATAACCCATTCAATTTTGTTCAGCTCACAAAGATTAATTAACACATCTTCCGATGCTACTTTAGAAATTGCATAGGGATCTACTGGCTTAGCTTTCATCGATTCTAAAAATGGTGTTGCTTGATTTCCATACCGAGCCATAGATGAACAAAATATAATTCTTTTTACATTTTCATTCACAGCTGCTGAAAAAATTGAAACTGAGGCTAAATAATTATTCTTTGTTATTTCATATGGTGAAAAAACAGAGAGTCCTTCATGTGCCGTTGCGGCACAATGATAAACTATGTTAACACCTTTCATGATTTTTTTAATTTGTTTAAAATCACAACAATCTATTTTTAAAAAGTCAATGTTTTTTGGAATGTTGTCAGAGTATCCTCCGATCATATTATCAATTCCAATTACTTGGTGTCCCAGATTAGCTAATTTTTCAGATAAGTGGGAACCGAGAAATCCTGCTGCTCCTGTAACCAACACTTTGTATTTATTTTTTAACACAGCTACTCATTATAGTTAAAATCTAAAGTTTTCAATTGTAACAATTACATCTCGTCTGTATTGTAGTAATAAGTAGGCCAAGTTCTTGTTTTAGAGTATTTTTTAAACCAATAAGGTAGGTATCTCTCAGCTAAATAAGCATACATACGACCAGTTTCATAGCCTTTAAGATTATCGAATCCAAATATTTCCTCACATTTAAATAACCAGGTAAAAACACTTTCATACCAATTATTTAACAGAGTTGTAGAGTTACAACAAAAGAGATTCCAAAAATTAGCAGAGGTATTATCATTTAAATAGTTGATAAATTCCGTTTTTTCTTTTTTATCGATAACATCAAGAGCTTTATCTAAATTTCCTTCATAGTGCATTAAGTCAAAATGAAATTTTATATTTCTTCTTTTTGGTTTAAAAATTATAGACGGATTTTTTAAAATTAATTTTTTTCCTTTTTTAAATAATTTAGAAAACTTAATTTTACTAAGATCAGTAGGTTCTGTAAGTATTGTATCATAATTTTTCCATTCACTTGGTGGGGTTTGGATAATTTTTTTTTTTAGTGGATCCGATTCATTAAAAAATTCTTTATTTTTCCAGAATCTCCGATAAGTTGAAAAACATACCCACTCATTTTTTTTAATTTTATCTAAATAGTTTTTCCAAAGCCAATAGTGAAATGAATACATGTCATAGTATTTATTTTTTGCGCTAATATTATTGCCAGTACTGTCAAGAATCCACGTATCAGGAAATTTACTTTCCCCCATACCAACATTTATATAATTAATTTTCTCTAGTTTTGGATTGTATTTATGAGTTAAGCAGAAATTATACATTTATTAAAAATAATATTACTTTAACATATTGGTTGTTAAAAAATTAGATTATATTTGGCCTGTACCAGGAAGGTTTTCCTATTATAGAACTAAAAAGACCGCTTAGTCTTTTTGAGTATATTTCACTTTTTCTATTATTAAAAACACACTTAAAAAAAAAACTCTTAAACAAAGCAGAAAAAAAATTAGGAAGAACTAATAATAAAGCATAAAAATAATTATAATGTTTTTTGTTATAATAAAACAAAGACCACATCCAGTGCCAATTTCTAGTAAGCTCAACCTGATGAGAAAAAGATTTATTAACTGATTCTCCCGCAAAATGGAAAATTTTTATACTGCTATCTATTAATATTTTTCCATTGTTGTTTTTAACTCTTTTACAAAGATCTATTTCTTCTAGATATAAAAAAAAATTTTCATCAAAAAAGCTGATGTCTAAAAATTTCTCCATGTTTAAAAACATTGCAAACCCCTCAACATGTTTTGTTTCTTGCAGTGTAAGACTGTTATCTGAAATATTTTTTTTGGAAAACTCATTTTTTAATTGCAAAGGAGCTATAATGCTAAAATCTTTTATATTTTTTGCTCTAGAAAAGAAATTTTTTATAGCATTTTTTTCAATTATTGTATCCGGATTTAAAACTAAACAATATTTTGTCTTAGCTTTTTTCAATCCTATGTTGTTAGCTTTTCCGTACCCTAAGTTTCCATTTGTTAAAATACATTCTACATTCAAATACTTGCGCTCTATATAGTTTTTAAATTTTTGATTACTTGAGTTCTCTACTACAATTGCTTTGATGTTTGAATCTATTGAATCTAAACAACCGTCTATTTTGTCCTCACTTTGGAATGTTGTTATTATTACTGTTAGTTCTTTATTGGTCATTATTTTAACAATATTTGATTTTATATTTTATTTCTTTTATTAATTTAATATTAAAAATTAATATAATCTATTTAATTAAAATGAAAAAAATTATTATAACAGGCGGGTCAGGCTTTATAGGAAGTAATTTGGTTGAATACTTTTTAAAGAAAAAGTATTTTGTGATAAATATAGACAAATTATCTTACTCTGGAATGAATTTGAATTTAAATGGTGTAAATAGAAAATTCTATAAATTTATTAAATCTGATATCAACAAAAGAAAAATTATTATTAAAGCTCTTAGAAAATACAATCCGTCAGCAATATTTAATTTAGCTGCAGAAACTCACGTTGATAGATCTATAGATGAGCCTGGGCCATTTATTGATAGCAACATTAATGGAGTTTTTAACCTTCTTGAGTCAATAAGGTTTTATAATAAAACTTCAAAAAATAAAACTAAGCTCATTCATGTTTCAACTGATGAAGTTTATGGAGATATTATTAACAAGTCTGAAAGGGCTAAAGAAAATTATCCTTACAAACCTAGTTCACCTTACGCTGCTTCGAAAGCTAGCGGTGATCATTTAGTAAGATCATACATACGTACTTATAATTTTCCTGCTATAATTTCCAACTGTTCAAATAATTATGGTCCAAGACAATTTCCTGAGAAATTAATTCCTAAATTAATATTTAATATATTAAATAAAAAACATCTTCCAATTTATGGAAAAGGACTAAATTCTAGGGAGTGGATATATGTTGAGGACCATTGTAGAGCTTTGGAAGTTTTGTACAAAAAAGGTAAATTAGGAGAAAGCTATAATGTGGGAAGTAATGTTGACCTAACGAACATTAAATTAACAAATTTAATAATAAAACTAATGAAAGTTAAGTTATCTAAAATTCATAAAAATGTAAAAATAAAATTTGTTAAGGATCGACCCGGTCACGATGTCAGGTATGCCATAAATTCACAAAAAATAAAAAAAAAATTAAAATGGAAATCTCTTATCAAAATAAATGAAGGTCTTTCGAAAACTATAAATTGGTATATTAGTAATCAACAATACTTTAATTCAATTTCAAAAAAAAAACACGTTAATAGACTTGGTATTAAAATATGATTAAAAAAGGAATAATTCTCGCTGGTGGAACCGGATCTAGAATGAGTCCGATAACGAAAGCTGTAAACAAACAACTCCTTCCATTGTATGACAAACCGCTTTTTTTTTATCCTTTATCAGTGCTTATGCTGGCAAAAATTAAAGACGTACTAATTATTGTTAACAAAGGACAGGTAGAAGAATTTAAAAAAGTTTTACCAAATGGTAAAAATCTTGGAATAAAAATAACTTATGCGGAGCAAAAAAAACCCAGGGGTTTACCCGATGCTTTTATCATAGGTGAAAAATTTATAGGCAAAAGCCCTGTAGCTTTAATTCTAGGAGATAATTTTTTTTTCGGGCAAAGCTTAACTCAAAAACTTATTAATTGTACAAATCTATCAAAAGGAGCAAAGGTATTTTTATATCCTGTAAAAAATCCTTCTTTATACGGTGTAGCAACAGTTAACAAAAAAAATAAAATTGTTAACATTATTGAGAAACCAAAAAAAACTAATTCTAACTTAGCTATTACTGGGCTTTATTTTTTTGATAACGGGGTAATTAATTATAGCAAATCTTTGAAGACATCTAAAAGAAATGAGATTGAAATTGTAGATTTACTTAAGAAATATAAAAGTAAAAACCAATTAAGTGCAGAAATAATTGGAAGAGGTGGCGCGTGGCTTGACACAGGATCGATTAAAGATTTTAATGATACATCAAATTTTGTTGCCACAATTGAGAATAGACAAGGTTTTAAAATTGGTTGTATTGAAGAGATTGCTCTTCAAAATAAATGGATAGGTAAATCTCAAATTAAACGAGCTATAAGTTTTTATGGCAAATGCAATTATTCAAAATATCTATTTAATTTAATTAAATGAGAATACAAAAAACAAAGTTTGATGGTCTTAAAATCATAAAAGGGAAGATATTTTATGACACGAGAGGTTTCTTTAGAGAAATTTATAAAAAAAGTGGATTAAAAAACCATAACTCTGTTTTTTGGTGCGTATCTAAATCTAAAAAAAACGTGCTTAGAGGATTGCACTTACAAATAAAAAAAAAACAGCAAAAATTTGTATCAGTGATTAAAGGAAAAATTTTAGATATAGCTGTAGATCTTAGGCCTAAATCAAAAACATTTGGAAAACATTTTAGAATTATTCTTTCAGATAAAAATGCATTGTCTATTTTAATACCAGCTGGGTTTGCGCATGGATTAATTGGCTTAGAAAAAGAAAATATAATTTTATACAGCAATAATAACTACAGATCGCAAAATAACGAGGTTGGATTGTTATGGAATGATAAAAAATTAAAAATTAATTGGCCAAAAGTAAAATTAATAATTTCAAAAAAAGATAAACATAATATTACTTTTTCTGAATACTTAAAAAAATTTAAAAATAGATAATGCTAAATAAAAATAAAATAATAGTAACAGGTGGTAAAGGAAGATTTGGAAAGGTGCTAAAAGAAAATGTTGGTAAAAATTATTTTTTTCCATCAAAAGTAGAGTTGAATATTTTAAAATTAAATTCTATTTACACATATTTAAAAAAAAAAAAACCAAGATATTTAATACATTTAGCTGGCTTATCGCGTCCTATGGGTATCCATGAAAAAAATATTAAAAGAAGTATACAATTAAATATTATTGGAACAGCAAATATAGTTTTGGCATGTTCACAATTAAATATTAAAGTTATTTATTTTTCTACAAGTTATGTTTACCCAGGCACTGAAGGTAACTACAAAGAAACAGATCCATTGCTTCCTTCAAATAACTATACTTGGTCTAAGTTAGGAGGAGAATGTGCGGTCCAAATGTACAAAAATTCTTTAATTTTACGAGTTAGCATGACTGAGAAACCTTTTGTTCATAAAGAGGCTTTTGCGGACATGATATCTAATTTTATTTTTCATAGTGATTTTATAAAAATTTTTAAAAAGATTATAAATAAGAAAGGGATAATTAATATAGGAGGAAAAAGCCAATCTGTGTTTAATTTTGCAAAACAATACAATAAAAAAGTAAAAAAAAATTATTTAAAAAATAAAAATAATTTAAAGGTCCCTCTAAACTCTTCTATGAGTTTGAAAAAGTTAAACAAATTAATCAAACATTAAATAAATGTTAATTTTATTGGTAACGGTGGGTGAGATCGAACTACTGACCTCAGGTTTATAAGTCTTAGACCTTGATCCTTAGAGGATCATCTACGTTTTCCTTTATGAAAATAACTATTTATTGACCTTCATCATGAGTACCTTGATTTAAAAAAGTTTGATGATTTAGATGACAGAATGTATTAAAGATAAATAATTTTATGAGAGTAAATAATTGTAGAAACTGTAATGAAAAGAAGCTAAGCAAACTATTTACTCTAGGCAACATTTATTACACGGGGAAATTTTCTAAAAAAAATCAAAAAATAAAAAAAGGACCTTTAGAATTAACGGTTTGTAATCATTGTAAATTAGTTCAGTTAGCTCATAAATTTGATTTAAAGTACATGTACGGTCCAGATTACGGGTATCGTAGCAATATAAATCATACAATGGTTAAGCACCTTGAAAAAGTTGTCCTTACCTCATCAAAAAAAGTAGGCTTGAAATCTGGGGATATGGTTTTAGATATTGCTAGTAATGATGGAACTTTATTAAATTTTTATCCTAATAACGTTACTACTTTTGGAATAGACCCCTTAGTAAATAAATATTTAAAATATTATAAAAAAATAAATTATAAAATTTCTGATTTCTTTTCATATAAAAAAATAAAAAATAAAACAAAAAATAAATTTAAAATTATAACAGCTTTATCTGTATTTTATGACCTGGAGAAACCAAATCATTTTTTAAATGATGTTAGAAACCTTCTAGATGTAAATGGAATATTCGTTTTAGAATTTGCAGATTTATCATCTATATTAAAAAATAATATGTTCGACACTATTTGTCATGAACACTTAGAATACTATTCATCAAAAGTTATATATAATATGTGTAAAAAGAATAATTTAAAAATCATAAATATTATAAATAATGATATCAATGGTTCTAGTAAACAATTCCATATATCTCATGGAAATTCCACTCATAAAGTAAATTTTAAAAAAATTAATGATATTTTAAAAGATGAAGATAAACGTAAGGTTAATTTAAAGAAGACCTTACTATATTTTCACAAAGATATTCTTAAGATAAAAACTCGTTTGATAGATTTATTAAAAAAAATAAAATCAAAAAAACAAAGTATTCATGCCTATGGAGCTTCAACTAAAGGAAATGTATTACTTCAATATTTTGGTATAGATAAAAAATTTATTGATTTTGTTGCTGAAAGGAATCCCAAAAAATTTAACTTATTCACGCCTGGAACTAATATAAAAATTATTTCAGAAAAAGATTCAAGAAAAATGAGACCAAACTATTACCTTGTTTTACCATGGCATTTTAAAAACGAAATTCTTAAAAGAGAAAAAAAGATAAGATCAAAAGGTACAAAATTTATTTTTCCTTTACCTAAATTAAAAATAATTTAAATAAATTTATTAAGATTTAAATTATCGACCTCTACCCTATCCTTAACGTTGCTATACAACAATTATTTAAAACTTAATGCTAATAAGTCTTTTTAAAACAATCTCATTCTGAGTGAAGCGAATTTGCAGCGGAATGCCTAGACGTGGTTGTGTAGAAATAAATAAGTGTTGATTTTATTGGTAGCGGGAAGTGGAATCGAACCACTGACCTCAGGCTTATGAGTCCTGCGCCTTGACCCTTGGAGCGCTCCCAACTTTTTCTCTTTTAATCTTTCTGTGTTGAATCGATCAACATAATCAATCCGTATTTAATGACCCATAATCCCACACACAGGAATCCCCGTCAAGTTTTTTAGTGTGATCACTGTGATCAGGTGTGATCAAAATGAGTCCAAAAATCTTTCATAGAGAGTCGAGAAACGGGAACAAGAATCTTATCGTTCCGAGTCTTAACGGTGTTGGTTTATGAGTCTGTATGACTCTGTATGGAGTCTTAAACGGTATGTTTTTAATGAGTCCAAACTTATTTGTTTTGCGCCCCTTCGGGTTTAACTAAAGAGTCGTCGCAACGGCTGCGCCGTTGCTCCTTCTGTGCTTACGTAAAA
>Ga0307986_10002223_pt1 | contig 13943 bp, 10 predicted proteins | sample EllFjometageno82_FD_203170 | JGI IMG/M metagenome (GOLD analysis project Ga0307986, IMG submission 203170) | Marine microbial communities from Ellis Fjord, Antarctic Ocean - #82 | ecosystem: Environmental > Aquatic > Marine > Unclassified | place: Southern Ocean | collected 2014-10-09
CGATGCCTGAGTGGTATCAGTATTTAGTTATAGGCGTGTATGTTGTTAAATTCGGAATGCGTGGAATGCTTACCAAGCTAATGTCAGGTAAGTTTAGTGGGGTTAAGTTAAAATAGGGTACAGTACATAATATAGCGCGTATAAGTGTTGTTATTTGACACTAATTAGCGCATATAAGTGCGTACAGAGGGATTTACCTTGATAAATACCCCCCTTTTAGGGTATAATACCTCTAGGTAAAACATATTACATATGTCCCCTCTTACCTATCGCCAGACCCCCACAGGAATTTAATTGAAATACATAGTCCGTACCCCAACTCTCGAAGATTACGACCAGATAAATCACTTAGGTCAGTGGTTCCAAGAGAATAGTTATTATGCTAAATGCGGCTGGTCTACGGAGAAATCCCTTCACTGGGTATCTACAGGTGCCGACCCAGACTCAACTACGTTTATGCGTGTTGTTGAGTTAGATGGAAAGGTCATTGGATTTTTCTTAGGTTATGTAACTGAATACTTCTTCTCTTCTAAACTAATCGCTCAAGATATGGTGATGGTGTTCTACCCCGAACACAGAGATGGGATAGGTAAAGCATTAATCAAATTGCTTAGGCAGTTTTACAAGTGGGCCGAAGAAAAGGGTGCTCATGAAATTTGTATTGGAGTCACGTCAGGAATTGCCGGGACAGGATACGAGAAATTAATACTCAAGCACGGCTTCAAGAAAGTCGGCTTAATAATGAAACGAGAGGTGTAAAGTATGTGCGGAGGCGGTGGTGGTGATACAACCAATGTTACAGAGACGGGTCTGGGCGATGAGCAGACTAAAGAGATCATGGCAGGTCAGGGCACCATTCGAGCAGATATCGATGGCTTCCAAGATAGTGCTGAGATTAACTACGACAAGATCGTGGGTAAGTTTGATGATCAGAACACAACTCTAGATACTCGCTTTGACTCTGTTGACTCAGGCTTGACAGGTATAAGTGGTGACGTTACTGATGGTTTCGCTGGTGTAACTAGTGAGATAAGTGGATTAAACACTTCGGTAGACAATCGCCTAGATCAAACAGACGAGAACATATCTACAGGCTTCACTAACACAGCTAACGCTATCGAAACAGGTGTTACTACCCTAGGTAATACCGTAGATACCCGTGCAGGTGAAATCAATAGCAATGTTAAAACTGGCTTTGATACAACCAACACCAATCTAGCCACAGGATTCACAGGTCTTTCTGACCAGATGGATATTAATGACGCCACCCTATTAGCTAACCAAACAGAAGGCTTCTCCGATGTAGGTACGAAAGTAACCGAGTCAGAAAAGAACCTTAGTGGTCAGCTTACTGATACGTCTAAGAATGTATTGGCAGATACTAAGATTATCCAAGACTTGGTAAATAAGTATGGTGGCGACGCCTCTACTTACTACGCTGCTTTAACAGCAGGCCAAGACGTTATCCGTGAGAATCAGGGAGGTCTTCAGACAGCCTTTGATGGATTCAGTACAGACTTTAATGACTACAGCACCCTAGCCAACCAGACCCGTTCTGACCTTGGCCAAACTGTTATCGGTGGTTTTGATACCATGGGACAGATTATGGGTAACCAAGCTGATGCTACGGCTGATGGCTTTGCAAGTGTCGGTAAGGATGTTGCGGGTGTTAGTAAGGGCATTGCCGATGTTACTTCTGACGTTGCCTCTGGTGCTTCTACATCTGAACAGAACTTTGGTGATATTGCCAAGTCTATCTCGGGTGTTAGTTCCGACATATCTGGCGTTAGTAAGGATATCTCAGGTGTTGGTTCGGATGTAGCCGAGAGTGCTGCTGCTAACGAGACTAACTTTGCCTCTGCTGCTACCGACATTGCTACGGGCTTCGATGATTCTAGTGAAGAAGGTGCTGCTCGTAAGAAGAGTTTCATTAGTACCCTAGATTCAGTACGGAAGATCCTACAAGCAGACACAGGTAATCTAGACGCTAGTGTTAAAGCAAACTACGAGAGCCTGTCTGGTTCGTTTGATGATCAAGGTAACCTTATTGCCCAGACTGCTGGTGATAATGGTAGTTCTATTACTCGCGCCCTATCAGAACAAGGTGAGTTGTTTATCGCCAAGTTCGATGCTCAGGGTGCTCGTACCGACCAACAAACACTAGACCTTAACTCCCTAATGAATAACGTCTCTTCGTTTGAGACTAATACAAGTGATCAGTTCAATACTATCTTTGGTGATGCAGAAGTGGCCGCAGAAAGCCGCACATCTATCCTTGATGCCTTCGCTACTACTAACGGCCTTATCGGTGATGTTGGTACAGGTGTTAACGCAGAACTATCCGCCAGCTTTGACAGCCTACAGTCTTCCTTCGACGATCAGGGTAACTTGATCCGTAGTGAGATAACTGAGAGTGGTAGTGAGCTACGTCGTGACTTAGACGCACAGGGTAACTTAATAACCACGGAGCTTGATGCTGCTGGCCAAGTTATCAACCAATCGTCTCTTAACGTAGCTGACATATCTTCCCAGTTGAATGGAATGCAGGCAGGTTTAGGTGACACTATCTCTACCGCCTTCAATGGTATCCAACAGTCGTCCGATGAACTACGCTCTAACCTAGTGGGTAACCTCTCTGGTTTGCGTGACATCATGACAACTCAAGGTGACACCATGGGGGCCGACCTTAAAGATAAGTTTGGTAGCCTATTGTCAGCCTTCGACGACAACGGAGACCTTATCCGTAGTACTGTTAGTGACACGGGTGACTTTATCTTCCGTGAGATTAACGCTAGTGGTGAACTAGTAGTTAGTACGGTAGATGATGCTACAGGTGAGTTAATAGAGTCTAATAAGTTTAATGCAGACTTGCTTACTACGGACTTTGATTCACGCTTTAGTTCTACTGATGAATTCCTTCAGGCAATCGACGCCTCAATCTCTCAGGTTGGCGGTGACATAGACCAAGGCCTACTAGGTATGGCTTCAGGCCTCCAAGAAGGCTTCACGTCTCGCTTTGATGAAATGAGTGATCAGGAACGCGCAGGCAGGCAGGAATTCACTAACCGTTTGAACATGGTTAAGGGAATGCTAGAAGAAGACGTAGCCAACCTAGACCAAGGTCTACGAGGACGTATGTCTGCTTTAAGTGAATCCTTCGATGATGAAGGCCAGCTTATTGCTAATGCCATTGATAATAACGGTAATATGCTTAAACGTACTATCGACGACAGTGGTAGCCTAGTTCTAAGCACATACAGCAGCATGAATGGTAGCCTACTGGATCAACAGTCACTAGACATTAACCGTCTGATGAAAGAGATTTCAGCTAACCGACTAACGCAGGGATCTAACGCTAATATGGGCGGACGTAGCCCTACAGCCGGAGCACCCGCACCAGCATCCGTATATAGTGGCTTTGCGTCACCATACGCTCAAACATACTAGGGTTAAATCCAAATGGAAGAGAGTCTACGTCTAAGCCGTATAGAAGATAAACTAGATAAACTGTCTGATGCCATTGTTGCATTAGCTCGCATGGAAGAGAGGATGGAAACTGTGTTCAAATGGATGAATACGCACGAAGATAGGCAGGGGGTGTTGGAGGATAAGGTAGATAAAATAACCTTAAAGGTGTCCAATAATGGGCAGACCCTCCGTTTTGCGGAAAGGGTATTCTGGATAGCAGCTTCGGCTGGTGTCTCTACACTATTCTGGTATATACGATGATCCCCACAACTATTTCCGATTCAGGAATTAACCTAGTAAAGAAGTTTGAAGGCCTACACAAAGTAACTGAAGAAGGCGATGTACGCGCATACCGCTGCCCTGCTGGACGCTGGACTATCGGCTATGGCCACACGAAGGGCGTAAAGTCTGGAATGCGGGAATCTGTAGCTCAATGTGAGCGTATCCTAGCAGATGACCTTAATGAGGCTGGTTCTATCATTAAGCGTTATGTAAATGTACCGCTATCTCAGCAACAGTTTGATAGCCTATCTTCCTTTGTGTTTAACCTAGGCGGAGGAAACTTCCAAAGTAGTACCCTGCTAACAAAGTTAAACGCAGGTTTGTACGATGAAATACCTGAACAGATCATGCGATGGAATAAAGCCCGAGTAGAGGGTAAGTTGATGGCCCTGAGAGGCCTCACACGTCGCCGTACAGCAGAAGCAGCATTATTCGCTATGAATGTACCCCTTGCCGACGAAGGCGGGGATATGATGCCTCAGAAGCCCGAACAATCGGCTACGAAACCCCTATGGAAATCTAAGACATTAGCAGGTGCTGGTATAGCAGTTGTCGCTGGTGTGTTGGGTGAGCTTGCGGCACAGCTTCAACCTCTAATAGGCCACTCTCCCGCTGTTGAATATGCATTCCTAGTAGTATCGGCGGCTGGTGTAGCCCTAGTTGCATACGCCCGTCTGAAAGATAACATAGAGGGCATTAGATAATGTTCTTACTAGGCAAAGCCAAAGTTATAAACGTGACATATTAAAGAGCAAACAAAACCATGACTGATCCCTTAACTCCGCAAGGCCTAGTAGGCGACCAAAGTGCTGTTCCACCCGGTGGTGCTGTCCCCATTAGTGCACCTATAAATGCACCGATGCCCGCAGTGGAGCCTCCTACAGGTGGGGTAGCCCTACCCAAGGTCGTAAAGGGTTACGAAACTTACAACTCCTCCGTTGCAGATAATGCGGATTATGTGGGTGAGGTTAACGTAACTGATACCACTACTGACATACTTAGAAACCCTAGTGGCTTCATAGATGACAAGGGTGGCAACCTTTCGGATAGGGTTCCCGACATAGATCCAGACACTGAGGGTACTAACCTAGCAGGATCTGACTATGCTCTGGATGCAGATGGTTTAAATGTAGCTACAGCAACGGGTTCAGTAGATACTGCTTCCTCCGTAGTACGTCCAAATGAGGCTAGTACCTACGATGCCGCTACAGCCACGGGCCAAGTAAATGATGCTCTGGCCACTGCTGCTACAAAGGACACAAACGAAAAGGCCATTGTAGATGCAGAAGGTATCGTTGTTGATACCCAAGGCATGGCAACGGGCATTAACGAAGACGGCTCTATCAACACCACAGGTGCAGCACTTAATAAGTTTGCTCACCAGAACATAAGTAACATAATCGATACTAGCACGGTAGCGGGTAAGATGCTGGCCCAGAACTTGGGTGAAGGCAACTACACAGACTCCAAGGCTACGGTTAAAGGCCAGTTAGAGATTCTAACAGCCGAGTTCACAGACTCAGTTACAGGCGAGCCTAAGATCCCCACATGGGCCGCTGGTATTGCCCGTAACGTATCAAGGTCTATCGCCTTTAAAGGTATCACGGGTACAGCCGCTACAGGTGCATTAGCACAAGCGATGATCGAAGCTACCCTGCCTATTGCTAAGGCCGACAGTGAGTTCTATCAAACCCTTACTGTTAAGAACCTAGACAACAAACAACAGATGATCATCAACAAGGCCAACGTCTTGTCCAAGATGGAAATGGCTAACCTAGATGTTCGTACATCCTTAGCGGTCAATAACGCCAAGACCTTCATGACGTATGACATGGCTAACCTAGAGAATGAGCAGCAAACTGAGATTATAAACACTCAGTCTAAAGTGCAGGCTATCCTAGAAGACTCAAACCAGACTAACATTGCCCGACGCTTTGGTGCAGAACAAACCAATGACATGGATAAGTTCTATGACAACCTCGGTTCCTCTATAGACATGTATAACACTGGTCAAAAGAACCAGATGTCCATGTTTAATACGGGTGAAAAGAATGAGATGGGCAAGTTCAATGCTAACCTAGAGAATAGTAGGGAGCAGTTCTACCTAGACATGCAGTATCAAGTCGATGCAGCTAACGCATCATGGAGACAGACCGTAACTCTTACAGAGAACGAGATGGCCTTCAATGCCGCTGCTACTGACGTAAAGAATATCCTAGATCTATCCTCTGAAGTCATGAACCAATTGTGGGATCGTACAGATTCCTTGTTGGACTTTGCATGGAAGGAAGGAGAGAACTCCAAAGACCGTGAAATGCAGTTAGAAATGGCTAAGATGCAAATAGAAGCAGCAAGAATATCAGCAGACGGGGCAGCAGAAGGTGGCATGTGGGCAGGCATTGGTAGTGCAATAGGCACTATCGGTGGTGCTATAATCATGTCGGATGAACGCCTTAAACAGAATGTTAAAGAGCTTGGCCTACTTCCGAATGGCATCATGCAGTATAGCTGGGATTGGACAGACGAGGCCATAGAGAAAGGCTTGGCCCAAGGCCCATCCATCGGTGTTGTAGCGCAACAGGTACAGAGCGTTAGACCTGAGAATGTACGCAGAACTAGCGAAGGTTACCTACAAGTTGATTACCGAGGTATTGAGCAATGACATTTGAAGAAGCAATTAAAAAGTCTATAAAGGCCTACTTCGCCGGGAAGATGCCCACGGAACTGGGTGCAGTCTCCGAAGACCTAAAGTACACCCGAGAGTACCTTGACGATCTAGAAGAAAAGTTAGTTGGGAAGAAGAAAAAGAAGTCGTCCAAGAAAGCTAAAGAAAAGGACGTGGAGACAGTTGACGATGAATAAAGCTCAGATACCAAAGGGTGCCATTGCAGGCGCTAACTATACCAGCGACACACGGAACTATCCTTGGCATAGACCACCAGACTTCACCGCATTAGATGATAGCCTAGACTATGTTGTTCGAGACCTTGCAGAAGGCCCCGACGGGTTTAGGTATATGTCTTTGCTGGAGACGGGAGTAAACATTGTTACTATTACGGACATCATTGTTACCAAGGGTATTGCTCGAGGTAAATGGTCTGCGGACATAGCACTCCTACTAGCAGGCCCAGTGGCTAGGCTACTATCTATCATGGCTACAGGGTATGACATTAAGTTTGACTTAGGTCTTGATGAAAAGGTACGAGTTACCTCCCCTGCAACCTTCAAAGAATTAGCAGGTGTGGCCCCCGAGGCCGTAGAAGCCCCTGTAAAAGAAACAGAAGAGTCCCCAGAAGAACAAGGCTTCATGGCCATGGCGTCTGATGATGAACAAAATTCAATGCTTGGCTACGATGCCGAAGACGAGGAGCAAGAAATAGATGGCTAACAACGGACTTAGTTTTGCGTCAGGTTTCGCTACAGGTTTCGCCAATTCAGTATCTGCGAAACTAGCACAAGAGCAAAAGGCAGATGATGATACATTGACGCTGAACATGCAGAAGATCATGGCTGCCAAGCCCTTATACAACAAGGCTAAAGCCGAAGACGATGGTTGGAGAGACACAGCTAAGTCTGTAGCCTCTGGCCACAAGTTGGCCCCCGAAGCATGGACTAACATCTACAATGACCTCAAAGGCGGAATGACCCTCAACCAAGTGTACACACAGGTAGACGGCGGCTCCTATGCCTACGAGGCACCTACAGTAGACCCAACAAACCCTTCACCAGCAATTACCATTAAGGAAGCGCCTAGTAGTGTCTCCCCTGAAGTACCTGTTATTGGTGATACAGACAATCAGTCTACTAGCTTGTTTGGCAAGGTGGTGGATAACGTCACTACCCTATTTGATTATGACAAACGCAAAGATAAGCGTATGGGCCAGATCAATGAGAAGACCCTAGACAACCTAGGTATAACTCAGGATGTATACGACCAAATCTTAACAGGGTATACCCCAGCTACGGTAACGTCTTTGGCTAGTTATACGGCTACAGCAGACAAGGCGGATATTCTAACAGAATCCCAGCATGTAATATTAGCTGCACAGGCTGATCCCGCATGGGACGCAGAAGATCCTACCGCTAACATTAAGATCATTAAGAAGTACAACGAACAATTGAAGGGTGAAGACGCCCCTACGTTCAACAACCCTAAAGAGTTGGCTATATTTAACCTAATACATACAGAAAACTACAAGGCCTTGAAGGACGACCCTGAAGCACAGAACGAAATGGTAATTGCCCTTAATAGGCAGTTTGATTCCTCGGGTGGAACTACGACACTAACGGAAGGATCATACCGACTAGATCTTTCTAAGTATACCCAGATGTTATCCTCACCTGACCCTGAGAAGCAGGCCGAAGCCACTAAGTGGTTTACCACAGAGAAGCCTGCCATAGAGGCCTCCTTCCGTGCTGTATCTGCCTTAACCAAGTCAGAAGATGACGCAGCAGTATTCGCCATTATGTATGCAGGTGACGATGGCAATAACCTGATGGGCAGTGCCACCAAGAATGGGGACGGACACTTCGTACTCAGTAGTGGAAAGGTAATCCCCCCGGATAATGTGACTAACGTAACTACCATCGACATGGCTGATGCACGAACAAAAGCTGTTCAAGCGGCAAGTACTGTGTATGGTGGTGTAAGTAAGGCACAGATTTCTACATCGGTAGCTGTAAGTAACTTGATGAACCTAGACCGCATGGCCTACGACAACGAGGCCGTATTAACCACCGTAGCTGGTGGTGGATCATCCCTGTTCAATAGTGCTAACCGAGAGCTTAACTCCCTGATGTCCTTGATAGGAACCATGCAGGAAGAAGACCCAACCCAGAGCCAAACTACGCTATTAGCGGGTATTAACGATGAAGTTTCACTCATGCTTAGTGGCGGGTCTATTACGGCAGATACAGCTAGGGCATACAAAGAGTTTAACGCTGCTGTTGTACGGACAATCTTCGCTACAGGTAAGGCATTAGGTCAGTCAGGTAACGGATTCAGTAACCAAGACTATAAGGTTATCTCTACATCCCTTGTTAATGCTAACAGCTATGAAGCATTCTCTAATAACCTACGTCGCTTAGGTACTGAGCTATACGCCGGATGGGATTCGGTTGCTGTAGATGCAGGCCGACAGGCTCTAGTTAAGAACGTCATGATGTTCCCCGGAGGTAAGGAAATCGTAGGGGATTCTCTATTGAGACCTGAAGATTACTACGCAGCCGACTTAGGTAAAGCACAGGCTAAGGTATACGCTTGGTCTAAAGGAACTGCTACCCCACACAACCAGACCTACACAATAGACGAGGTTACCAAGTCGTGGGTAGATACTGGTGTCCCTAAAGAGTTCATGGGGCAGAAGGTAATCAGCTTCATTGAAGTAGACGCCAACGGCAATGCTACTGGCACAGTTAGTTACGAGAGGTATTAAGAATGGGTACGACAGTAACTAATACAGATCCGAAACACCTAGCCAAGCTAAACGCTCTACTGGCCCAACAGAAGGCCTCTAGGGTTGAAGCAAAGCAGAAGGTAACCCCTTTCACAGGCGAAGAGTCCTTTGACGAGGGCGGGTATCACCCCAACCCTGCTCTTATGGACTTCACGGGTAACCTATTCGGCCCCAACCGTATGGAAACACCTATCACGGAAGAGGAGAAGTCCAACCCTATCGTTATCCAAGTGGTGGAGTCTGACGCCTATCAGAGTGCCACAACAAGTGGTGCAAGACAGCATATGTTGGATCAGGCATTGACTTACACTAACCAAGCTATCTATGAATCTAAAGGTGAGCCTGCTTTCTTTGATACCATGCGGACACAGAAGTTTGTGGATCAAGAGGGCACACCTAAAAACTTCATTATACCTGAACCCAACTTGGATTCTTCATCTGCTGCGCGTGTGGTGGGTGGGGGTTTACTAAATCTAGCCAAGGGTGTGGCTGGTGGTGTGGAGAAAGGATTCAATATCCCCTTCACAGACACTAAGATGTTCCCGGGCACTGACTCTTTAGGTATAACAGATAAGGATACAGACTTTGTAGCGGAGAACTTCCCTACCTTTCCCGCAGATGGAGAGTTAGAAAAAGCAGGGCAGGATGTTACTAGTATTATAGTAGGTGCTGTCACAGGTAGTGGCGGAGTTAAAGCCTTGGATGATGTCGTAGGCATATCCTCCAAGATGTCAAAGTGGATCTCCAAGCGATGGGACGAGACTAAGAAGATCGACCCGGTTAACGCTAAGAAACGACTAGAGCTACTGATAAAGGGTTTGTTTATAGAGCGTGGTGCCAACCTTGGTGCTACCTTGGCCACCCCAGAGGACATGGAACCGTTGGTAGGTGATTGGGCCGCAGAGAAGCTAGGGTTTGATCCAGAGACTAACCAACAGTTAGGTCACTACATCGATAACGAAGCCTTCACAGCATTAGGCACAGTTGCTATTAAACTAATAGGCATGGGTTGGAGATTCGGTAAGGGCTTATTCCCTAAGTTCTCCAAGAAGCCTGCTAGTCGTGCAGCCGAAGTCGGTATGCTATTACTGAAGCAGATTGATCCGGGCATTACAGATGACTTGCCGGGTGAACTACTTGCGGAAAGAGCTAGGATACTAGGTCAGGTCGTATTAGATAACAAAGAATTCCAACTAGGCATACTAGGCCAGAAGATCGTTAAAGATGCCAATGGTGTAGAGACTATAGTAGATTTATTACCCGGCGGAGCTATCCAACTGGACTCAGGTACAGCCTTAGCCCTAGGTGCCCGACAGTATGTAGATCAGGCGTATGGCTGGATGAAGGCTACTATGTCCCCTGAAGCATACGAGCGTACAGTCAACGAATACTCCCAGACTATTGTAGATAATATTGTAGGGCTTAAACAGGGACGTAAAGGTAACCAAGTAGTACAGGCAGGTGAAGCCTCTATTAATGCAGATGCCAACCGTGTCCTAACCAGTGCCGCAGACGATGCAGTAGAGGGTGGTATAGACAATGCTAATCAGGCTGGTGTACTACTGGGTGATGATGTTGCTAGCCCCGTAGTTACTGCCTTGGGTAATGTATCCAAGACTCGTACAGGCGTAGAACTGGCAGAGAACGTAGCTAATACGGCCCAAGACAAAGATGTCATTATTGGTCTACTGGACACTGCCCGCAAGAATAACTCCCTTGGTGGTACGGCTGACGAGATGCAGGTTCTCCAACGTCTTACAGGTGATGACCTATTCACAGGCTGGGAAGCAAGCTACAAGAATTATAACGACGCATTCAAGAATCTACCTGAAGATATCCCTGTGGATATGCAGAGCTTGAAGGAACTGATAGAGGACGTGTCTGCTAAGACTAACGACTTCGACTTCGTAACCTCTACCGTTACAAAGCAAGACCCCTTCCGTGAGATGTTGATAGGTCTTGAGAAGAAAGTTGCTAGTACGTCAGACGACGGTAAGGCAATCTACGAGACAGACGACGAGGTAATTGCCCGACTAGGTACCATAGACCTAAAGTGGCTGTACACGAATCTACGCCCTGAAATCTCCCGCCGCCTTAACCTGCTTGAAGCAAGTGGCGCACCTAAGTCAGATGCACTGATCCAGTTAAAGTCTTGGATTGATGATGCAGCAGAAACTTCAGGTGAGCCAGAGTTCCGTGCAGCTATGGACTTGTATGAAGAACATGCAGGTGTATACCTACGCACAGACGAACTAGCACAGTGGGAGGCCAAAGCACGGTTAGTACGCACCAAAGAGGTTGTACCGGGCGTCCGTATGGGGCAGGAGAATGCCTACGAGTTAGGTATGCAAGCCTTGACCATAGCAGAACAGTCTATGACTACAGGCAAGCTAGAGGCCTTCTTAGTTGCATTGAATAAGTCTTCAGGTAAGGCCGTATCTCAAGAGATGGCAAGTGCCTATGTGGGTTTAGCTATCCGTGCATTGTCAAGGTCTACTCAAGCAGGGACTAAGGTTAGTGCGGCACAAGTACGGGAATCTGTGCAGCCTTACTTATCACAGCTAGAGGGAACCAACCCTGCCGCTGTCAAGATGTTTCAAGATACTGTTGATACATTAGAGATGGTTGAATTAGGACTTACTACAGCCAAGCAAGCAAACGCACAAGCAGAGCAAGCCTACCAGACTATCGTAGTCGCAGCACAAGAGAAGGCAGCATCTAAGTTTGTCAATAACTTGACAGGTACCAACCCTAATACCATGTCAGACCCTAGTGCTGTATTCAAGAGTATCTTTGGTGCTAAGAATGCCCCAGACCTCATGGAGCAGTTACTAAGACAAGCTGACGATGTAGGTAACCCGCTTATACGAGACGGCTTAAAGTCTAAGTACATCAGCTACATTAAGGAACGTATCTTCACTAACAAGCGTATTGCGAGTGAGGTAACCCCAGAAGGTGTGAGTGCAACTAAAGAGTTAAGCCCAACCCAGATAGGCGGTATCTTAACGGGTGAGTTTGATAACACGCTTAGTACGTTGAAGGTTGTGTTTAAAGATGAACCTAAGAAAGCAGAGGCCCTTGTCCACCTTCTTGAGGTACTGGACGTTGCTGTTAACAACCGGGCGATACGAGGTAACAACTTCGGGTCGTCTACCGTTCTTGATGAACATCTGAAAGAGAAGATGAACCGTCTTATCGTGCTTACCTTGGGTGTATTAAACCCAGTAGCCACCAAGGCACGGAACATTAGTTCAGCGTTGATCGATAAGAGAACGAAGGAAGTTAAAGAAGCTATCGAACTACAGATAGACATGATGATTACATCGCCTGCTTACTTCGATGAAGTGATGAAAGCGATTGCAACGAAGGCAGGAGGTACGCCTATCATGGAGCTAATAGAACGTAATATGGTACGAGGTACTATGGTACTGGCTAAGAACAGGCCTATCGAAACTCTAGAAGCTGTACCACCAGAGTTCGAGGAGCAATAAAAAACCCCCAACTGTAGCCCGTTGGTTAGACGGAGTTGGGGGCGGGTGTCCACTAGCATAGAGGACTAAAACTACATGTTACTTATCTGAAGCCTCGGCGTCAACCTCTGACTCCGGGGTTTCTTCGTGTGATACCCCAGATTGTTTCTCAAAGAGATTCAACTCGAACAAGGCCCGGTTAAGCACCCAGTGCATATACGGTATGTTACTTACGGAACTGGCCATGATTAAATCATCATCAGGATTAAACCCGATAACAAGGCAGTTAGCATACTTACCTTTCGATGATTCCAAAAGCTCGTCTGCGGTTTGTATTACTGGTTCAGATTGCTCTGACATAAAATACTCCTACTTAGATTAAATTGATTGTACCTCAAGGGGTTTCCTTTAGCAACTTTTCTTGATTGTAGAAAAACCCTGAGTTGAATCCTCTAGTCCATTCTTTATGAAGGAAGGAGGTTACCTTATAAGGGCTATTAAATATGCCCCTATAGAAAGCCTTCTGTCCCATATCAAATGCCACCTCGAGGGGCCTTTTTTTTGTCTGCTTCTTAATGCTCGGCACAGGTGTTCTCCTATACTACGCTATCTCGCAGGCTCCACCCGTACAGGCTAATTCCTGCGAACCGATGGTGTTGTCCTCTGTTTCAAAGTCACCTAGGTCTTCCCAGTTAACCCCTTTAGGCATAGCAGCTAATAGCTCCTCATACTTGTCGGGGGTGATGTCTTCGTAAGGCGCTTGCTGATAAATATGCTCTGATACAGGCAATAGGCTAATGCCACTGCATATATCGAAGTTATCCCATATCCATTGTGCAACCTGTAAGAACTCGTCCTCAGTATAGTATACAGTAATACTAGGCTTATGTTCACACCAAAAGTTCTGATATGCTTTCCATAACCGTAGCTGCTGCATAGCACCCACTTCAGGTACAGTCATACAATCTTCAGGAGCTTTAACCGGGAAGCTGAACACTAGGTTAGCCTCAGAAGCAACGTCCTGCTCTACAGGGAAGCCCTTCTCTTGCATGAAGAGTGCCAACGGATCTTTCTTATCCGAACGTACACGTCTAATGTAATGGTTAGAGAAGCGAGGATGGATACCCGAGGCAGAGTCTACAAGTTGTGACACAGTACCACTAGGCTTAACACAAGTAATAGCGGTAGACTGATTAACGCCTATCCTATGTGCCCAATCCTTGTTAGTAGCGATAGCCACTTCTTTAATCTCATTCAACCATGGCTC